>JAEEGL013960970.1_pt1 | contig 51522 bp, 42 predicted proteins | sample 9134231 | NCBI WGS metagenome assembly JAEEGL01 (sample SAMN16246548, study PRJNA631951) | gut metagenome | biome: gut microbiome; feature: rumen; material: fiber-attached | host: Bos | place: Iran: Karaj | collected 2018-10
ATCTACGTCGGAGCCGACATATACGACAACGACGTTGACACCGTTAATATGCACGACTGTTTTGAAGTTGCGTTTGATCCGGGCGGCTTTATTCCGGACGGGGACAGGCTTGAAGGGTTATTCTTCACGTTCTGGCTCGACGGCGAAAGGATCCGCATGAAGCGCCACAACCACTTAAACGGTGAAAAGGTCGGTATTTTTGAGGACGGTGCGGAATGCAGGTACTCGCTTACAGAACACGGCTATACGGTTGAAACACTCATAAGATGGGATTGGCTCGCACTTCATGACAGGCCTGTACTGGACGTTAAGACCGGCGAATATAAGACGGGAGTGCTCGATAAATTTGACTACCGGGAAGAGGGCGCTTTTGTTAAAGCCATAGTCTGTTATCTTAACGGTAACGGAGCGGATAAGGCTCAGTACAGGTGCGTTTACAGGACTGTTACAGATCAGGCGCTCGCAGGCAATTTTTCTACCGCGACGTATGATCTGAAATTCACGTTCGGGTCAGAACAGAACGGCGAAGGACCGGACGTTACGGCGGTCAATGCTCCCGGCTCGGATACCGGTACAAAAACAAAACGCGGCGGAAACAAGATCCCGACACCCGTCTGTTTTGCTGGCGCCGCCGTATGTTTTACCGCCGCTATAATATTGATCGTATTGAAACGTAAAAAAATCAGAACTCAGTAACGAACTGCCTGCCATCGAGCCACGCCGCCATGTTGTTGACGAGGAGGTTCCAGTTTAGGAAGCCCGGATTATTGAGGCCTTTGCCCGTTTCGGGATGATAGTACTCGGAAAGCTGACCGTTATTGGCCAAATCTTCGCCGAACATTATGATCGTCTTTTTTGCAAGCTCTGAGGCCTTCTCGTCAAATCCGTAATTTAGCAGCGCTCTGAAGGTCATCCAGTTTGCGATGCCCCATACCGGGCCGAGCCAGCATGAAGGATTGCCGGAAACATCGATGCTGTACATCTGTTCGAGCTTTGAAAGGCTTCTTATGCCGTACGGCGCCCAGAGAGTTCTTTCATCTGTAAAATGCCTGACCGCTCTTACGGCCTGTTCCGGGGTGGCAATTTCCGCCCACAGTGCCATTACGCCTGACCACACGTCGATCCTCCGTATGATACTGTTCCAGTGCCTGGGCTTTCCTCTGTGGAGCCAGCGGTCCGGGTCAACAGGGACGAGATCTATATCTGCGCTGTAGAAAAATCCGTCGCGCTCATCCCAAAGCAGCGTTCTTATCGCGTTTTTGAGGTTTTCTGCTTCGGCGGAAAATTCAGCGATAAGCTCTTCAGGTCTGCCGAGTTTTTCGGAGAGCCATACGAGCGAAAGAAGCTCTTTGTACATGAGACAGTTGAGATAGATCGAAGCGGAACTGTTTTGAGGACGGTAGAACGTACAAGGGTCGTTATCGACGCCGATCGCGTTGTCCGAAGCCCAGAAATACAGTCCGGTGGGGGAATGGCGGAAATGTTTCCGGTAGTAATTCACGAAATCAACGAGCTTGTCGAATACGGGCCCGAGCCACGCCGCATCTGCGTTTTCGCGCGCAATGAAAGCGGCGTGCTGAGCCAGACAGGGTTTATGGATATTGACCCCGTCTTCGAAATATAAAGCCTGATCGGGAGTCACGCATATAGGCATACGCCCGTCGTCTTCCATATTTGACAGGAAATTCAGGATGCAGCCTTTTTCGTATTCGAAAAACGTGCCGGACGACGTACCGTTATCAGCCATGATCTGCCTGACCGCGATATTCGTGAGCCAGCTGTCCCAGTCCCAGAGACAGTTTGGATAGCTCTCCGAGCCGGGGACTATAAACGGGTACGCCAGCTTTCCAGCCGGTTCTTTTACCATATTCAGGTAATTATCCCGCGAATACGTTCGGATGGCGTCAACATATTTTTCTATGCGTGGATCCCGCGTAGCGTTAAAATCAGTCGTTGTCATCTTTTCCTACTAAGCGTACAGCGATTCTTTCTTCGGGATCGTCGATTCCGTTAGCGCCCAGAGCCTTGCTGCAGTTCTCGATGAGGTCAAAATAATTGTCCCAGTAAGTTTTGGTGTTGCACCATGCGCGCACTGTGAAGATGAACGTGTCGTCGTCAACGGCAGTAAGTCTCGCAAACGGAGCGGGATCCTGCAGCACGCCGGGTGAATCGGAAGCGGCCTTGAGCAGCACGGATTTTACAAATTCCTGATCGATGTCGTTCGTGATCTTGAAGTCGATGTCGATCCTGCGCGTTTCGTTAGCAGTGAAGTTCGTGACGTTCGCGCTCATAAGGTCGCCGTTGGGGACAAGTACGAGTTTGTTATCAAGGGTCATGAGTTTGGTGTAGAAGATGCTGATCTCGTGGACAACGCCTTCAGCTCCTGCCGTGGATACGTAGTCGCCGAGTTTGAACGGTCTGAAGATGAGAATAAGGAAACCGCCGGCAAGATTCGCCAGAGCGCCCTGGAACGCAAGGCCTACGGCCAGTCCTGCAGATGCTACCAGCGCCGCTACGCTCGTCATGGGAACTCCGAGTATTTCGATGATGCCGATGAGGAGAAGAACGTAAAGAATTATTTTAATAACTTTCAGGATAATGTTCTTTACCGGATCTTCGAATTTTGTCTTAGCAAGAGCTTTTTTGATTACCTTGCTGAGGATCTTGATCACGATGAGACCGATGATCAGAACGATGATGGCAGTTATGATCTTACCGCCTGTTGTAGTGCCGAATTTGATGACTTCATTAAGAAATTCTTGCATTTTGGATTCGTCCCTTTCTTTTTTTTATTGCGAATAACAAAGTATCGCGTTTCTGACTTTATTTTACTACAAATCAGCTTTGCGCGCAACAGGAAGTGGCACGCCGCCTTGACTTTTTTGCCCTTTTAATGGTATGCTTCGGTCGTGCCTGCTCCCGAAGAGGGAGAAAGACGGCGCAGAGCGGAGAAGGAGAGGTCGAAATGAGAATAGCAATCATCACCGGCGCTTCAAGCGGAATGGGACGCAGATTCGCGGAAACGTGCGACAGACGCGGACCGTTTGACGAAGTCTGGGCTATTGCCCGACGCGAGAACAGGCTGGAAGAGCTGAAAAAGACCGTACCATATCCTGTAAGACCGATCGCCATTGACCTTACTGACAGAACGGCTCTCCTTAAGATCCGCGAACTGCTCGAAACAGAAAAACCTGACGTCGGTCTGCTCGTAAACGCGGGCGGATTCGGCAGATTTGAGGCATTCACGGACACTCCGGCGGAGGTCAACGTGAATATGGTCGACCTTAACTGTTCGGCGCTTATGGCACTTACTCAGTACGTACTTCCGTACATGAGCCCTGGCGGCGCGGTGGTCAATATCGCGTCAGTCGCTGCGTTCCAGCCTATCCCGTACATAAATATCTACGCGGCCACCAAAGCATTTGTCCTGTATTTCAGCCGCGCACTTAACCGGGAGCTTAAGAGCAGGGGCATAAGGGTCATGGCGGTATGTCCTTTCTGGACCAGGACCGAATTCTTCGAAAGGGCTGTTGACCTTGAAAAACCGCCGGTAGTTAAAAAATATGTTGCAATGTACGACCCGGATGATATAATTGCCCGTGCCTGGCGTGATCTTCTGCGCGGCAGGGACGTGAGCAAGTACGGATTCAAAGCCAGAGCTCAGGCCGCACTGTGCAAGATACTTCCGCATAAGATCGTGATGAACGTCTGGATGAAGCAGCAGAAGCTTTGAGGTGTGACTGACCGCATCGAACGCTTCGGGCAACGGAGAAATTATGATATATCTGATCGCTGCCATCTTTGTGGTGGCCATTGTCATAATCGTAATAAAAAAGCGACACGCAGCCGTGCCGGTGGATGAACCTCCGGAGAAACGCGCGGGCCGTCAGGGTGAGAAAATTGCCACAGAGATAATAAAGCAGTATCTGAACGAAGAAGACAGGCTGCTTACTAATATCGTTGTCACTTATAAAGGCCATATGACCGAACTCGACAACGTCGTCATAAATCCGCGCGGGGTCTACATCATTGAGGTCAAAAATCTTTCGGGCGAACTGGTCGGTAAGGAGAACGATAAAGAGTGGCTGAAGGTTAAGACTACCGCCGCGGGCAACACTTACGAGAAGACGGTAAAGAATCCGATCGCCCAGGTAAAGCGCCAGATCTATATCCTCGCGAACTTCCTCGAGGCGTGCGGGATCAACGTCTGGATCGAAGGTTATATTCTGTTTGTGCGCGGAAAGAGCCCGGTCACGAGCACGTTCGTACTTGACGACGCATCGGAGATCGACGACGTTATTCATCCCGAAAAAGAGACCGTGCTGAAGAAATCTGTAATGAATAAAATAATACGCCTCCTTAAAAACCATTAGAGTCCTGTTAAACGCGAATTTTCAGAGTCCTGCGCAGAGCTCCGCTAAAGCTTTACAATAATAATAAATTTTGATATAATTATAAAGAATCGTCAGGCGCGGAGCGTTTTATGCTTTCCGGCCCGACCGGTGATGCTTTTACAAAAGACAAACGGAGATAAATTATTATGCTTAAAGACGGAATTATCAGATTTATCAAAGCTCACGGAATTGCAGTGTTAATAGTGGCGGCGATCGCCGCAGTTCTTAAAATCGTTCTTCATTATTCGTTTATTTTATCTTTCCTGGTACTGCTGGTACTGTATTTTGTTATAGGATTTGCAATCGACCTGATCTCGGAAAAAATCAGGCTTAATAAGGCGCTGAAAAGCAAAAAAAGCGGCCTCGCCGAACCGGATGATGATCTGACCGGCAGTAGCGGTAACAGCACCCGAAGAAGCGGCCGACCGGCTGTGAACGATGCTAATAACGGTTCTGATTATAAAACGGAACGTCACGAACGCATCTTTGAAGTTCCCGAAAGTGATGATACTGCTTCCGTAAGAAACGCAGGGAAAAAGGGCGGGTTGAGGAAACTCTCTACCGATATGCGCTCTATCATTGCCGCATCGCCTTCTTCCAAGGAGAAAGATAATAAAGTGACTCCGGAAGATTCCGAATTTTTCAGGAAGGATCGCATAAGGCGCAGTTCTCACGGTTCCGGTTCCTCCGGGACTGATTATATGAGAGATACCGATTTTACGTACAGCAGGTTTTCCGACCGGAATAAAGCTCAGGCGGAACGTGAAGCGTTAAAAGAGAGTGAAAATCCTGCTGCCGTAACGGAAGCCGAAACAGTTTCTCTTTCTTCAGGCGACGTTGGGGCAATGATAGATGATATTTATGCGGCGGCCGAAAATGCGGCGTCTGCTGATCCTCAGCAGGTAGCCCGGCAGGAAACTGCCGCTGTTTGCGATCAGGACAATGAAAGTGAAGCGGGGCAGGCGGAGACAGGAGAAGCGCCTGACGAAAAGAAAGACGCTGCCGATGCTTTAAACGAACCCGGATCCGTCATGGGACCCGAGAACAAGGTCGAAGTACCTGCGCCTTCTGTAATGCCTGATAATGACAGCGCTGTTATCGCCGCTGCGGCAGCGGTACCAGATGAAACTGTCTTCGACGTAACTCCGGATATTGCCGGCGATACGGAATTTTCGGAAAATATCAGCGACGCCGTAGACAAACTTATTGGCGACACTCAACACAGTATAATTCGCAGAAACAGATATATCGTTACTGAAAAGAGCACCCCCGCTGCGTCTCCTGAAGAAGCACCTGCGGCCGAAGAAAATACCGTCAGATCACACATTTCATCTGATATTGACGTCGGCAATACTTTGTTCGGCATTCCGGACGAGGATTACGCTGATTACGCTGACGACGCAAATGCAGATATGGTCAATGCGGATTCTTCTAAAGTGCACGCTCTGTTTTCCGGCCGCAAGAAAGAAAAGCACGTAAAGCCTTCGCTTGAAGAGTACAGGCGCAGGACCGAGAAACTCGGAACGAGCGGAAGATCTCTCACGAAAGAGATCCTTGAAGGGAAAAGCGAAGAAGGTACACCGGTCGAAAAAACGCAGGAGCCCGTATCACTGCCCGGACCTGAAGCTGCGGCTAAAACGGAAAACAAACCGGAAAATAAACCGGAAAATAAAGCAGAAATCAAAGAAGAAAAACAGGAAGAAGTAAGATCCGGCAAAAAAGAAGAAAAAGCAGAAACTGAAAAACAGCCTTCTGAAGATAAAGAAGAAAAAAAGAAAGCGACTGAAGAGAAGGCAATACCGGAGGTCACTCGCGTGTATGAAAAACCGCCCGTGGATCTACTTTCAGGCGCCAAAAAGACAGACAATATCGGAGTGATCAATTCTGAAGACGATCCTAAAGCGCAGAAACTCATCAGCACGCTTGAGAGCTTCGGAGTCGGAGCTAAGATCATCGGCGTCATGAGAGGACCTGCGGTCACCCGCTATGAACTTCAGCCGAATCCCGGCGTAAAAGTAAGCAGGATCGTAGCACTGTCAGATGATATTGCCCTTAATATGGCTTCAACAGGCGTGAGGATCGAGGCGCCGATACCCGGGAAGGAAGCCGTAGGAATCGAAGTGCCTAACAGCCAGGTCGAGATCGTTGCCCTTCGCCAGGTCGTCGAAAGTGAAGAGTTCCAGAACTCTCAATCGCCTTTGTCCGTAGCGCTCGGGCGCGATATCGCGGGTAAAAATATTGTCGCAGACATCGCCAAAATGCCGCACCTGCTGATCGCGGGAGCTACGGGTTCGGGAAAAAGCGTGTGCATAAATACTATTGTGGCTAGCGTGCTGTTTAAAGCGGGGCCGGAAGACGTGCGAATGATAATGATCGACCCTAAGATAGTTGAGCTCGGCGTATACAACGGCATCCCGCATCTGCTCGTACCGGTCGTAACAAATCCAAAAAAAGCCGCCGGCGCTCTGTCGTGGGCGGTCGCGGAGATGGAAAACCGTTATACTGTATTTTCTCAGCATAACGTGCGCGACATAAAAGCATTTAACGTGCTTGCAGAGCGTAATAAATCGCTTACAAAAATGCCGCAGATACTTATAATCATTGACGAGCTTGCTGACCTTATGATGGTCGCGGCGAAAGAGATCGAGGACTCGATCATAAGACTGTCGCAGAAGGCCAGAGCGGCGGGACTGCACATTATTATCGCAACGCAGCGCCCGTCCGTTGACGTCATCACGGGACTTATAAAGGCAAACATACCTTCGCGTATCGCTTTTGCCGTAACTTCACAGATAGACTCACGTACGATACTTGACGGCGGCGGTGCGGAAAAACTGCTCGGGCGCGGCGATATGCTGTTCCACCCGATCGGTATGGCGAAACCGCTGCGCGTTCAAGGCGCTTTCGTATCTGACAGTGAAGTGGAGGCGCTCGCTGACAACGTCAGAAATTCGTACGGTACTGCGCTTTACAGCGACGAGATACAGTCGTCGATCGATCAGAAGGATAAGCCTCAGGGCGGCGGCAATAACGCATCCGAAAGCAATGACGACGAGCAGGATTCAGATTATGAAATGATCGATGCGGCCGCACAGCTTGCCCTTGAGTACAAGCAGCTGTCAACGTCCTTCCTCCAGAGAAAACTGAGGCTTGGCTACTCGAGAGCGTCGAGGATCGTTGACACCCTCGAGTCCGAAGGCCTCATTTCCGAAGCCGACGGCAGCAAGCCGCGCCAGCTTCTTATGACCAAGGAAGAGTGGGAAAAACATATTGCAGATTCGAGAGGAGAATCAGTATGAACGTGAGTATTATTCCCGTACCGAAAAAACTCGACATTCCGGAAGGCGGCGGAAATGCTGTCTTTAAGGCGCTTATATGCATTCCTGAAAAGTGGTACGCGGCGGGGGAGGCATTCGCTGCCTATACTGCTAAGGCAGGCATAAAAACAGAGATCTGTACTTATGCGGAAGATGGATCGCAGGATCCGTGCTGCTGCCGGGACAGGCGCTGCATTTATGTGAAAGAATGTAATGCTTCCGAAGCAGAAGGCGGATACAGGCTCGAAATTAACACTGGGGGCGCTGCTGTTTTTGCGTCTGATATTTCGTCGGTAAATAAGGCTTTTGCTACGCTTTTTCAGATCTTAAATGCCGATCCGTCAAACAGCGGGAATATGATATTGCCGCTGCTAAACATTTCAGACGCGCCGGACAGCTCTTACAGAGGAATGATGGTAGACCTTGCCCGCTACTGGCATCCGTTTGAATTTTTGCTCGCGTACGTGGATATGTGCTGGTATTATAAACTTTCAGCGCTCCAGCTGCATTTTACCGACGATCAGAGTTACACGCTCCCCGGAAAACTTTATCCGAATCTTTCGACTTCAGGGCGCAGCTATTCTTTCGAAGAGATAAAAAGACTTAACAAATACGCTGCCGCGAGGGGAATAGAACTCATTCCCGAGATAGACGTCCCCGGGCACAATACCGGTTTCGCCGTCGGTTATCCCGAACTGTTCGGTACCAACGGGATCATTTGTCAGCACGCAGATTCGATAGAGGCTGTGGCCAATATTTTCCGCGAAGTTTGCGATCTGTTTCCCGATTCGAAGCACATCCATATCGGCGGAGACGAAGCGAACCTCAAAAACTGGCTGAATTGCCCGCGCTGCATGGAATACGCAAGAAGCATAGGTATTGACACCGAAAAATCCACCGGCGAAGAAATATGCGATAAACTCTACGTTAATTTTATCGGACAGATGGCTGATGCCGTTAAATCGAAGGGCAGGATCCCGATAGTGTGGGAAGGCTTCCCGAAACACATGAACGATTTTGTAAAGCGCGATATCGTAGTAATGAGCTGGGAAAATTACTATCAGGTCACGCCTGATCTTCTGGAAGCGGGATTTGAAATAATCAACTGCTCCTGGAATCCGATGTATATTGTCGCTCCCGACGTGAAATGGACTCCGGAAGAAATATCGGACTGGTCGATTTTCACATGGCGCCCCGTCCATCCCGGTTCTCCGTACATTGGAAAAACGTACGCCTGCGAACCGACTGACCAGGTGCTCGGAGGACAGCTGCTGGCGTGGGGAGACCGCGTCATCTCGCTGTACGAGGGCAATGAAACAGAGGGCGCGCGCGTCGAACTTAAACTTCTCCTCGAACGCATTCCGTATCTGGCTCAAAACACGTGGAATACGGACTGCGGTTTGGTGTATAATGATATCTGCGGTGACGCGCTGAACGTGTCCCGGAGGATAGATAAGATCGCGTTGGAAAGGGTTTCCGGTTACGGCTGGTAGAAAATGGAACTTTACATTGCCGAATTAAAAAGACTGAATGATAAGACCGGTTTTCAGGCGGGACTCGCCGATAAAAACGGTAAGGTTTTATATTGCCCCGCAGGCATCGGACTTAAAGCCGGCGACCGCATTTCAGACGCAGATTTTACCGTAATAGACGGGTCGGACAGCGACGGTACGGACTATATTCTGTTTTCGGCGAAAGAAAACGAAAAGCGTTCTTCCGAACTGTCTTCCGGGATGCTTAAACTTTTGTCGGAAAGACTTTTCGGTTCGGACCGCGCCGGCATTTCTGCCGAACGTCTTTTTATCGGCGCGCTCGAAGGCAGGCCGGGCAGCAGTGAAAAGCTCGGCTCGATCCTGCCAAAACTTAGTAACAATATGCAATACCGGCTCCTGACAGCCTGCTGCGCTGAAGATGAAACTCACGGAGGACAGATAACCCAGGTTAGAGAAGTTGCTTCAGAACTGTTTCCCGAAGATCAGGGTTTTGTTACAGGCATTTTTAACAGCGGCACAGCCAGTTTCGTAAGTGCGCTTTGCGCAGTCGAAGAAGGGGATGCTTCGCGCAGTGAGAAAGCGGAGCAGATGGCTCTTCAGCTCGCCGATACCGCCGGAGCCGAAGTGATGGTAAACGTGAGAGTAGCAGTAAGCTCGGGATTCAGATCTCTTTCGAGACTGAGCGAGATGGCCCTGCAGACTGTCGCGACACTCAGGCTCGGTGAAGATTTCGGGATCGGCAGTAAGTGCCTGTTATACGAGAAGACCGGACTTGAGCGCCTGATCAGTTCTATTTCCGAGGAAGACAGACTTGAATACTTAAGAGCCGTGCTCGGAGGCCAGTACTGGACCGACAGGTCTATGCAGGAACTGCTAAATACCGTGAGCGTATTTCTTCAATGCAACCAGAACAGTTCCGTAACTGCGAAACGTATGTACGTTCACAGAAACACTGTAAATAACAGACTTGAAAAATTCAGCAGGATAACAGGCCTGGACTGCTCGTCGTTCTCCGACGGCGTCAGGGTCAGGATCGCACTCCTGATAATCAGGTATATGGGTCAGGGTGACCCGTCTGAAGAATCAATGATCGACTGAACCGCCGGTCTTAGCGAACGGACAGATTGAAAGGGGATTTCAAATGGAACAACCACAAAGAGCTGTTGACCGCAGACAGACTATGATATTGTTTAAAGACGTCAGTAAAGTTTACGGAAACGGCGTAACCGCGATCAACAATCTCAGTCTGCGCATATATAAGGATGAATTTGTTTTCCTGATGGGAGCCAGCGGCGCGGGAAAATCCACTCTTATTAAGCTGCTCATGAAGGAGGAAGATCCTACGAGCGGAAAGATAAGTGTAAACAGCCGCGATCTTTCTATGATCAGGCGCGGCGCAGTACAGCGCTACCGCCGTCAGATCGGTGTGGTTTTTCAGGATTTCAGACTGCTTGAGCATAAAACAGTATTCGGAAACGTGGCTTTCGCCATGGAGATAATGGGAAAGTCCCGCAAGGATATAAATGAGAAGGTCGAAGCGTCGCTGTCGCTGATGGGTCTTTCAAAGAAAGCGGATGAATATCCGAGAAATCTGTCCGGCGGAGAGCAGCAGAGAGTCGCTCTTGCGAGGGCAATTGTCAACTCGCCGAGGATACTGATAGCGGACGAACCTACCGGAAATCTTGACCCCGCAAACGCCGAGCAGATCATGTACCTGCTTGAACTGATCAATTCGCAGGGCACGACGGTTATTGTCGCCACACACGCACAGGAAATGGCGAGAAAGATGGGCAGACGGATACTTTATCTTGACCACGGCACGAGGAACGACAATATGTCTTCCGGCGGCGGAGGCGCCGAAGAAGCGATGGCTGCCGGTGACAGGGTCAATATCTCTTCTGCTTTCGGAGAATTTGCGGCAAACGTTCAGGAAGAGGAATATTCCGGCCTTTTCACCGAGGACAATTCCGTTTCGGATGAAGGAGGTAAGTAATATGAATAAACTTCGCGCCTTTTTCTACATTCTGAAACTCAGCCTCGAAAATCTCGTGAAAAACTGGCATATGCTGCTTGCTTCTGTTTTCGTGCTGTTTACGGGAATGTATATCATGGGTTCGCTCGTGCTTACTTCTAACAGCATAAGCGGAATTTTGAGCGAACAGGCGGAGCATCCTGAGGTGGAGATCATCTGCCGCAGCGCTCTCAGCGACGACGACGCGCTGAAAGTATACCGGGCCATACTGTCCGACGAACGCGTCAGCCGAGCGCATATGAACACGAAAGCGGATAATTTCGCTAAAATGAAAGAAACGTTCAAGGGGTATGAGGATATATTCCAGTATGAAGAGGCAGACAGCAATCTGCTTTACGTTTCTTTCGATATAACGCTTAAAAGCGCATCCGCTCTTGAAAATTTCTCGGCCGATATGCGCAAAGTATACGGCGTCGAGGAAGTTCAGGACAATGATTCGATCTATAAATATTTCCGTGCAATCAGCAATTTTATACGCATGGGGTCGATCGTGGCACTCGTTGTGCTCGGCTTCCTTTCGATCCTGCTTACGGTCAATACTATAAGGCTTACTGTCGTTGCCCGTAAAAAGGAACTCCGGATAATGAGAGATCTCGGTGCTTCGTACGCTTTCATGCGGGGCCCGTTTATTGCCGAAGGTGTGACGATCGGACTGCTAAGCGCCGTGATATCCTTCTTCGCGGTACGCGGCACTTATAATTACGTGGCGAAACTGATGCAGAGAACTGACAGCGTTCTGCGCGACATTATAAAGCTGAAGCCTTTTTCAGAATATTCACACGGGCTGATCTTAAGCTTTATCCTTGCCGGACTCGCGATCGGACTTATCGCAAGTATGTTCGCGATCAGAAAGTATATCAATACTGAAAGAGATGACGATAAATGAAATTATACAGTATCAGAAACAGGACGCTCGCGGAGCAGAGCGAAAACAGAGAAAATGAAACGAAAGAAGTACGCATAAGCGGCGTTTTGATACTTTTCATAGTATTGGCGCTGATCGCAGTCACCGCAGCTGTGTGCCTCTGCGTATCGAATAATATATATAAAAAGCGGCTTGAAAAAGAGAAGGCTTATAAAGTAGTCTTTTCATCGGATACGGATCCTTATAAAGTCGCGAAGCTCCAGGATATCATTGATTTTGTTGGCTCGGATTTTGCGCTGGAGTATTCGAGCGATGATCTGGTAGAAGGAGCCATAGATGGTTTAGTGCGTTCGCTCGGAGACCGTTATTCATACTATATCCAGCCGGGCGATTATTCGAACTATAACGACTACATCACAGGCACATATTCCGGCATCGGTATTTCCACTACGTTTTCAGACGAAGGCATGGTCATCAACGACGTGTTTGAAGGCACTCCTGCGAAAGAAGCGGGACTTCAGACCGGAGAACTGATCACGCACATAAACGGTATGAAAATTGACACCGCATCCGCCGCACAGGTAGGCGGAATGCTGGGGCAGGAAGGCGTGATAGTGAAGCTGACTGTCGTTGACCTTGACGGGATAACGCGCGAAGTTGAACTTAAGACAGCTGTGATCAACCGCCAGTCTGTGTTCGGATTCGGCTATGAGGACGGCGTGTATTATATCCGGATCAGCCAGTTTGACAATGACACGGGAGACGAATTCAACCAGATGATTTCGGTCGCTAAGGGCGCCGGGATGAAGGCGCTGGTGCTCGATCTTCGCGGTAACCCCGGCGGATACGAGAGGCAGGCTGATATGGTCGCGGACGCGCTTCTGGGCGAGGGACTCATCGCTTACGCTCAGGATAAGAGCGGAAACCGTTCTGCCGAGGTCAGGTCTGACGCCGAACAGCTCGAAGTTCCGGTAGTTATGCTCGTAAACGCGAATTCTGCGAGCGCTTCGGAACTTGTAGCCGGAGCATTCAGAGATTTCAAAAAAGGTACTATAGTGGGCAAGCGCACTTTCGGCAAGGCTATCGGGCAGGTATCCCGTTCGTATGCCGAAGACGGCAGCGGCGTAGTGCTTACGGTGGCAACGTATTTTACTCCTTCCGGCGAATGTATCCACGGTGTGGGTATCGCTCCGGACGTGGAAGTAGCGCTTGAGGAAGGGCTCGAAAATCTTACTCCTGATAAGATCCCGGCTGAACAGGATGCTCAGCTTGAAAAAGCGCTTGAGCTCATCAGAGCTGAACTTCCTGCTTCATAAGCGTGGTTTTGGCATGTACGAAGGACTTTCACTTTTTTACAATACACTTACGTATGACATAAATTACGGAGCGCTCGCGAGGTTCGTTGACAGGACGGTAAAGAAGTCTGGGGCGTGGAAGGATTATGCGCGAAGAGGCGAGAAACCGATACTGCTTGACGCCGGAACCGGCACCGGTAATTTTGTCGGGATCATGGCCGAAAATTACGATTGTATCGGACTCGACGTCTCGGAAGAGATGCTCGATATTGCCCGCTCGAACACGAACTCCGGAAACATTCTGTGGATCTGTCAGGATATGTGCCGGATGGATCTTTTCGGCAGCGTCACAGCGATCACTTCGCTTACCGATTCTGTAAATCATCTGCTGACAGAGAAAAGGCTTTCGGAATTCTTCCTGAGGGCGCACAATTTCCTTGACCCGGGCGGGCTTTTGATATTTGACGTGCTCACTGATTCGCATTTCGATCCGGCCGGCAGAGAAGCGCAGTTTTTCGCTGATTTTGACAATGAAAGCTGCTTCTGGAATTGTGTGTTCGATCCGAAAAAAAGGATCTGCACGTATAATATATCGTGCTTCAGGCTCATTGACCCGGAAAAATCGCTGTATGAACGGCGTGACGACGTAGTCCGCGAAAAGATATGGACGGAGGATACGTTGACCGGAATGCTGAAAGAGGCCGGATTCATTAAGACAGATGTAATTAAAGGCGGAGATAAAGGTGCTCCCGGCGGCAGTACAGGCCGGGACAGACTGTATTTTATCTGTACGAAAGGAAAATTATGATGATCCCGGAACTGCAATATAATCTTATAACCGGAACGTGTGCCGGAGGTGCTGCGAGAGTGATCGCCGCCGATACGCTGAAGACCGTTCAGGAAGCGCTCAGAATACATAATACGTCACCCGTGGCTACCGCTGCGCTTGGAAGAACTCTTACGTGCGCGACCCTTATGTCTTCCGGACTTAAAAACGATTCCGATTCTATAACCCTTTCAATTCGCGGCGACGGACCGTTAGGGATCGTTCTGGCAGTTTCCGACCGCTTCGGCAACGTTCGCGGATATTGTGAACATCCGCACGCGGATCTGCCTCTCAACCGTTTAGGGAAGCTCGACGTAGGCGGCGCCGTCGGTAAAGGCGTGCTTACCGTAATAAAGGATCTCGGCCTTAAAGAACCGTACAGCGGGACAACGGAACTTATCTCCGGAGAGATCGCGGAGGACGTGGCATACTACTTTGCCGCATCAGAACAGATACCTTCCGCCGTATGCGCCGGAGTACTTGTCGGTCCCGCGGACAACGACATTCCCGGTTACGGTGTGATTGCAGCCGGAGGGTATATGATCCAGCTGATGCCGGGGGCTGATGATGCTCTCGCAGATGAGATCACACAAAGGGCTGCGTCAATGCCTCCGATAACGACTCTTTTAAGTGCCGGGGCGACTCCGGAGGATATCTGTGAAGATCTGTGCCGCGGGCTCGATTTCAAAGCGGACAGGCGTTCGATTGCAGGTTTTAAATGCAATTGCTCAAGGAGCCGTATGGAACAGGGACTTTTAAGCATCGGCTATCAGGAACTTAGACAGATCTACCTAGAGGATAAGAGCGCGCAGACAGTGTGTCATTTCTGCAATACGCGTTATGATTTCGGTGAAGCCGATCTTTGGAAACTGCTTACGACTTTCGTGAAACCTTCCGGGAAAACTTCGGAAAAGTCATGATCCGGGGTGCTGAAACATATTTCAGACACGCATAAAACCGCGGGAAAAATCCGGAAATATCCGGGAAAGCCGGAAAAAAACGGCGCCGTTTGCCATACGGTACGGAATGTGGTAAAATCTTCGCATACTACGCGGGAAAGGGGAGCGTAATATGAAAATCGAAAAACTTAGTAATAATTCAATACAGATCGATCTGAGCGTTGATGAAATGGAAAAACGCTCTCTTAGCATAAGCAAGCTCAATATTGACGCCCCTGCGTATAAAGAACTTGTCCAGAATATGATATCTTATGCGGAGATCGAACTCGGATATCCGATCAGCGCGGTAAAGGTCGATTCTCACGTTGCCGACGATTGTTCTAAGATCAGCTTTGTGGTTGAGAGCATGCGGGCCGAAGATATACCGGCCGAAGGCGAGAACGTACCGCAGGATCAGGATTCCGGAAACAGCGGTAAGAAAAAAATAAAGGAACAGTCACGCCCGCTTTCTCCGGTATTTAAAAGAATAAGGCCGAGACAAAATGAGGCATCTGCCGGAAGCGATATTCCTACGCAGGAAAACCCGGGCGGAAAAGGTTTTGATCTTACTGCTGAACTTATGCGCCGCATGATGATAGACAGCTATCTGTTTATTCACGCTTCCGCTATGAAAGCGGCTATGGAGAAAGGCGAATCAGGAGTTGACGGCAGCGAGCTTCTGAAGAGACTTCCCGATGAGCTTAACGATACAGATACGGCGGATACTGAAGATAATTCCGATCAGTCGCGCGAAAGTCTTTCGAAAGTTTTCGATATGAGGCGGAAGATGCAGTTCGGCGAGGAATATGAAGAAAACGGAGGCGCAGGGATCATCGCTTTCGCTTCATACGACGATCTTTACGCCTTCCTTAAAGGAAACTCGGGACTTGAAAACTGCCGGTCTAAACTGTACGAATATAACGGAGTGTTTTATCTGCAGATCCTGGCAGGTAAAAAAAGTGTTTTCCGACTGAAAGCCATCGACAGCCTAGCTGCCGAGTACAGAGGAATATGCGTTCCTGATTCGCTTGTTCTGCCTATTCTTGAAGAGTACGCGGAAGTAGTGTTTGAACGCAGCGCGATGAAGAAAATAAGAGAGTCGCTCGGATGAGAGCAAAGATTGATTTCCGGAGGTAATAATATGAGCAGTGCGGATATTGCTTTTATCAATACTTGTAAAGATATTCTGGAAAACGGTACGTGGGTGAAGGATCCAAAAGTGCGTCCGAAGTGGGAAGACGGTACGAATGCGTACACGATAAAGAAATTCGGCGTCGTGAACCGCTACGATCTTTCAAAAGAGTTCCCGCTCCTTACCATCAGACCGATCAGCTTCAGCAAAGCTGTCGATGAGATCCTGTGGATCTGGCAGAAAAAATCGAACAATATCCACGATCTTAACAGCCATATCTGGGACAGCTGGGCAGATGAAAACGGTTCTATCGGAAAGGCGTACGGCTACCAGATGGGTGTAAAGCACCAGTATAAGGAAGGCATGTTCGATATGGTAGACCGCGTGCTGTACGATCTTAAAAACAACCCATGCTCGCGCCGTATTATGACGAATCTGTATAACTTTGAAGATCTTCACGAAATGGCGCTTTATCCCTGCGCGTACAGCATGACGTTTAACGTAGTAGAAGACAGACTCTGTGCGATTCTTAACCAGCGCTCGCAGGATATGCTGGCGGCAAATGCCTGGAACGTCGCGCAGTATGCCGCTTTAGTCCTTATGTTTGCTCAGGCAAGCGGGCTGAAGCCGGGCGAATTCGTACACGTTATTGCCGACGCGCATATATATGACCGCCATATCCCGATAGTGGAGGAGATCATCAAACGCACTCCTTATCCGGCGCCGAAAGTAACGCTTGACCCGGAAATTACTGATTTTTATAAATTTACGCCTGAAAGTTTTACCGTGGAAAATTATCAGCACGGTGAGAAGATAGGCCGTATACCCGTAGCGATCTGAACCTGCGCGTGTGTACGGAACGATTTAAAGCAGTATTTGCTGATGAGGTCGGAAAATGAATCTTGTTGTTGCTGTAGATAAAAACTGGGGGATCGGGTATAAAGGCGATCTGCTCGTGCGGATAAAGGCGGACCTGAAGAATTTTGCCGTATTGACGCGCGAAAGAGCCGTTGTCCTGGGTTCAAATACGCTCGCGACTTTTCCGGGCGGAAAGATCCTTAAGGGCAGGAAGAATATTGTCCTTAACCCTGATCCGGATTACGCACCGGAAGGCGCGACTGTGGCTCACAGTATCGAAGAAGCTGTGAGACTGGCAGAGGAGTACGGTTCCGAAAACGTCTGGGTGATAGGCGGAATGAGTATTTACAGACAGATGCTTCCTTACTGCAGTCTGGCATTCGTCACCAGGATCGATGCGGAATTCAAAGCTGATGCGTTTTTCCCGGATCTGGACAATGATCCGGATTGGGAACTTATTTTTAAGGGCTCCGAATGTTTAAGTTCGGAGGGAGACAAGCTCGGAGAACTTATGGACGGAACAGTTCCCGAAAAAGTGGGTTATTCGTTCACCGTTTATTCTTCACTGAAGAATGGCAGCGCTTCGAAATAAAGCCTGATGAGATCTGATTTTCGGAGCAGATCCCGCGCCGTTTTTACGAAAGAGGAAATTATGAGAAAGACAAAATTGCTAAAGATCGCGCTGGCTTTATTGACCGCATGTGCTCTCTTAAGCGCCGGAGTTTTTGCCGCCGGAACAGAGCCTGAAGCGCAGGGCAACAACGAGCCTAAACCTTTTACCGTTATGCTTGACGCAGGGCACGGAGGCACCGATCCGGGGGCAATACGTACGGTAGACGGCGTTGATTATAACGAAAGAGCCTTTAATGATAAGCTGATGAACGCCTGCTACGAGAGGCTCATCCAGTACGACGGCGTTTTTGTCTACAGAACGAGAGTCGCGAACAATCACATTTCTACTTACGCGAGATCCACTTTCGCACATAACGTAGATGCCGATCTGTTCCTTTCTTTCCATATCAATTCTTCCAGCTACAAATCGGCGCGCGGAGCATCGACGATAATTCCGTGCGGTAACTATCGCAAAAATCTTAAAAATGAAACTGCCGATCTTACGGATAAGATCCTGTCGCGCCTTTCCGCGCTCGGCCTTAAGAACAACGGCTTTATGACGAGAGTGCTCGAAGACGCTCCGTATCTGAATTATCCCGACGGCAGCGCGGGGGATTATTATGAAGTGATCAGGCAGGGAGTAAAGTACGATATTCCTTCGCTGATACTTGAGACCGCGTTCATAACCAGTGATACGGATCTTTCGCTGCTTAAAGATGATAATAAAATCAAAGAGATAGGGGCTGCCGTAGCAGATGCTATTGCCGCGAAATATGATCTAAAAATAACGGGGCACACGCTGCCTCAGCCGGTGCAGACAGCCCAGACCAGCGGTGTCTCTTTAGGTTCAATTCCTAAAACGCTTAAACCGGGCGATATCGTGCCTTTAACGGCGTCCGGAGGGTCAGGGGAAGGTGAATATATATATCTCGCTTCAAATCCCTTTATAGCCCGCGTAGAGGGCAATAATCTGATCGTTACCGGAGCGGGTGATTTTCGCGTGACCGTGACAAGGTACGAGGGCGTAACTGAGACTCCTAGATCTGCCGGAAATACGAACGTGACTTCTAACGCGATCTCCACTTCTATTGATGCGTCGCTTGAGAAAATCGATTATTATCCAGGCGAAAACGTGTATAAAGCGACCGTGAAAGCCCGCCTGAAAGATCAGATAGACGGGATCGTTCCGAAAGGGGAGGTAGGTGTTTCATTGACCGGGCCTTCAGGCGCGATCGAGAGCGATATTGCCGCGCCTTTCGGTGATGACGGGAACTGTGTGATTGAATTTGAGCTGAAAACTCCCGGAGAGTACACTGCAGCCGTTAATTATTCTAAAGCTCTGTATGACGCTTACAACGTATCGGGGGCTGCGTCGCTTGTGATCAGCGCGGATCCCGCATCTGCCGCAACTCCTACGACTGAACCGACGGCCGAACCTACTGCCGCTCCGACCGATGGACCTTCTCCTGAGTCGACCGATCCTGCACCTGCTACTTCTGCCGCTGAACCGACGGGTGCCGCTACGGACAATAAAAATTATGAGGATGGCAATGCTTCCATCTCATTCGGGCTGCTCGAAATACTTGTCGTAGTACTTATCGCGTCAATAGTTGTGACTATCATCCTGATCATCAGACTTGCGTTCAGGAAGCGCAGACGTTAAGCAATATTCACGATATGCCGAATCATGGCATTTTAATACGGGTCAGTTTTTTATCTATGGAACGCCCTGAAAAAGTCGGTGGCGTATTTAACGTCGTATGTGCCGCCAAACTCTCTGATCGAATGCATTGAGAATATGGCGTTCCCGATATCGAAACCTGCCGCGCCGATCGATGCCGCCGAAGCAGGGCCTACCGTCGAACCGCCTCTGAGATCGTTGCGGTTAACGAATTCCTGGAATGGGACGGAATTTTCCGAACAATATTTTCTGAACAGCGCCGCGGCTTTCGGCGATTCGATATAAGTCTGCGAAAAGCTGTGCTTAAGTACGGGACCTTTATTAAGATAGATCTTATGTTCTGCGTCGTACGTGCCCGGATAGGAAGGATGGCTTGCGTGAGCCATATCTGCGGAGCAAACGACCGACGAGATCATTGAACGGACGGAATCCTCATCGTTGATCCCGGCGTTATTGTTTATCCGCCCGATAAGCGAAGTGAGGAAATTGGATCTGGCACCGCGGTCTGAGACCGAGCCGGTTTCTTCGTGATCGTACGCTATGACGATTGAATTGTATTCCGGCAGGGACAAAGCGTTTTCTGCGTTTACGTGTCCTTCTCCGGCGCCGTTTTCGGTGTTTTTATAGCCGTCAATAAATCCGCTGAATGCGCAGAACGCCATTTCGCCGTCGTCAAGGTGCGGCGCGGAAATGAATTCGTCGTGTTCACCGGTCGTACATGCGTTTTCATGATCATAAGCGGCCAGATCCCAGCTCAATATATTATCCGCCTTCGTTTTAAGCGAAACAGCGAGGAAATCTATGAACCCTTTTTTACCTTCGAAATTCTGCGAAAAAACGGGGAGTATCTCGGTCTGCGGATTGAATTTCGCGGCGTCGTTCACGCCGTGGTTCATGTGGATGGCGAGCTCGGGGATAACGAGCAGAGGGCGGCGGATATTGATATTAACGCCTTCCATGCCGGATTCATTGTCCGCGCGCAAGTACACTCTGCCTGCAAGTCCGAGCGGCCTGTCGAACCAGCTGTGATGTATTAGTCCGCCGTACGTCTCGGCGCAAATTCTTTCATACGATTCTGAGATCGAAGTCGGATTCGGCCTGATTCTCAAACAGGGGTAGTCTATATGCGAAAGACTGATATGCCATCCGGCTTTTTCCGGAGGGCGTTTTCCGAGGCGGAACGCTGCTATGCAGGAATCGTTCCTGATAACATAATAATTTTTCCCGGGGACAAGTTTTTCCCATCTGTCGGTTTCGAGGAGGCGCTGAGCGCCACTTTCTTCGAGCATGCGGGCAAGTTCTTCCGCGGCATGGTACGGTGTGGGAGTGGCGTCAATATATTTCAGCAGTTTTATCGATTCGTCGGGAATTTTCTTTTTCATAGTTTTTGACCTCGGTTCTTAATGCATTGTTTTACTTCGGTTATTTGAACTTTTTGTTTGCCTGCAGTATCGCGATCAGTACGGCGAGAGCGAATGCGACGAGGCAGGAGATAATAATATGCGTCTTATTGATGAAATATCTGCCTGAACCTTTTTCCTGCTCCTGAACATTCTGTGTTTCCCCGGCCTGTGTTTCTGAAGCTGCTTCCGTGCTCTCGGTCTGCGCTGCGTTACGTTCAGCTGTCGCAGGATCGCTAACGTCATAAACTGCGGCTGCACCGGCGCGCTCCTGAGATAAAGAATTATCGGAGAAGACTGGAACGGATAAAATACAGAATGCAAACAAAAAAGACGCTGTAACACCTGCCAGGGCAGGGATGAATCTGCGGGATTTTATCAAACGTTTTTTAAAATAAGTACCACGGGAAGCTGCTCCGGTCATCGTCAAGTTCACATCCTGTCTATTATAAACAAAAAGGCCGTGCGCACAGGCGCACGGCTTTAGCAGGGGAGACGCGACTCGAACACGCAACGGGCGGTTTTGGAGACCGCTGCTCTACCAATTGAACTACTCCCCTTCGCGCGAGGTGAAGTATACACCCGCGGAAGAGGAGTTGTCAAGGGAAAATATTCTAATCGTTTACGTTATTTTTTCTTTTTTGCCACAGTGACTATAAAAGCGGCTACGGCAATGACTGCGACCGCACCTACAGCGATTGCTACGATGACGCCGGGTTCTACTTTTCCGCCGTCGGATTTTTTACCTGGTTCGGAAGTCTTATCGCCTGAAATATCTCCTGTCGGATCTGCAGGTTCGTCTGTTGGAGCTTCGGTAGGAACTTCAGTGGCCGGGGGAGCATTGCGGTCCGGACCGGCAGCAAGTATAAATGAATTGACAACGGAGCGAGGGCTTCCGTAAGAACCGTCGGATTTCTTATCGCTCGGTCTGTTTATGATCTGATAGCCTTCATTGACCAGCTGGACCATAGTCGTACTTCCGCCGCCGTCAACGATGAAAGCATCTTCAAAATCAAGTAGTTTTGCCAACGAATCGTAAACTCCGAAAGGAATGCCGACGCTGAAATCTTTCTGTCTGCCGTCCGCGACCATGAAGATCATTTTTCCGGATTTTGTCGTAGCGATTATAGTTGTGGGATAACCGCTCTCGCCGCCCAGAGAACTGACTTTACCGTCGCGTGCAAAGTACATGTGACCCCCGACGGCAGTGTATACGTTCTGCCAGAATTCGTTGTTTTTAAACGTATCTTTAACGCTAACTTCGATCGTCACTTTATCGCCGACGCTGTAATCTGAAATATTTGCGATCTTCTTTTCGCCCCTGGCGGTAAGAATGATCCTGTTTTCCTTCATTTCCGGATTTTCGGCATCCGGGCCGCAGATCGCGGTAACTGTTCCGGTAATATTTGTGCCGTGTTTAATGACATAATCTTCATCGAAATCGATCACGACTTCAAATGCGTCTGCGAGCGCGTAGTTTGCCGCGGGACCTTTATCCGTATACATCATTACAGCTTTGTTAGCGGGAAGCCTGTTTATTCCGTTAGGTTTGAACGACTTTCCTGTGGTCTGGTTCGTAATATTGACCGTGACTTTGGGCTGGCCGAGCTGCGCAACGCCGTCTGCACTGATTCCGAAAGACTGGAACTCGCCCTCGAAAGGAGTTTCAGAACTGTCGTGTGGACTGCTTATGATCTCGCCCTTATATACGTTAAAGCCTCTCGGTATAGTGAGCGATTTTGTAACGACCGGATCGGAAGCGCCTCCGTAAGAAGTGCCGGATCCTTCAACACGTGCATGAGCGTACGTGACCATCCACATATCTCCGTTAACACCGGCGAGCGGTTTTCTGTCAGGGTGGTTCGCTTTATACTCTTCCATCGTTTTCTGAACCGTCTTCAGCGTATTGGAATGCTCCGCCTCGTTAGTTACGTCCAGGTACAGGTCGCTCTGCGCCGGATCGAATTCAACGATATGGATATGGTTAAGAAGATATTTCGACGACGCGGATGAAACAAAGTCGTACGCCATGACGCCGGGGTAGATCTCATGCTCTGAATAATCCTCGACCCAGTCAAGATCTTTGAGACCGTCGATCGCGTTGACAACGGCAGGACGCTGTATGAAGGATACCGACAGCATGAGCACGAAGGCGAACGTTAACAGCTTAAGAATTGTGCTTTTTTTCATAATAAGATTGCTCCTTTCTGAAAGCAACTGAATCATTTGTTTATACGATTTTACAATATACCCGCGGCGTTGTCAATGCGCTTGACAACTAAGCGTGATTTTTGTAAAATTAATTTGACCGGTCGGCCGTATGCCGTTTGTCTGCGGCTGATAATAACGAATAAAGGAGAGCATTTGACTATGAAAAAGTTTAGAAGCCTGTCGATTCTGCTTGCGCTGGCACTGGTAATGTCTTTGCTGCCGTCTTTCACGGTTTCCGCAGCTGAGCCCGGGTACGTTTACGATTTCTATTATGAGAGTGATTTTAATAATGATTACACTGTGACCGGTACGAACCAGTGCAGTGTAACGTGGGAAGACCATGCGCTTAAAATGGTGGCCGAAGGTCTTGACGAGATCGGCGATCCGAATTTCTATCTTAACAATATTGCCGATGCCGGTATCGACGGAGAGGATTATCCCTACGTGGCGTTCTGCCTGAAGAACCTTACCGACGCTACAGAGTATGAGGGCCATTTCGGGACATCGTCGAACCCCATAAGCGGCAGCACCGTTTTCCATTTCGACGTAGATCCTAATATGACTGAATTCAAGACGTACATCTTCAATATGCCCGTCCAGAATCAGAAATACGTTAACCTCATCAACGGACCCGACGGCGTGTCTGCCCAGGAAGGCGCGACTCAGAACGTCGTTGCCGAGATGGAAGAAGGCGAGACAGCTTGGGAAGGTACTGTTTCCACTTTTCGCTTTGACGGTATGTACAGAGGCGGCAGAAGCGGACTTTCCCAAGAAGGCGATACGCTCCTTATTTCATGGGTAGGTTTCTTTGCGAGCGAAGAAGATGCGAAGAATTTCACGGGACCTGATCATTCTGTTGAAAAGACGCCCGAGCCTACAGCCGATCCTTCTACGTATGATTCCAAGCCTTACGGTCTCCTGGTTTTCAATTCCGACGATGATATCTTTTATGATTTCTTCTCGGAGACAGGAAGAAACCAGATCACTGACGTTTATTTTGACGAAAGCAAAGGCTGCTGGAGCATTGATGTCTCTGCCGGCGGTGACCCGTTCATTGAATTTGCATTTGGAATTCTTGCGGAAAATGAAGATATGGACGTTGTTTCCGCAGATGACTGCAAGATCCTCCAGCTAGGTGTCGCAGTTAATACCGCAGAAGGTGCGAAGGGAGGGTCAATGTACTTCCAGACGTCTGAAAACGGCGGTTATAACGAAGCGAAGAATATCCTTTATAATTACGTTACGACTGATGAACTTCAGTGCGTTAACATCGATTTTTCAAAGGCCAAGCTCTGGACGGGAGACGTCTCGAACTGCCGCTACGATATGTTCACTTCTTCCAAGGAAGATACTACTGTAGACGTTTACTACGCCGCGTTCTTTACCAATAAGATAGCCGCAGATGCTTTCGCTGCCCAGATAGCCGAGAAAGGCCTTGCGGCCCTTCCGACGCCTGCTCCCACTCCTACTAAAGCTCCTACTGCAGAGCCTACCGAAAAGCCCACAGACGCTCCTGCTACCGACGTACCTGTAGTAACTGATGCTCCTGAAACTACTGAAGAGGCAAAGGCAACGGATAAAGGCGCCGATACGGATAAAAACGGTGAAAACGACACAAAGGGCAATACCAACAAATGGCTTGTTCCTGTTATTATTGTTGCGGCTGTCGTTGTCTGCGCAGCAGTCGTAGGAATCATCGTGGCAAAGAAAAAGAAAAAATAACTTTTGACTGACCGACTTTTGCGGCGGCCGTGAATTGCGGCCGCCGTATGAATTATCTTAACTTCTATATATCCGGATATGAGTAAATCTTCTAAAAAAACATTATCAAAAAAACAGATAATACTGGCAGTCGTCGCAATTATCGTAATTGTCGCCGCATATTTTATATTCAATAAATTCTTTGCAGGAACCGGTAGTAATCAGAACGGTACGAATACTTCGCCGGGCTCCGCGACGGATGAGCTGATAGTTATTGACAATACTCCCGGCTCCGGTACTCCGGACTATGAAGAGGCCACGGCTAAGCCTGCCGATCCTACTCAGAAGCCTCAGCCTACTGAGGCTAAACTCGATGAAAACGGGAAGTATTATTCGAAAGATGACGTCGCCCTTTATATACAGACTTACGGCAGGCTTCCGTCTAACTTTATTACTAAGGACGCTGCGAAAGACCTCGGCTGGTCCGGAAACGGTAATGATCCCGTAGAAAAATATGCTCCGGGGAAAGTGATCGGCGGAGACCGCTTCGGAAACTACGAAGGTCTTCTTCCAAAGAAAAGCGGCAGGACATATACAGAATGTGACATAGATACTAAAGGCACCGTCAGGGGAGTTAAGCGCATCGTTTTTTCAAACGACGGGCTGATCTATTATACCGGCGACCACTATGAACATTTTGAACTGCTTTACGGAAAACCGTGATTGTTAGGATCGCATTTCAGCGCATTCCGGAAAGGATCTTTTATGGCTTTTAAAGAAGTAAAAGTTAATCTCAGAACGGTTAAAGATAAGAAGAAGGCGATCGAACTGATATATGCATCGATCGGATTTGAAGGAGAAGCCGGGACAAATCTTGACGCGCTCCATGACGTGCTCAGTGCGTGGGGGACTCCTGTAAGAATTACTTTTACTTATTGGAAACGTTTCTCGTCACGCCCGGATTCAAATGCGTCGGGAATTGAAAAGGTTCTTAATGACGTTATGATGGAGAACAGAAATCTGATATTTGCGTTTAAAGATAACAGATGGGTATGAGAGTTAAGAGTTCAGAGTTAAGAGTTCAGAGTTAAGAGTTCAGAGTTTAGAGTTTAGAGTTTAGAGTTAGAAATTCTTGTTTGTATTTTGGAGGTTATAATTATGTCACTTGTTAAAAAACTGATTGCGGAATTTTTGGGGACAATGCTCCTTGTTCTGTTCGGATGCGGCAGCGCAGTCGCAATTAATTCGGTCTCTTCTTTTTCTGACGGAGGCATGTACGTATTTATTGCGCTCGCTTTCGGTCTGACTCTTATGTTGCTTGCTTATGCGTTCGGAGACGTTTCCGGAACACACGTAAATCCGGCCGTTTCTTTAGGTATGCTGATCGCAGGCAGAATGAATATTAAAGAATTCATAGGATACGTACTTGCGCAGTTTGCGGGCGGTATCGCTGGCGGAGCTCTGCTGCTAGTATTCTTCGGAAAAGAGACAGGACTCGGAACAAACGGATACGCAGGAAACAGCGCTCTTAATACTTCGCTGCTGCAGGCCCTTCTGATCGAATGCATTCTCACGTTTGCATTCGTGCTGCTTATTCTGTTCGTAACAGATAAAGCCGAGCGCGCTCCGATCGCAGGCCTTGTAATAGGTCTTGCACTTGCAGTTATTCACATTGTCGGCCTTCCTTTTACGGGCACTTCCGTAAATCCCGCACGCTCCTTCGGACCCGCCATTTTTGCCGGCGGCTCTGCTTTGGCTCAGGTCTGGGTGTTCATCGCGGCGCCTCTCGCAGGCGGTGCTCTTGCGGCGCTTGTCTACAGATTGCTTAAGGGCAAAAATAAAAACGATCTGACCAAATAATATCTTAAACATCAAATGAATCATTACGGTTTTAACGGCAATATCGACGTAAAAAAGGGCGGCAGAATGACGGGACGCTTATCTCTCATTTCTGCCGTTCTGGCTTTTATCCTTGCGGTAATTGCGCTTGTTTCGCCGTTAAAAACCGGGCACTCGGCTGTCATTGCCAGGTCTTCGTCTAAGAAGAATGATCCTGCGGCCCTTTCAAAAGACGGATTCGCTGTGCTTGAAATCACCCTGGACGGTTATCCGGAGGATGACATTCACCGCTCCACGTGGAAGCCCATTACGTACACTCTCAGGTGGGACGGACAGCTTCTTTCGGAAGAATCCGCGCAGATCAAAGGGCGCGGAAATTACACCTGGGGACAGCCTAAACGACCTTATGCGATAAAATGCGATAAGAAGACTGACTGGTTCGGCTTCGGTGCGTCACGCGACTGGGTGCTGCTCGCAAACATAACGGACCAGACACAGATGCGTAACCTGATCGCCCTCACGCTCGCGTCAAAATTCAATTTCGACTTCACGCCTCAATGCAGACCTGCGCACGTATTTATTGACGGCAGATATAACGGGCTGTACCTTATAACCGAAAAAATCGAGATCAACAAAGAACGGCTGAAAATTGACGGCCTTAGCGGAGACATGCTGTTTGAACTTGACAATAACTACGGCGGCGGCGAACCGGATAATTTCCAGTCCGTCATGGGCAATACTTTTGTTCCTAAAGATCCTTCGCGTGAAGAGCTCGACACTAAAGAGAACAAGGAAGTTTCGTTCAATAAGGCACTCAAGAACGCCAGAGATAAGATCAATGCTTTTGAAACAGGGATCAGCCAGCTGAAAGGATTCGCCGAATTTTCGCAGTATATGGATATGGATTCTCTTGTTGAATGGTACATTTTCAACGAGATCATGAAAAATGACGACACGCTGTTCAATTCGAGCATCTATCTGTACAACGATTACGACGGGCTGCTGCATATGGGACCGGTCTGGGATTACGACCTCGCGATGGGCGGGATAGACAGAAACGACGGAAAGAACGTTGACCCTACCGGATTTATGTTCCTTGAAAATTACTGGGGAAGGCCGAACTGGATGGAGTACGTGCTTAAAAGCAAGACGTTCAATACTATGGTTCGCGAGCGCTGGAAGGAACTGTATTCATCAGGCACTTTTGAATACATCGCGGCATTTCTTGAAGTTCAGCGAGAATATCTGAGAAAAGAATACGACGTGAATTTCGCGCTTTGGAAAAATGACGGCGTGTTCGTGCCTTCGGACTCATTTGACGAAGCAGTGGATACCCTTAAGAATTTCATTGTTGACCGCGTCAACTGGCTGAATTCTCAATGGAACGATTCGGACGTTACCCCTGAGCCTGTCGAGATCACGCCTTCTCCAACTGCCAAACCTCCGAGGACAAAAGCTCCGTCTCCCGATCCGGCAGCTTCTGTAGCGGCCTCGCCTGAGACCGCGCCTGCTACTGATCCCGGTGCTTCTCCCGAAGGAGGCTCAAAACAGCCGGATCCGGATCGAAAGGGCGGCAATGACGATTGGATCGGGTACGTGCTTCTGTTTGTCGGACTCACGGCGGGCCTTATCACCGTATCGCTTACAGTATATCTGATAATTACCGGAATCAAAGAAAAGAAGCTAAAAAGTTCCGGCAAATGACGGCAGGGAGAGACTTTTATGAACAGATCTTTTGACGGGCAGAATGCGTCCGGAAATTGTAGTTTATTACGCAAAAACAAGAGGATAGTGAAAGCAGCATGTATTTTCATGGCGCTTTTGCTTATTGCCACGGCTTTCTGCGGATGTAATAACGGAGAAGGAAAAGGAGGACGTGCTACGAATCAGGTAACGCAGGAGCCTACGCCGGAGCCGACTCCGGAAAAGAGGTATACGAGTATGCAGCTGTTTGACGACGTAGAGTTCAGAAACGGGTTTACTGTCATAGGACAGAACACGGTAAAAAAAGGAAACGTTTATATTGACCCCGCGAACCCCGAGGGAACAGGCATGAAGCCTTCCTGGATGATAGCACAGTGGAATTCCGGCCCGTGCCTATACCGCGACAGAGTCGAATCTGCCCCGAATATTGTCACCGACGGTACTGTAAAAACCGTCACGTTTAATCCGGAAGACCGCTCGGTCTCGCTCCGCCTAAATACGATACCGCTTTATGACGGAAAGCCCGGTGTCACCGAAAACTGGCCGCACCTGCTCCTCGAGCAGTCGCCGCTGAACATTTCTCCGAATAAAAGTTCTGACGCCGACAGACTTCCGTATTACTCGTGCTCCTGCGATAAAATGATCGTTTCTCTCGACATCCGCATGACAGATTACAAATTCGTTTTTGTGGAAGGTGTGAACGCGGCCCAGTTCCTGTCTTATTATTACATTAAGAGCAAGACGGGCAATGATTTCGTATGGTTCGGCGTGCCGCTCTTCGATAACAGAGGAGAAACGGGTATTTACTGGGCAATAGATACTGCCGGTTCTGACAGGATGATATATAGTATCGCAAGCACTGACACGTATAAAAACAGTCCTCATTCGCTCCTGAACGAAGCAGGGGAGCCGATCGTATCTGACGAATGGGTACACGTCGAAGTCGATATCAGGCCGCACATCGAAGCGCTGCTCGAACGCGGTCTGAAGGAAGGCACGTTTAAAAGCGCGAAAACGCTTGACGACCTTTATATTTCAGGCGTCAATATCGGCTGGGAGACGATCGGCAGCTTTGATATCGACGTCCAGATCAGAGATTTTAAACTCACGGGCTATATCGAAGAAAAGTGATCGTGATCTTATTGTACCAATAAAAAAAGGCCGCGGGATCAGAAAATCCGCGGTCTTTTCATATGTGACGTAATGTTTCGAATCAGCTTATTTAACAACAAAAGTGAATCGTCCGCCCGGAGCTGCCTCGCCGTCGGTATAGAGGTTCATTATATTGCCCTCGTTCTCGCCGAGCAGATTATTATCGCACCACTTGAAAGAGAATACGGGAGGCGTGGCGATCTCAGGCATATCGAGCATTGTCCTCGGAACGCGGATCTGGATGACGTTTTTACGAACGTAATATTCGGCTGTACCGACTGTCTCCCAGTCCCATCCGCCTTTCGAACGCTCGACAGTGCAGTGCGTCTCGTCCGCTGGATTCACGCGGTTGATCACAAACTCGAAGCCTTCCCAGTTTGCTTTTGAACCGGTCTGATCGGTGTCAATAAAAAGCCTCATCCAGCCTTCGTCCGTATAAGGCGTAAGTTCGTTCGCTGCATCCGCATAGAAGTAGATGTACCTGTCATCGTACGCAACTTTTGCGGTGACAACGTCATTCCGTGCAGTCTCGTTTTTATAAATTTTATTACCGTACCCACGCGAGCCGTTCTTTTTGCTTCTGATCCATGTACTGTTAACGTAAGTGTTATAAGCCGGAACGTCATTCCACTGAGAGATCTTTCCGCCGATATCGATCGTCTTCTTGCGGTTCACTGTTTCTTCGGGATCAACGCCTTTGAACCTTCTGATATTCTCGCAAAGCTGATAATAGAAATAGTCCTTCATTATGCCTGCGCTCGGCTCGCAGTCGCGGCTGTATTCGGTGTCGTACTGGTCAACGATGCAGTTGGTGAGCGTAGTATCTCCGGCCCATTTTTCCGTGCGCATCGCGACCCATTCGTTCCAGCCGGTGACGAAAATGAATTCCGGGTCAAGGCTCAGAGCGTAATCCCACTGCTGCTGGAAATTTATACCGTAGAATTTGGAATTCTCGATAGCGCTGCTGACAACGACTTTATCGCCGTTTTCCTTCTCATACGTGTACGAATAATCACCCTTCGCATAACTTCTGCCCATAACGTGGAAACCGCTCATCGCCGTCAATACCTGACGCTCGTAATCCGCGTTCTGCGCGACTCCGACGGTGATCTGCTCAACGGTACCGTCCTCGTTGCGGTAGGCGCACTGCGGGTAGGTGGAGAGCCAGCCCCAGTGCGAAGCGTCCCGGTCTTCGACGAAGTAAGAACCGTCATTCTTTCTCCACGTAAAGAAATTCTTTATTTCCTTGTCCGTCGCGGAATTACCGAGCGATTCGGGATAACCCATGATCAGCGGCTTACCCTTCCAGTAGAACCATATGTCCTGATATTTGCCCTTGGAATAAATATCATTGTACAGCTCGTGCAGCTGTGTCCTCGCACCGTCGGTCGCCCCGAACGGCAGCATGAACACGACCTGAGGAACTTTTACACCTTCGGCTTTCGCCTGAGTAAAAGTCTCAAAAATAGCGGTGTAGGAAGATTTCCACGTAAACGCACCGTTCGTGTTATCGAAAATAATGCAGTCTACTCCGGCATCCGCAAGCAGTTCGGCATGCTTCCTCAAAACGTATTTATCAGCCGTAGAATAGTAGTTGAATATCGGCTCGTCCCAGAAATGATAGCCGGTGATACCTTTCCAGACCTTGTTCTTGAAATCGTGCTTAAGCGCCTCTTTCTCTTCATCCGAGTATTTCTCAAGTATCTGAGTGATGTTTCTGATCGAGTTCGAAGCCCCGAGCTCTTCATGCCAGTCTGAATAAAAGATTCCGACGTAGCGGTTTTCTTTTTTATTACCGACTGTCCCGGAATGCAGTGAGGAAGTATAGCTGTCTCCGTTAAACGACAGTGTTCTTCCGAGACCGTCAACGGCAGCGTAGGTTTCAGGTTTAACTTCGCCCTGACCACGTGAGGTCACCGGCAGGGAAAATGAAACGTCATATGCTTCTTCTTCCGGCAGGGGCGGAGCGGTAGGAGTTTCAGGTTCGATGGTGGGCAATTCGGTCGGCTCCGGCGTGGTGATTTTATCCGGTCCCTCCGTTATCGAACATGCCGTTCCTGTGAGCAGCGCTCCGGTCAGGAGCAGGAGACACAGTTTCATCAGATTCTTTCGAAAATTCTTTTTCATAAAAACAGTTCCTTCCAATAAATTAAAACTTCATATTTAATTCGTAAATTATCTGTCAGATCACTGAGAAGTATCATTTCATAGCCTCAATAACAGGGGAGACGATATCCATTATAGTATCGGAAATCTGCTCTATAGGCTGCATCGCGCCTTTTCCGTCTGTGCAGTCTATAATATGAACGCCCTCAAACATCTGAGCGCACGTATGGTAGCCGCGGCGTACGGTATCGAGCAGCAGGGTGTCTTTCTCGTAAACGTCAGCTTTTTCACCGCCCACGTAATCGCGTCTGCCTTTCTTCGCCACGTTTTTGCGCGAAACGGTAACCGGTACGTCGAATACGAGAAACAGGTCCGGTTTGGTAATGCCGAGTATCTCAAATTCGAGCTTAAACAGCCAGCTTATGTATTCTTCCAGAGCCTTCTGCGGATCATCGCCGTTCTCTTTAGCTTTTATCTGTACGCGTGAACCCTGATAAGCTGCGTTCGCCATCGTAGAACGGTTGAGAAGGACGACGTCAAATTCAGCTTCGTTAAAGCGTTCATATGCCTTCGCTCTGTCCATCGCGTACCATAACGACATCGAGCGTACGTCAATTTCCTTCGCCGAGACCTCTCCCGAACCCGAAAGAAACTCGCCGATCTGTCTGCCGAAAAACGAATCGTAGCAGGGAAAATCAAGCACGCCCACTCTGTACCCCGCATCCTCGAGCCTGCTCTTAAGACGTGCAAACTGTACGCTTTTTCCGCTCCCGTCTATGCCTTCAATGGCAATGGTTAGAGTTTTGCTGACGCGTGGAAGCTCCTCCGCGCACCCGGCTGTTTTCGCCGTTCTTCTGCTTTCCTCAAGCTCTTTCATACTTATTAACCTCTCCCTTGCTGTCCACGCAATAAAGCGTGACCGAAGGAAATTCTATCGACAGCGCCTCAACAAAGAAGTTTGTGCTGCCCTTATCCGGCACGCCGGCAAACATCGCCATAGGCTTTTCACTCCGGACAAGTTTTTTCGCTGCTTCGATCCTGTCGTCTGAGTATACGACGGTAAGCTCGGCATCAGACCCGGAAGCGGCTGACTGGAGCCTCTCAAGATCACGGATCGTATCGGTCCAGTTATCTCTCGTCTCACGCTGAACACTTACAACTTTAAGATCCAGAGACTTATCCGCTGCAAAAAGTTTCGCGCTCGAAACGATACGGCCGGCAGCCTCCGGGTTGGTGACCCAGACAAGCAGGGTTCCTTTTTTGGATTTGTTTTTATCTATTTCAGACATACTTATGTCTTCCTTTGATCTTTAAATTCAACGCTGTTTGTTAAACACCGGCTGTCTGATATTCTACCATCATCCGCCGCATTTTGCAAGGTTGACATACAGGGCCGATTAAATTATAATTTTCGAAGAGTGAAACGGCCCAGAACTATTAATATAATGCCGCTTTGCAAAAAAAGATTCGGGAGCAGATCTTAAGATCTATGTTGAGGAAAATTTTTATTTCATCCGGCGCGATGGCGCTGTTTATACTGCTGATAATACTTGTAAGAACTGTTGACGTCGGAACGTTTGAAGGGACCGGGAAAACGATCGGCTTCTTCGCTTTGAACACTGGCTTTCACAAGCTCACAGGCGTTAACGACGGCTGGTATAAATTAACACAGATAACGGGGTATGCGGCCATCGCCGCCGGACTTGTGTTCGCGGTCATCGGCCTGATACAGCTGATACGCGGAAAAAGCCTCCGGAAAGTTGACAGGCGCATACTCGGCCTCGGTGTGCTGTTCATTGTCATGGCCATCGTATACGTATTGTTCGAATTCATTCACGTAAATTTCAGACCGGTATTGATGCCGGGCGAAGTTGATGAACCGGAGCCTTCTTTCCCGTCCTCGCACACAGTACTCGTATGCGTCGTGTTGTCCGGAGTAGCCCTGATGCTTAATACGTATTTAAAAGACAGAAGATTGAGGATCAGCCTTCAGGCCTTGTGCGCGCTCGTGATACTTATTACCGTGTTCGGAAGGCTTATATGCGGAGTACACTGGTTCACGGATATAGTAGGAGGCATCCTGATCAGCGTATCCCTCGTCACGGCTTTTGCGGCTTTTTTAGATTACTGCGACACACACGAGATAGCGAAAACCGGACCGATCGATCGATAAAAAAGGAGTTTTTAGTATGAACGACGCCGTTACGAAAAGAAACAAACTGCTTGCTCAGAAAGTTATTAAAGGGCTCGAGTCCCGAAATATGAGCGGGTACTGGGCGGAAAATAAAGAAGAAGCGCTTAAGATCGCGCTCGGGCTGATTCCTGAAGGCGCGTCCGTCAGTATGGGCGGGGCAATGAGCGCGTTGGAGATAGGCCTTCCGCAGGCGGTAAAAGCAGGAAATTATAACTTTATTGACCGCGACGCAATTGAAGATAAAAGGGCGGCAATGCTGGCCGCCTACGACGCGGACGTTTTTTTGTCCGGCACGAACGCGATCACCGAAGACGGCGTGATGGTCAATATCGACGGTAATGCAAACCGCGTGTCCGCTATTGCCCAGGGTCCGAAAAAACTTATCATCATAGCCGGTATGAACAAGGTGTGCAGCGACGTCGACGGTGCAATGAAGCGCGCGAGGAACGTTGCGGCTCCGATCAATGCTCAGCGTTTCGGGCTAAATACCCCGTGTTCAAAGACCGGTTCATGTATGAACTGCAAATCGCCGGATACGATCTGCTGCCAGTTCCTGATCACACGTTACTCGCGACATAAAGACCGCATTCACGTCATTCTCGTAAATGATAGCCTGGGCTTCTGATCAGTGGCGACAGAAAAGTAAGAGGGGTTCACGTATGGTTATAAGCCACATCGAAGCTTCAAAAAAACAAATAATAATAACGGTTTCAGGTTCGGAGAAAGAACTCGCAATTCTTGTAAAATCTCCGTACACTTTTCGCACGCTGGCATTCGTGCCGCAGATAAACGCGGGAGGAACCGGTGCGAAATATCCGGGACGCTGCGTTTTTGAAGCTGTTTTAAATGAAAACGAAGTCGAAGTATCCGGCGATACTTTAATTCTCACTCTTGAACGGAACGCCGGGTACGATCTTCTGATATGCAGGTTTGAAGTGTACTTATGCTTCAGAGAGCCCGGACGCGAAGAAAAACTCAGCGGCGTTTCGTATGTAAATGCTTTTGCGCCCATGTTTTCTGAATGTACCGATAAGGGCCCGAAACAGGGATGGCCGGTAGGAACGTGGCTGATCGCTCCCGATGAAGATATCGAATATATGCATTTTGGCTGCATGATGGATGAGATCGACCTGGCCTGGATATTGTCTCTCGGAAAAGAGGGAGATATCGTCCACGAATGGAACGGCCGACAATACTATTTTGACCGCTCCATCGTAGAATTGCATGACCGCTTTCTTTCCAAGCTGGCCAGGAAAGGAATCCCTTGCCTTATAAGATTCATTAACCGCGACGGTTACCAGAATAAAAATGCTGACGGCAGGCTTTTTGAGATACTTAAACATCCCTGTTATGAGGCCGGCGGGAAGGACGTCGAAATCAGCGGGTTCAATCTCCGTACAGAAGAAGGCGTTAATTATTACTGCGCCTGCCTCGATTTTATTCTTTCCCGTTATTCGAATCCCGAAAGTCCGTACGGCTGGTCAACGATCATAGATATCGGAAACGAAGTCAACGCCGCCGGTACGTGGTATAATTCCGGCCCTATGCTTATGGAAGATCTTGAAGAGGAGTATTCCGTCGCGCTAAGACTGGCGTGGCAGATCGCCCGCAAATATCATTCCGATTATCAGGTGCACGTTTCTGTAGAACATAATTTTGCGGGAACGGATAATCCTGACCGCCGCTATTTCTATCCTGCCCGTGATTTTCTTTTGAAGCTTGCGGAGTATACGAGAAGAGACGGAGACTTCGATTGGGGCGTTTCCGCACATCCGTATCCCGAGAATCTGCTTTACCCTGATTTTTACAATGACAGGATACCTGTTTTTTCATTTGACACACGAAAAATCACGCTTAAAAATATGGAAGTGTGGCCTGCGTTTTTGTCGAGACCGGAAGTTTCGTATGAAGGCAGGCAGCGCAGAGTTCTGTTCGACGAACAGGGATTCAATACCAGGACAAACGTACCGTACACTGAAGAGCAGGGAGCATATGCGTTCGTGCTCGCGTACCTGAAATTCATGCAGGCCGACGGAATCGATTATCTACTGATACACAGACACGTTGACCTTCAGGATAGTGACGAATACGGGCTTCACCTCGGGCTCAGATATGCGGGGCCCGGAGGCTATCTTGACGACGAACACATTTTCCCTGAACCCGGAAGAAGAAAGCTGATTTGTCACGCAATCGCGGCAATGACGACGGACGCCGAGGAGTTATGGGTGCGGCGCGCAAGAAGTTATATCGGCGAGGCTTTGTTTGATGAATTGATGAACGTCCCGGAAATCGATCCCGGGTCAATGGGAGCTGCAAAGTAAAGAGAGATCTTAGCGGTAATATATATAGCAGAAAAGGGAGAGAAGTTTAAGATGGATATCGACGTTTATAAAAGATATTACGAAGCTGATTGTGTTTTTAACGGCGTTAAAAGGAACGCTGCAGTGGTGACACTCACGTCTCGCTCCGGCGGCGGAGAGATCGAATATGCGGCTACCGTCAGCTTTTTTCCGCACGTGACGCCTGACGATTTTGCTATATCGTACGATGCCTATGCAGAGAAAATACTGTTTTCGGGCAGAGGCAGGCGCAGCAAAAAACGCGAAAGCACTTTTTTGCGGGAACTTGAATCGACCGTTGATGAAGCGGCTGAAGAACTCGGCGGAAAAGTGTTCTGGGACAGGCCGATCGGAGAGGCGAGGATTTAACGGCAAAAGCAAAATGCCTGTTTGGCCGGATAATAGCTGTTTGAGAAGAGGAGCTTCTTTATGCAAAAAAAACTTACTATACTTCATTCTAACGACATCCACGGCGATTTTCTCCCGTCCGTAAAAAACGGTGTTAATACCGGCGGTCTTGCAAGGCTTTCGGGTTACGTAAAAAAAGTCAGGGAAGAAGAGGAAAACGTCATTTATCTGAACGCGGGAGATATGTTCAGAGGCTCTGTAATTGACTCCGAATTCAGAGGCCTCTCAACGATCGAACTGATGAATATGCTCTCGCCTGACGCCTCGACGATCGGAAACCACGAGGTCGATTACGGCGTTGCCCACCTGCTGTTCCTCGAGCGTTGCGCGCGCTTCCCGATCGTTAATGCCGACCTTTACATAACGCTGAACAATACGCGCATGTTCAAGCCATACATCAACCTCGAAGTGGGTGGGATGCGTATAATGATCGTCGGCCTGCTTACGGAAGAGGTCATCGCGTCGACAAAAAGTGAAAAGGTTATCGGAACTTATATAAACGTTGCGGAGGCGGCGAAAGAAGTCGGTATTATGGCGGATAACTACCGCACCAAAGATACTGACATATTCATTCTGCTCACACATATCGGCATCGAGAAGGACCGCGAACTGGCAGGCCTCTTAAATCCCGACTGGGGCGTAAATATGATAATAGGAGGCCATTCACACACGTTTATGGACGAGCCCGAGATCGTAAACGGCATCCCGATAGTGCAGGCAGGCACGGGTTCGGGACAGATAGGGCGGTTCGACATCGTATACGACGACGAGCAGAAGCGTATTGCCCGAATTGAATGGCGACTCCAGCCCGTTAACGAAAATACCGCACCGGTAAACCCGCTTATCGACGAAGTTGTGAACGACTTTAAATCACTTACCGACGCGAAATACAGACGTATAGTTACTCGCTTTGCCCGCGAACTTACGCATCCTTCAAGGATACAGGAAACCGAGATGGGGAACCTGTACGCCGATCTGCTCCAGGACGAATCCAGCTTCGATATTATGTTTATGGGTTCGGGCTCGATACGCAAAAAGGCGATGGGACCGACTGTCGAATACCAGGATATGGTAGAAAACACGCCTTTCGACGATCAGATGTTCATGCTTAAAGTGACGGGAAACGAATTCCGCCGCATGATCCAGTTCGTTATGCGCGATTCGGCGTGGGACGGTCATACCGAGTTCTATCAATACTCTAAAGGCGTCCGGATCGTTTACAGAAAAAGCACTCATACGCTCGAAGAACTGTCGTTCCGCGGTAAAGAAGTGACCGATGATGACGTTTTTCTGATCGCGATGCAGACGTATCATTACACCAACTTTGAAGCGTTCTTCAACGTGCCGCTCGGACCGATAAAAGAACGCATGCGCCCGAGAGTCGTTGCCACATCCGTAAACAATATCGTCGAAGAATATTTTGCGACGCACCAGGGACTCGATGCAAAAGTCGAAGGAAGAATAGTAATACTTGAATAACAGTTATTAACGGCATGGCACGGACAACGTTCACGTGCCGCGGTCAATTTTGACATTGACAGGGTAAAATGGTAATATATGCGCTAATTTAACGCATCTCTTTAAGAGAGGTAGAGGACAATGACTATAATTGATTTACTTGAAAGAAACGCGAAAAATGCAGGCGGTGAAGTTGCTCTCGTAGAGTTCAACCCTAACATCCGCTCGCGCAAGGAAGACTGGAAAGAGTTCGGCCTCAACGTCGGAGGCACTGACGCAAAGCTGCGCAAGGAACTCACTTGGGGCGAATTCGACGTTAAAGCAAACCGCGTAGCAAACTATCTGCTTTCGCAGGGCGTAAAGAAGGGCGATAAAGTCGCGATACTTCTTATGAACTGTCTCGAATGGCTTCCTATCTATTTCGGCGTGCTGAAGACCGGCGCGCTTGCGGTACCGATGAATTACCGCTACACTTCAGACGAGATCAATTACTGCCTCGATCTTTCAGATTCCACGTACCTCATATTCGGCCAGGAATTTATTACCAGAATCGAAGAAATACTGCCGTCCATCTCGGGCGTCAGACTTTTATACTGTGCCTCCGGACTTCACGACACGATACCGGAATTCGCCACAGACCTTCTCGAAATGCTTGACTACGCTTCGAGCTCCAAACCCAAAGTGTCTGAAAGTCTTACAGAAGACGACTTTGCCGCGATATACTTCTCATCCGGTACGACAGGCTTTCCGAAAGCGATCCTCCACAAGCACCGTTCTCTTATCAATTCCTGCCGGACAGAGCAGGCGCACCACGGACAGACTAAAGACGACGTGTTCATCTGCATACCGCCGCTTTATCATACAGGCGCGAAGATGCACTGGTTCGGTTCGCTGATTTCATGCAGCCGCGCCGTGCTGCTTCGAGGAGTCACTCCCGAATGGATCGTACGTACCGCCGCGCTCGAACGCGCTACGATCGTATGGCTTTTAGTACCGTGGGCGCAGGATATTCTTGACGCGATCGAAAGGGGAGACATCGACCTCGGCGAATACGATCTCTCTGCGTGGAGGCTTATGCATATAGGCGCGCAGCCCGTTCCGCCTTCACTTATCCGCCGCTGGAAGGAATATTTCCCGAAGCATGATTATGATACGAACTACGGCCTCTCCGAATCGATAGGCCCCGGCTGCGTACATCTCGGGGTCGAAAATATCGATCACGTCGGGGCAATAGGTAAGGCGGGGTATCTCTGGGAGACCCGCATATGTGACGATTCGGGCAACGACGTAAAACGCGGCGACGTAGGCGAACTCTGGGTCAAAGGCCCCGGCGTAATGACGTGCTACTATAAGAACCCGGAGGCAACGGCAGAAGTGCTTCACGGAGAATGGCTCGCGACCGGCGATATGGCCAGAGAAGACGAAGAAGGCTTCATATATCTCGTTGACCGCAAAAAAGACGTAATTATTACCGGCGGCGAGAACCTTTACCCTGTACAGATCGAAGACTACCTGCGCGAGATGGAAGCCGTTAAAGACGTTGCGGTTATCGGACTTCCGGACAAACGTCTGGGCGAGATCGCCGCAGCTATAATTGAAGTCAAACCGGGTATGACTCTTACGGAAGAAGAGGTCAATCAATTCTGCGAAGGCATGCCAAGATATAAAAGGCCGCGCAGGATCATCTTTGCCCAGGTACCGAGAAATCCTACCGGAAAGATCGAAAAACCGCTGCTCCGCGAAAAATACTGCAGCGAAAGACTCGTCGAGGCGCAGACGCGCTCATGACCGTTTTATTGAAACGTTAAGATCAATGCGCTGTCATATCCAGTAATTTACTATAAGCTACAGGAGGAATGATATGCTTTATACCGATATGCAATTTCTCAGCAGCTCGCTCGGAATGAACACGAGAGTTTTAGCTCTCATTCCGCAGGACCGTTCATTCGCCGTTTACGGAAAAGATAAGAACAGATTCAGAGTGCTTTATCTTCTTCACGGCTTCAGCGGTGACGAGACCTGCTGGATGAGACTTACGTCTATCGAGCGCTACGCTGAGCGATACGGGATCGCGGTGATAATGCCGAGAGCAGACCGGTATTACTATTGTAATTTCCTCGGCTGCAAATATTACGACTACATTTCTTCCGAATTGAACGAGATGATCCCGTACTATTTCAACGTATCCGATCAGCGCGAGGACACTTACGTGGCAGGCCTTTCTATGGGCGGATACGGTGCGCTTAAACTGGCGCTGAGATCTCCCGAAAAATACAGAGCCTGCGCTGCGCTGTCACCCGTCACCGACTGGGCCGGAGCCAGCAAAGGCATGCCGGAAGTTATCGGGGAAGGTTACGTCTGCCCGCCTGAAGACGATCTTTATCATCTCGCCGCGAACTATCCTGCTTCGCTACAAAAACCGGAAATATTTATCGGATGCGGAACGGAAGACGTACTGTATCCTCACAGCACCGCTTTCCGCGACGAACTAAAAAAGCTCGGATATCCGCTTACGTACAGGGAATCGCACGGAATACATAACTGGGACTTCTGGGATGAATATATAGTTTATGCACTCGAATTTTTCTTTGGAAACAAAGCTTGAATGCTTTTAGAAAGAGGACTTATATGCTGGAAATAAGATTACTTAATTCACTCGCGAAAGTATGGCCCGATTCAGAGCCGGATATCCTTTGCTCCGTTTCGGGAGGCACAATGTTAAAAGGCGAACGCCATAATTTCCAGGCTGCCTACAGGCTTACGGATAAGAATCAGGCGGGCATCGGGTTCCGCGTAGAATCCGACCTGGGAGAGGCGCTGAGCGTGAGATTCGTTGACAACGTACCGTGCGATTATACGGTTCCGGCGGGCAATGAAGACGTTTGCGAGCATCCGCTGCCCGGGCTTATGCCTGATATATTGTCCCCGATGCCGCCGGTATTGTGGGCATACGAAAAAGTGTGGCACTCGATCTGGCTGACGGTCGATGCTGACAGCCACGAGGTCTCTCCCGGTACGCACGAAATCAAAGTTATCTTCAGCGACGGCGCGGAACAGTCACTTTCGTATGAATTAAAAGTATATGATTACAGGCTGCCGAAGCAGACGCTTCCCGTAACGAACTGGTTCCATTCCGACGGCCTCTGCCATTTCTATAAAGTGGAATTTGCTTCGGAAGAATACTGGCGTATCATGGAAAATTTTGCGTCATGTGCCGTGAAAAACGGTATAACGCTCCTGCTCGTGCCTGTATTCACGCCTCCTCTGGATACCGCCCAGGGCGGAGAGCGGCTGACGACTCAGCTTGTAGAAGTGAAAGTTTATCCTGACGGCAGTTACGGATTCGGCTTTGAACTGCTAAAACGTTATCTCGATATATGCCGCAAAACAGGGGTCAGATATTTTGAAATTTCGCATCTGTTCACGCAATGGGGCTGCCGTAACGCACCTAAAGTTATAGGAACGCTTCCAGACGGCACAAAAAGGCGCATTTTCGGCTGGGAAACCGACGGGACGGGTCCTGAGTACTCCAAGTTCCTTAGAGCCTTCCTGGGCGCGCTAACGCTGTTTTTGAAGGGCGAGGGTATTTTCGATAAATGCTACTTCCACGTTTCGGACGAACCGGACTGGTCGATGAAAGAACAGTATTCGAAGGGAGCGGCGCTGATAAGAGAATTTGTGCCGAAAGAAAATATTATTGACGCCATGAGCGACCCGCGGTTTTACGAAGAAGGCCTGAACCAGAATCCGGTCGCGGCGCTCACACATATCGATAATTTTATTGACCTCGGAATAAAAGAAACGTGGGGCTACTACTGCTGCGGGCAGATACGCACGTCGAACAGGCTTGTCTCCACTCCGTCCTACAGGAACAGGATCCTTGGCATACAGCTGTTTCGCTACGACATAAAGGGATTCCTGCAGTGGGGCTTTAACTTTTACAACTCTTTCCTTTCGTATGAAAGCGTTGACCCGTTCTCTTCTTCGACCGGTCACGGCTGGGTCCCCGGCGGAGATCCTTTCGTAGTGTATCCCGGCGCCGGAGGGGAGCCGTGGGAGTCTATAAGGCTCGCTGTTTTTGCCGAAGCACTGGCAGATTACAGAGCGCTAAACGCACTGCTAAGCAGCGGCAGAGCCGGGAGCAGGGAAGATATTGTACGCCTTTTAGGCCTCGACAGATTTCCTTTCGTAGATTTTAAAACCTCCGCCGCGGAACTGATCGGAATAAGGGACAAGGTCAATGAACTCCTTGCCGGCTGATCACTAAATGAGGATGATGAATATGGAATTTGAAGAAAAATCAGCGTCAACGACCGATGAACAGACCGGAGCACAGCCAAGGGTCTACACCCCCGTGAAACGCAAAAAACACATCGGTGACCGTAAGGACGGCAGGAGGCTGCGCACTTTAAATGGTATGGATAAAATGATGCCGTTTATTATGAAGGATCGTTCGGACGGCTGTAATACATACGCGGACGAATTCGACGTGACCGAATGTGACGCGTTCTGCAAGCAGATGATAAGGAGCGGGCACCAGAATTTCAGCTTCCTGCACGTAATGCTGGCCGCGTACGTACGTACCGTTTCGCAGCGCCCCGGAATTAACAGATTCGTAAGCGGGCAGAGAGTTTTTGCACGAAACCGCATTGAAGTAAATATGGCGGTAAAAAAGGAAATGAAAACTTCGTCTCCTGACACGCTTATTAAAGTTTTCTTCGAACCGGACGATACTATAGAAGAAGTCTACGAGAAATTCAACAAAATAGTTCAGGAAAATAAAAAGAGTACAGAACTCAACAGCGATTTCGACAAAGTCGCCGGGAGCCTCGCGTCATTGCCGCGGCCTGTACTTCGTTTTATAATGAAAATGCTCTTCTGGCTTGATTACCACGGCAGGATCCCGGATAAACTTATTAAAGTCAGCCCGTTCCACGGGAGCATGATCATAACCAGCATGGGATCGCTCGGAATCAAACCGATCTACCACCATCTGTACAATTTCGGAAATCTTCCGATATTCTTTTCGTACGGTTTAAAGCAGCGCCGTACGACCGTCGATCCGGAGGGGAAGCCGGTGACGCACAAATACATCGACGTGAAGGTCAATACCGACGAGCGCATCTGCGACGGCTTTTATTATGCATCCGCGTTCAAACTGATGCGTCAATACGTAGAAAACCCTCGCCAGCTGCTTGAACGCCCCGCTAAAGTTGTTGAAGATATCGAATAAGCTTATCCTTAAGCGCAAGCGCCTTATCCGCACGGCCCTTAAACAGCTGAACGCATTCTAATCGACCGACTTCAGCGCCTCGACCATACTTATCTTTTTAAGCGACCTGTTCATAAACAAATTGACGACCAGTGAGAAGAGCACCGTGAGGCCCCAGGCGAGCAGGTAGCTCCATATATGTATCTCGCGGCCGAACATTACCATATCGATCTCAGCCGTATTAATTACGAAAAACGCAAGTATCCTGCCCAGCCCGAGCCCGAGCAGAGCGCCGATAATTGACAGCACGATACTCTCCCTGAAGATATACATAGAGACTTCTTTATCGTTAAAGCCGAGCACCTCGAGCGTCGCGATCTCCCTCGTCCTTTCGGCGATGTTGATGCTGGCAAGGTTATAGAGCACTACGACGGCGAGCAGCACCGCGGACAATATCAGCACGAGTACGACCAGGTTCAGCGCTTCCATCATCTTTGAAAACATTTTACGCACGACAGACTGCAGCATCATTGTCAGCACGTGATCTGTATTTACGATCTCGGCAGCCATCTGCTCTTCCTGATTCGCGTCGATGTCTCCGTATCTGATATACAGCATATTATAACCCGAAGTCTCTCCGATCATTTCGGCGTACGATTCGGGCGACACGAACATATAGTGATAAATATAATTTTCGAGTATGCCGGAGACCTTGAAATCAGCTTTCTTCGTGTCACTCACGGAGATCGTAACAGTATCTCCTATCTTCACGCCGAGATTTTTAGCGAGCTTTTCAGTAAGCAGCGTAAAACCGGGCTCAAGCGAATAACGTTCCTTCGTTGTCCTGCTCTTCGTATCTATGATCCTGTCTGCTTTGTCCGAACTTTCCGGCGCGACAACGTAAACGTTCTGCGATTTTCCGCCTCCGGCAGAAACGGAATAAGATTTCTGTATCGCGGCCGTAACGCTTCCGGATTTATCGTAGGAACGGACAATATTTTCGATCCCGTTTATTCCTTCGCGGTCAATTCCGTCCGCGTAGGCCATAGCGCTGAAGTGCATTACGTTGTCAAATTGTTTCGCGACGATATCCGATATCGAATCTTTAAGCGCAAATCCGCATAGCATCAGCGCCGTGCAGCCCATTATCCCTATAAGCGTCATGATCATGCGCTTTTTATACCTGAAAGCGTTTCTGACCGTAACTTTGCTGAAGAAAGAGAGCCGCTTCCAGATGAATTTTACGCGTTCAAAAAGTACACGCTTACCGGAGGCAGGAGCGGCAGGACGCATAAGCTGGGCAGGAACAGGAGTAATCGCTTTAAGGCAGCTGAAAAGCACCGTCAGCGCCGCTACTGCAAGGCTTACTGATGTAATAATTATGGCATCGATCCACTGGAACGGTATGTTCATGACCTGTATCCTGTAAAGGATGGAATATGCTTTAAAAATAACGAACGGGAAGAGTTTATACCCGATCGACAGTCCGAGAACGCAGCCCAGAAACGTTGCCGAAAGACAGTAAAAGAGATATTTCGAGAATATTCTGACTCCTGAGTAGCCGAGCGCTTTCATCGTTCCGATCTGTGTCCGTTCCTCGCTTACCAGACGGCTCATACCCGTTATCGAAACGAGCGCCGCTACTATTATGAAGAAAGCGGGGAACACCTTTGCTATGTTTCCGATCCTTTCAGCGTTCTGACCGAATTCCTCGTATCCGCCGTTATCATAGCGGGTATAAACAAAAGTCTCGGGCATCTCAAGCTCAGAGAGCTGCTGCTTTCCGTCTTCCACTTCCGCTTTTGCTGCCTCTATCTTCGCAACACCTTCGCGATACTCTTCAAGCCCTGCGGCGTATTTTTCTTTTGCTTCTTCAAACGCTGCACTTTTTTCGGCCAGTTCCGCTTCACCTTCAGCTAATTGAATTTCGCCATCTTCGATCTGCTTTTTAGCTTCATCAAGTTCCTTCCTGCCTTCTTCTAAAAGCGCCGCGCCGTTGATCATCAGGTCTTCGTTATATTCGATCTCGGCTTTAGCGTCAGAAAGCTTTTTTTCGGCTTTTGCAAGTTCTTCTTCTGACGTTTTAACACCTGCTTCGTATTTCGCCTTTGCATCCTCAAGTTCAGCACAGTATCTGTCATATTCTGCCTGGTTAGCCTCCAGCTCGGCCTTGCTCTCGTCGAGCCTCAGACCGATACTTAAAAAGAACTCATACGCTCTGTCGAACTGCTCTTTAATAAGCCCTTTTTCTTTGTCCATGCCGATGGCTTCTTTTATATTTTCGTAGCTGTCACGCAGGACTTCGTATACGTTAAAAGCGTCGTCATAAAGCTTCCGCACAGTCTCATACGTTTCCCGGGCTTCGTCGAGTTTTTCTTTGCCGCGTTCCAGATTGACTTCTGCGACGCTGATCTGCTCCCGGGCGTCAGACAGTTCTTTTTCGGCTCTGAGCGCAGCTTCCGTATATTCTTCGTAACCTTCAGAGTATTGACGCCGTGCTTCGATAATGGCGGTCGAGGCGTTTGCGGCGTCGATGGTTTTGCGGTTGTATTCTGCTTCTCCCGCTTCGTATTCTTTCTTTCCTGCTTCGAGTTCGAGCCGTTTTTCTTCTAAAAGCGCTCTGCCTTCCTCGAGCTGTCTTTCACCGTCTTCAAGCTGCGCTTTAGCGTCTCTAAGTTCTTCTTCCGCTTCTCTTAATTTGCTTTCTCCATCTTCGATCTCTGCTTCTGCTTCTGAAATTTTATTTTCTGCTTCTGCTACAGTACGGGCGTATCTTTCTGCTCCCGTCTCTTTCAGCAATGCTTCAAGTTCGGCTTTTCTGCGCGTTTCCGCGGCAATGTAACCGTCTGAATAAACGTTTTCGGCTTTCATATCGTCGAAAACGACGTAAAGTTCGGTAAAGACGTCAATGATAAAATTGTCCTTCGGGATGAATACGACGACGTCAATATCTCCGTCTCCGAGCATCGTGTTGCCGTGCTCAAAGTCTGAAACGTACATTGAAGAATAGACGTGTCCGACAACGGTAAAATCGGTATTTGATAAAGTTCCTTCTGAGTCTTTGGTAAGCACTGTTATACGGCTGCCGTTAACGAACGCCGATGCTGCAGAATCGAGCAGACATTCAGTGCTTTTGACCGGGAAACGGCCGTCTTTGAGCCATAACTGATTTATGTCGCTGTCTTTATCGTAAGATATGAAATGCGCTTCCGATTCGTCGCTGCCGTTGCTTATTATTGCATCGTAAAAATAAGAGCGCTTCAGGGAGGCACCGGGGACAGCGGATATCTTTTCGGCATCATCTTCGTCGAATCCCCACGTGGATACAAGGCGGAAGTGCATCAGGTTCTGTGAATCCGAATAGATGTCCGTAGAGCGGATCATATCCGGTTTGCTCGCTTTTATTCCGGCAAAAAAACCTACACCGAGAGCTACGATGCAAAGAATCGAAAAATATCTTGCCCTCGTGCGCCAGATAGTGCGAAGGGTGTTTTTAAACGCTGCGTTCTTCATTACCATTCAATTTCTTCGACGGGGGAGGGAGTTTCGTTTTTGACCACTTTTACCGTTTCGCCGCTTCTGACGTGTATGACTTTATCAGCCATTGCGGTGAGGGCAGAATTATGAGTAACGATAATGACTGTCATATTGTCCTCGCGGCACGTATCCTGAAGAAGCTTTAAGATCATCTTGCCCGTCGTATAGTCAAGTGCGCCTGTCGGTTCGTCGCAAAGCAGCAGTTTCGGCTTTTTCGAAAGCGCACGCGCAATCGAAACGCGCTGCTGTTCGCCGCCGGAGAGCTGAGCGGGGAAGTTGTCCATTCTGTCTTTAAGACCGACTTTTTCAAGAATAATTTCGGCCGGTATAAAATCGCGCGTGATCTGTGCCGCGAGTTCAACGTTTTCCCTCGCCGTGAGATTCGGAATAAGGTTATAGAACTGGAAAATAAACCCGACGTCATGGCGGCGGTATTCAATGAGCTGTTTTCTGCTGTAGAACTGGATATCAGTGCCGTCAACGGAGATCGTCCCGCTGTCCGACGAGTCCATTCCGCCGAGTATATTAAGTATAGTAGTCTTTCCGCTGCCGCTCGGACCGACAATGACCGCCAGTTCACCTTTCTCTATGTCGAAAGTCATATTCTTCGCGGCCTCGATCACTACGTTACCGGTCCTGTAGCGCTTTGTAACTCCGTTTAAACTAATAAAACTCATATCTCACTGCTCCCGGTCCAAAACCGTAAATTATTTCAGATCTTGAAAACTTCGCTGTACTCGTCGTAGATTTTTTTGAACGCTTCTGAATCCTGCTTGAGGAGATTGTGAGAATATTCGTGAGGATGAAGTTCACTGCCGGAAAGTTCGATAATATCGAGGGCAATGTTTGAGCAATGGTCAGATACGCGCTCGCAGTTCGTAACGATATCGTTGAAAATGAAGCCCTGGTTAAGCGTACATTCGCCTCGCTGGAGGCGGTCAACGTGGTTATGCTTCATGTTATCGCACAGGTCGTCGATCAGTTCCTCGAGAGGTTCCACGTGAGCGGCGCTGACGAGATCGTTTTCGGTGAATGCTTTAACGGTTAGTTCGAGCACTGCGCCGGTCGCTTTAAAGAGAACGTCAAGTTCTTTTTTCGCGTTTTCAGAAAAGTTAATGCTTTTCTCATATATTTCCTTCGCACTTTCAGCCAGATTCAGGCTGTGGTCCGAGATACGCTCAAAGTCAGAAAGCGTATGCAGGTAAAGTGAAACTTTTTTGCTTTGCGTCGCGAGCATTTCTTTTCCGGTTATCTTCATGAGATAAGTACCGATGCTGTCTTCGTAGTTATCGACGTTATCTTCCATCCTCTTTACCCTGGAAAAGTCGTCTTCCGAATAGCTGCCGAACAGTTTTATTGCTTCAGAAATGCCTTCCTGCGAAAGCCCCGCCATTTGTTTGATATAAATTTCCGTCTGCTCGATCGCAAGTGCGGGATGGGCAATGAATCTGTCTTCGAGCTCGATCTGCGGTTTTTCCTCTAACTCGCCGTTCTTGTCCCTGATAAATGCGGTGACAACTCTTTCTATAACTCCTGTGAGAGGGAAGAGCAGGACAACGAAACAGAGACGCAGTATGGTATTGACCAGAGCAGTGGAGAACGGGTTCATGACCATCGACGTGAAACTGAATTTTGCAAAAGCGTTTATAATGTAGAACAATGCCGAAGAGACGAGTACGCCGAGGACATTTGCCACCGGGTATACTGCCGCGGCTCTTCTGCCGCTTACGTTAGCGCCTATCGCTGATATCATTACCGGGACGGCAGCGCCGATGCATATGCCCATGAGGAGCGGCAGGGCTTCAGAAAAGGCGATCGCGCCGGTTACGGAAAGTGCCTGGAGAATACCGACAGCTGCGGAAGCAGATTGAAGTATCGCCGTAAACACGATGCCGATCAGTATGCCCAGGAAAGGGTTGGAAAGGGAAGTTATCGCAGAAGTAAACCACGCTTCGTCTCCGAGTCCGCCTGCGGCTTTGCTCATATAACTAAGGCCAAACATCAGCACGGCAAAGCCCATCAGAATATTTCCGACATGTTTGGTCGTTTGCTTTTTACCGACCATCCTTAGTACTACTCCGGTGACTGCGACGATTCCGGTTAAAGTGGCGGTGGATGCGATCTCGCCGATGATTCCGGCACCTTCAATGTAACTCAGACAAACTACCCAGCCAGTAATACTTGTGCCCAGAATGGCACCGATTATTATGTTTACCGCTTGTTTGACTTTCATCATCCCGGAGTTTACAAAGCCTACGGTCATTACCGCTGTCGCGCTGGAAGATTGTATGACGGCAGTTACGCCGGTGCCAAGCAATATACCTTTAATTTTTGTTCCGGACAATTTATAAAGGATAGGTTCAAGCTTTCCGCCGGACAATTTTTTTAGTCCGTCTCCCATCAGCGACATACCGAATAGGAAGAGGGCGATCCCGCTAATTAGAGCAATAACTTCAGATATACCCATGTCTAGATAACTGTCTCCTGATTTATTTGTGAAAAAGAAAATCGCTTATCCTTTCACAGCTACTATTATGCCATAAATAACACAAAAATCATAGACCTTGTTTTCCGTTGTTTTCCATGAAGAAGATAATGCCCTGACACCCACATAAAAAATTAGATATTTATGTTTTGGGGCGGAAGGCCATCAATACTTAATACACATATTTTTTGATCGATTGACCAACCTATAATCTTCTCACTAAATAGCATATAATTGTCGAATATTTCCTCTTCTATATAATAACATTTATTAAAAAAAAACGAACTATCAAGATTATTATCTGAAGCACTACCTATATTTTTAATCCCTTCGATAGTGTTAATTCGCACATCAAGAATATCATTTTTTTTGATCAGTTCAAGCAATTTATCACATTCGATCCATTTTTGATTATCAATTTCGCCTTTTTTTACAACCTTTTTAGTCTTTCTTTCATGAATTAAAATAAGCTGTATGAAAGATATAGACACAACATATATATTAATTAAACAAACTGCGATTAAAGCACAATCAATAATAATACTGACGGTTTGATTGGTTATTTTAAGCCAGTTTCTTCTAAAAAAAACGGCCGTGTAGAAACAAATACAAATAATAATTTTTAAGAGGGGATAAATAATGGTTTTATAATTGCTGTTCATATTAAATCGCAAAGTATCACCCTCTTGGACTGGCAGGTTTTTTGTAAGTGGTCAATGTCTTGTCCATACGCATTGTTTTGTTTGTTGGTTATTACTGCGTTCATCGTTGTTTTGTGTTGTCAATGACAACGATTTTGTGTTTTTCTGCCGTTGTTTATCTCTCCGGCGAAGCACAGAAAAGGCATCGATCCTGCTCCGCCTGCACGTCTTCCAAGCAGGAATACTGTTTCCCACTATAATGATAGTGTATACACTCACACTGAAAATGTCAATATAATTGGCAAAACGGGCTGCGGTCTAGACTGCAAAAAAGGCTGAAAAAGGCTACAAAAAAGGCTGAAAAAGACTGCAAAAAAGGCAAAAAAGGCTGAAAAAGGCCTTGACAACCACATGAAAAAAGAGTAGCATACTCTTGCTTGTTCGAGGACGAGTTGCCAACGCGGAGAAAAGCGGAACTGACAGACGCGCACGGTTCAGCTCCAGTCACCTTGACACAACTTGATAGTGCAAATCCTCTACAACTTTCGGGCGCATCTTATATATTATCACACCATTTCATTATGGACAGGTAGGTTTGACGATATTTAATTTGCAGTTTAGAATAATAAAGCAAGGAGGAGTGAATAAACAATGGCAAAAAGAATTATTACTTTTATAATGTGTATTATAACGGTCTTTATGATTTCTTGTAAAAGAAGCATTGACGACGAAACAAGTGATTTCAAAGATGATTACAATGGAAGTAACACTTTGGGAGTTTATCACGGAATAGAAACCTATGCTGATTTTCCGCTTGTTTTTATAGGCGAATTTACCGGTTATATGTTGAAAAACATTGACGGGTATTATTATCCGGAGTTGCATGTTCTTGAAAAAATCAAAGGCAATGTTGATGATTATATCCTGATGTACAACTACTTTTTGCAGGGTAAAGCAGATAGTGTAGATAATAATATAGATTTTCCATTTCAAAATGGTGAAAAGTATTTGTTTGTGACATCAAAAACAAAGAATATTTATTATGGAGAGTTTTGTCATCAAGGAGTTTTATTTTGCCCTGTTGAAAGATATGAAGATTCTTTTATGATTGTTCTCGGAGAAAAAAAGAGTTTGGATTTTATGACGAAAGGATCAAAAGATGACTTCAAAGATTTCGATTCTTTTTTATCATATCTAAAAAAGTTGATAGAAAAATCAGAGGCAAAACAGGAATCGTTTCTTTTATTTACTGAATCAGATAATATTTATGATATACTAACTGAATCGCCTCAAATACTAAAGGTAAAAGTAATACATAAATCTAATAATTTAGACAATGAATATTTTTCTGATTATTTTTGCAGAGTCGAGAAGGTTTATAAGGGAGATTATGATTCTGAAAGAGGGAATTTGATCTGCTTAAAAGATAACGGTGAAACAAGAATCAGTAGACCTTCCAACCATAGAAAACACTATTTTGATTTCCGCCTATTTAACTCGGATATCGATTTGAAAAAAACAGATGAGTACATCATTTGTAATAATTCGATGTATCTGATCGCAAGAAAAGGCGTAATAAGTCTCGATTATACTGAAGAGGAAATTATAAATATGCTGAATGAAATTTACGGTGAAGTCAATATCCTTGAGATACCTGAAGAAAACGCAGTAAATCAATAACAAGTTTCATAG
>JAEEGL011459106.1_pt1 | contig 51502 bp, 42 predicted proteins | sample 9134231 | NCBI WGS metagenome assembly JAEEGL01 (sample SAMN16246548, study PRJNA631951) | gut metagenome | biome: gut microbiome; feature: rumen; material: fiber-attached | host: Bos | place: Iran: Karaj | collected 2018-10
CTGAACGTGTTAAGAAATACGTTTTTGCCGGCTCTGAGCTTGAAATCGGCGGTAAAGTCGCGTATGGAAGTTCTGCATCTTCCGTCGATCAGATGCTCGCCGTAACCTATCTCCATATCGCATTCTTCCGGTACCGTTATATCGAAATCGAGAAAACCGGACGTCTCCGAACCGAGATCGACGATAAAGAATAAATTTTCACCGTCGTTCGCTTTGAATGAAAGCGGCGCCGAAAAATCGAGCGGACCGCCTCCGATCTCGTGCGGAAAACGGAAAGAGAGGGCGGCGTGCTGCATATCGGTCTGTGTATTGACGCGTTGTGACGGGTATTCAAAAACGCCTTGCATAACGATATCCGAACGCGATCTGTTTTTCATTATCAGCTTTTCGATCGGCCGTTTGTTCAGTTTTTTTGAAATCGCGTTTGTTATTTCGGATCTGCCGAATCCGACGCGTTCGCCGCCGGGTATATACCAGTCGGTCTGGCCTTTGAGATCGCAGTGATACGAGAAACCGAGCTGACCGCTTATCATATGCTTCATACCGCTGATATAATCACGGGATCGGCGCGACAGGACTCTTTCGCAGCTGTACGAAACCGTCTCCCCGTCGGAGACTATCTCGTAGATCAGCCCAGCTTCGCCTTTGACGTATGTCTGCGTATTTTCCCCGTAATACCAGACGCGCACGGCGAGAAGATTGTCGCCATCAGTAACGAACTCGGATATGTCTATCTCGTCGTAAACCTTGTAATCGGGGTAATCGGCGTACTGACCGAATGCGGCGAGTCTGCCGTTCACGTACGCCGTATAGTTGGAATCGCACGCTATACGCAGGACCGTCAGCTCACCTGATACGAACGTATCGATGAAATCTGCGTACTCGTCGGCTTCCACATGTTTATTTTGCCATATCCATTCGCTTTTATCAAACATTTTTCGTTCTCCTTTAACATTTTTATCGATAATTTTTACGATTGCTATTTACAAATTGAAATAAATAGATTATAATCATATCAGTTTACTGATATGGAGACAGATATGAAGATCGGATTTGACAATGAAAAATACGTTGAGCTGCAGTCTCAGCACATTCTTGAAAGGATCAACAGATTTGACAACAAGCTTTATCTCGAATTCGGAGGCAAGCTTTTCGACGACTATCACGCGTCAAGAGTTATGCCGGGTTTCGCACCCGACTCGAAAATAAAACTTCTCAAAAAACTGCGCGACAAACTTGAGATAATCGTTATAATAAACGCCGCGGATATTGAGAGAAAGAAGATACGCGCCGACTACGGCATCACGTATGATACAGACGTTCTCCGCCTTATCGACGGTCTGCGTTCGCTCGGCATTTACGTTTCTGCGGTCGTGATCACGCAGTATATAGAACAGCCGTCGGCGGAAATATTCAAAAAGAAACTTGAAATGCGCGGAGAGAGAGTATTCATCCACCGTATTATAAAAGGCTATCCGAACGATATCGACACGATAACGAGCGATAAAGGTTACGGCGCGAACGATTTCGTACCTACGACGAGACCGCTCGTCGTGGTCACCGCTCCGGGACCCGGATCCGGCAAGCTGGCGACCTGCCTTTCACAGATATATCACGAGCGAAAGAACGGTGTGAACGCCGGTTATGCGAAATTCGAAACTTTTCCGATCTGGAGTCTGCCTCTTAAACATCCGATCAATATTGCTTACGAAGCGGCAACGGCCGACCTGTCCGATGTAAATATGATAGACCCGTATCATCTGGAGGCGTACGGTCAGACGACGGTAAACTACAACAGAGACATTGAGGCGTTCCCGGTAGTCCGCAAGATACTTTCGAGGATCACCGGTACCGACGATATTTACAAATCTCCGACTGATATGGGAGTCAATATGGCCGGTTTCTGCATCTCTGACGACGAGGTGTGCAGAGAAGCGTCAAAGCAGGAAGTTATCAGGCGTTATTACAAAGCCGTCTGCGACTACAAAAACGGTCTGTGCGACAGAAGCGTGGCTTACCGCTGCGAAGCTCTTATGGAAGAACTCAACGTAACGAAAGCAGATCGCGGAGTGACTCATTACGCGTTGAAGCGCGCCGAAGAGACGGGCGTTCACTGTGTGGCGATAGAACTGGCCGACGGTCACGTTGTGACCGGCAAATCTTCGCCGATGATAAGCGCGGCTTCCGCGGCGATGATCAACGCGATCAAGTATCTGTCCGGCATATCCGACGATATACATCTGATATCTCCGGTCGTTCTCGAGCCGATAACGGCGCTCAAACGTTCGCTCGGATCAAAAGCAAGCAAGCTCAATCTTCATGAGGCTCTGCTCGCGCTCAGTATATGCGGCGCGACGAACCCGACCGCGGCGTACGCCCTGACAAAACTGCCGGAACTTGAACACTGCGAAGCTCATTCCACGAAGATGCTCACACCGAGCGAAGAAGATTACATAAAGAGACTGAAGATCAATCTGACCTGTGAACCGGAATTCATTTCAAAGGATCTGTATATAAACTGATGTTATGTAAATAAAAACAGGACGCGCATAAAACGCGTCCTTTTTCGTATTCATTTTGATTCAAACGTTTCGGGTACGGAGGAAAGAAGGGCAGAGGCGTCTTCTTCGGTCATATCCGATCTCAGCTTGAATATGCCGTCCGCTATGCCGAGATTCATGACGAAACCGTTGGAACGCTGTCTGCATTCGGTTATCGTCGCGGTAAGCTTTTCGGTAAGAACGTCGCAGTCAAGGCTGAAAGACATGACCGCGCTTTCGTCTTCGTAGATGCTCGCATATTTTTTGCCGGCTTTTACCGCGGCTTCTTTTGCGGTGACGTAAGTCATTTCATCGCCTATCACAACTTCACACGCACCGCAGAGCGCGTCTGCTTTTTCGGAAACGACGGCTTCGCTCGGGCCGGACGTTATTATTTCGGTCTTGAGTTCGGGTTCGGCTGTTCCTTTTACTTCGGCGGCGGCTTTACAGCCGTTTTTGATACCGGCTATGAAATCTTCGGACGTTTTGCCCTCCGCGCCTATATATCCGATTGACGCAAAACCGGAAGACGTCAGAACGTAACCGAATACGTAACCGTACTGTACCGTATTTATAACTACCGCGGTCGTTTTGCCGTTGAGCGCGACTACGTCGTCAGTCTTCGAACCCGGGACAGTGAGTACTATAAAGTTGATGTTGCCGTAAGCCTTGCTGTTGTCTTTTACCGACAGATACGCGTCGGAATACGCGTCTGACGGAAGAAAGATAACTTCCGCTCCGCCTGCCGCGGCAAGTTCGAGCTGTTTTTTCGCCGCTTCGGTAAACACTTCGGAGTATGATTGCGAATCGCTGCCGGTCACGTCTGCGGGAGCGAAGTACTTTATGGTCGGGAGTTTATCGTTCGTCGATTCGTCTATCGATTTTTTCTGGTACGCTTTAATGGCGCGCCATATCGCGCCGTTGACCGTCTTCTCTTCGACGTCAGCCAGTCCTCCGATCATAACGTACTTGTATTTCGTGTCTGTTGACGACGTATTGACCTGGCACGAGCACAGAAGCAGCAGCGCCGCCAAGACGAGGGAGACTGTTATTATGATTTTTTTACGTGTTTTCATTTTACGTTCCTTTCACTGTTGCATGATTTATCTGATATTCAGCCGACGTTATAATTCTTATATGCCGAGCAGCGGGTATAATTCAGAATGATCTCTTATTTCGTAATCCGGCAAAATGCCCGTAACGTTTACCGTATTATGCGGATTATACCAGCACGTATCTATGCCGAACGCGTTGCCGCCGGCGATATCAGCGGTGAGAGAATCTCCGTATACAAGCGTTTTCTCTTTGCAGAAGCAGCCGATGGACGAAACAGCTTTTTCAAAGAAAACGGGATCGGGTTTTTTCGCGCCGAGATCTTCCGATAAAAAAAGGCCGTCCACGAGTTCGGTAATTCCCGCAAGTCTGAACCTTGAAGTCTGAACGTCGGTAATTCCGTTTGATATTATGTATACGCGTACTTTGCCTCTGCATCGCCGCAAGAGTTCGTCGGCGCCTTCGGTTTTATATGCGCACCGGCTGAGGATCTGCTTGTATCTGATCGCGGCATACGCTCCGTCGCCTTTGATATTGTGATCGCTGAAGAATTCCGCAAAACGCAGAGCGACAAGCTGTTTTATGGTTATCTCGCCGCGCTCGAGTCTTTTCCACAGCTGATCGTTATGTTCGGAATAAGCGGATAACAGACCGTCGTCCGGACAAACTCCGAATTCTTTGAACAGAAGAGTGACGGCCGTCTTTTCGCACAGGGCGAAATCAAGAAGCGTGTCGTCGGCGTCGGCTAATAGAATATCGTATTTTTTCATTGTTATCACCTATTGCATTATAAAATATAATCTTTAGTAATTTATGTATAAAAATTAAAATCCAAGTTAACGTTGATGCGATGCCGGGTAAACGATTGCTTAACCCGAAATGAACAAAACCGCGCCGTATCCGACGCGGTTTTGTAAAAAATGAACTTATTTGCTCTTTATCTGGTTTTCGTAGCTTTCGACCATCTTTTTTACCATCTGGCCGCCGATAGAACCGGCCTGCTTGGAGGTAAGGTCGCCGTTATAACCGTTCTTTAAGTTCACGCCGACTTCGCCGGCTGCTTCGGTCTTGAATCTTGCAAGAGCTTCCTTCGCTTCGGGAACAACATGCTTTGCCATAATATTTCAGATCCTTTCAAAATCTTTATAGAAACGCGGGCAAAGGGCGCACCCTCGTACGTCACATGACCGCGGTGGAGAAACCGTTTTTTCGGTTCCGAGCATATTATGTGCCGATTTTTTATAACTATAACAAGGTATTTTGTTCCAACAAGTGAAAAAAACAAAAAGGCTGAAAAACAGCCTTTTTGAATCATTTTGTGATCTGCGTGACTTCATCGTAAGCGCGCATGATGCCGATACGACCGGTCTCGTACGTGAGGCCTCCCTGAAAATATACCGTATACGGAGGACGGATCGGCGCGTCCGCCGAAAGCTCTATCGAAGCTCCCGAAGTGAACGTACCCGCCGCCATCACGACGCGGTCGGTATAACCGGGCATGTCCCACGGCTCGGGCGTTACGTAAGAGTCGATCGGAGAGCCGGACTGTATGCCGCGGCAGAAAGCGCAGATGTTTTTTTCAGACCCGAGATCGACGGTCTGTATGATGTCGTATCTTTCTTCGTCGTAAGAAGGCGAAGTCCTGAAACCCGCGTGAAAGAAAAGATAAGAAGCGAGCGCGGCGCATTTCAGAGCCGAAGCGACTACCGTCGGAGCAAAGAACAGCCCCTGATACATATTCCGGTTCTCGTCAAGCGAAGCGCCGACCTCGGCGCCGATACCGGGCGACGTGAGGCGGTATGAACATAACTCCACCGCTTTTTTCGTACCGGCGAGATAACCGCCCGTACGGCAGAGACCTCCGCCGGGGTTTTTGATGAGCGAACCTATCTGCAGATCCGCTCCGAGCGCGACCGGCTCGTCGGTCTGCACGAATTCGCCGTAGCAGTTATCGACGACCAGAAATACGCCGGGATGCTTGTGTACCGTACCCGCAAGCGAGCCGATCTCTTCGACGGGCAGAGTGCGTCTGTCGGCGGCGTAGCCTTTCGATCTCTGAACGAAAACGATTTTAACTCCGCCGGAAGCAAGTCTTTTTTCAACCGCTTCACAGTCGATAAAGCCGTCTTTCATATCGATCTGCTCGTATTTTATTCCGAAATCGCGGAGACTGCCGTTACCTGCGTCGCCTTGCAGACCTATTACTTCATCGAGCGTGTCGTAAGGCTTGCCGGTAACCGAAAGAAGAGTGTCGCCGGGGCGCAAAAGACCGAAAAGACCTACAGCCAGCGCGTGCGTGCCGGAGACGATGCTCGGTCTTACGAGCGCCGCTTCACAGCCCATGACCTGCGCGTATATCTTTTCGAGCGTATCTCTGCCGCGGTCGTCGTAACCGTAACCGGTCGTACCGTGAAGATGGGCTTCGGAAACCCTGTTATCATAAAACGCCGAAAGTATCTTTTCTGCAACAGTCTTCGCCGTTTCGTCGAACCGCGCGAAAACCGGGGCGAGAACAGCCTCTGCTTCCGATACGGCCGCCAGTGTGGCTGCGCTTATATTTCTCATAAATCGAACGAGCAGCAGAGAACGCCGAGCTCGATGCAGGCTTCAACGTCTCTCATATCGATCACTTCGTTTTGAGTGTGACAGTATCTCGTCGGTATGGATATACACCCGGCGCGGGAGCCGCCCGCGACAGTCTGCATGGACGATGTGTCGGTTCCGCCGTAAGTCAGAACTTCAGTCTGATGCTTTATCCCGTTTTTCTTCGCCGTATCGAACATTGCAGCCACGAGAGCGCGGTCGCACATTACTGAACTGTCTTTTATCTTTATTGCCGCGCCGTCGCCGAGTTTTACCGAGAAATTGGTTGACGCGTTGATAACGTCGCCGGACGGAGTCACGTCGAAAGCTATGCCGATATCCGGCTGTACGTTATACGAAGCCGCGTGCGAACCGCGGCAGCCGACTTCTTCCTGCGCCGAAAATACGAAATACACGTCGTTATCGCATTTTCCGAGCTTTTTGGCTATCTCCATAACGACGTAACATCCTATCCTGTCGTCAAACGGTCTGCCGGTATATTTCGTTCCGTACAGTTTATAAAGATCGGTCTTTACGGCACACATTTCACCGAGTTTTACCTTGCGTTCCGCTTCAGCCTTTGTCTTGACTCCGAGGTCTACGTAATACTTTTCGGGCGTGAGATCTTTTATTTCCGTCTTGCCTTCCGGTACAAGTATACCGACGGCGCCGTTTTCAAATTCAACGCGATTATGTGCGTAAGCGTAATAGTTTATACCGCCTACACGCGTTATTCTGACGATGCCGTTATCCTGAATATAATTGACCATGAACCCGATCTCGTCCATATGGGCGCAGAGCATTACTTTCTTCGCTTTTTTCGATGTACCGCGTTTGAGGCATATAAGGTTGCCGAGCGGATCTTTCTCTATCTCGTCTACGTAAGGTCTGACGGTCTCTTCAATAAAGGCGGCGACTTTGTCTTCACGTGAAGATACGCCTTGTATCTTCATAAGTTTTTTAAGTTCGTTTATCATGACATCTGATCCTTTCTTATCTTTCGGGAATATCGTCCGGTGACGAAAGCGCTATCTGAAGCGCGAGTTTATACATCTCAAAGTAATCGCTTTCTTTTATGACGCACGAAGCGGAATGGATATATCTCGTCGGGCACGCCATGTTTATCGTTCTTACGCCGCCGACCGCTTTATGTATTTTTCCGGCGTCGGTACCGCCGGCGACGTACTTTTTAGGCTGACATTTTATGCCGTGTTTTTTTCCGAGATCCAATGCAAAGTTGACGAGTGCCTGCTCGTAAACGGTGCCGAGGTCCATAAGAGAAACGCACGGACCGTCGCCGGTTTTGGCGGCTCTTTTATGATCGGGTGTTTCGGCTATGTCGGCGATCGCAGTTGATTCGAGCACGAGCGCGAGATCCGGCTTGATCCTGTTGGCGGTTATGAGCGCGCCTGTTCTGCCGACTTCTTCACGTACGGTGAAACAGAAATACAGATCGTATTCGGGGGTTATTTTATTTTCGTGGATATAGTTTATGATATCGCAAAGAACAGAGCAGCCGAGACGGTCGTCGATCGCTTTGCTTTTGATCATGCCGTCGCCGAAACGTATGAAATCGGAATCGAATACCGCGTAGTCGCCTATTTGTACTGACGATTCCGCGTCGGCTTTGTCTTTCGCGCCTATATCGATGAACATTTTATCGATGGGCGTCGCTTTCCTGCGTTCTTCATAAGACTGCTGATGTATCGCTTTGGAAGCGATAAGACCGCTTATCTTTTCTTTACCGTAATCGCCGACGAAAAGCTTTCTGCCGCAAAGTACCTTGACGTCGAAACCGCCGACAGGCTGAACGTACAGATAGCCGTTGTCGTCGATATCGGAGATCATAAGCCCGACTTCATCCATATGAGCCGAGAGCATCATTTTTTTACCGGTTCTGCCTTTGATTTTGAAAATCCTGTCGCCGATAAAATCGGTGAATTCTTCGTCGTATTTTCCTTTTACTTCTTCGGCGATAATGTCGGCAACCTCGTATTCACAGCTAGTCGGACCGAATGCGCAGCATAGTTTTTCGAGCAGTTCCGTGCCTTTCATACGTTTGCCTCCTTTCCGATTTCTTTTATAAACGCGGCGACCAGTTTCGCCGTATCTTCAACGTCGTCAAGCGATACGACCTCGCTGTAAGTGTGCATATTGCGAAGCGGTATCGATACGAGCACCGTAGGTATACCGAGACCGACAAGCGGAATGTCGTTCGCGTTCGTACCGGTGCTTATCGCTTCAACCGTCACCGTGTGCTTCAATTCGTTTTCTTCGGCGAATCTGATGAGTTTTTTCGTGAGTCTTACGTCGGTTATGGCTGAAAGAGATATTTCGGGTCCGTCGCCGACTCCCGTCTTGCGTCTTGAGTCGGCTCCCGGCACCCACGCGCAGCAGACGTCGGAGACGATCGCGTAATCAGGCTGAAGTCTGTAAGCGGCCGTAACGACGGCGCGCGATATTTCTTCTTTAGTTGAGAGAAGCAAGTCGATCTCGCCTTCGTACCCGTCGCCGATCAGGATCTCAACAGCTTCGATAAGAGCGACTGCGCATATTTTATCGTCAAAACCCTTGCCGCAGATACGGTTGTTTTTCAGCTCTGTGAGCTTGTATCTGTAACCCACGGGCGTACCGATGGGGATAAGCTCTTCGGCGCGTTCTTTGGTAAGACCCGTATCGATCATAAGATCCGACACCGGGGGCAGAACCGATCTGTCGCCGGTCTGCAGATGCGGCGGTGTGGAGACGATAACGCCGTAAAGCGTTTCTTTCCCGTAGATCGTGACGTCGGCGGCCTGAAGGATTCTCGTATCGAGCCCGCCGATATTCGTAAATCTTAAGAATCCCCCGTCGAGCACCTGCGTTACCATCATACCGACCTCGTCCATATGAGCGTCGAGCATTATTTTAGGCAGGCCTTCTTTACGGGCTTTTCTCGTCAGAATGTAGCTCCCTGCGGGTTCACGCGTCAACTCGTCGAAATACGCGTCGCGTATCTCTTCGATCGCCGCAAGACCGCCGTCTTCGAACCCGGATATGGAACAACCCGACGTCAAAGACTGAGCCAGTTTGAGCAGATTAGCCATTTTTTGTAACTCCTTTATATTGAATTAACTATTTGCTTATAACGTTTGCCGCGTTCTTCGAAGTTTTTGAAACAATCAAAGCTTGCGGCCGCAGGCGAAAGTATCACAACGTCTCCCGGCTGCGCGGCGTTTGCCGCCGCCGAAACGGCTCTTTGAAAATCGGGTTCCTTTATGACGGTAAAGTCTTCAGGTATACCGTATTCAAACATGGAGCGGTATATCTTTTCGCCGTTCTGACCGGTAAGTATCGCCGCCCGCGCGTGGTCGAACAGCGGTTTGCAGAGCGGAGCATAGTCGAGATTTTTGTCGTAACCGCCAAGTATGATAACTACCGGACAGTCGAAACACGATAGCGCCGCCGCGGTGCGCGTGGGAGACGAGTCAATGGAACCGTTATAGAATCTTACGCCGTCTTTTTCACGCACGAATTCGAGCCTGTGTTCAACGCCGTTGAAATTCTTTGCAACGTAATAAACCGCCTCTTTACTTACAAGTCCCGCCGTCAGACCGATCGCGGTCATGTAGTTTTCGACGTTGTGTCTTCCGGGTATTTTAATATCGGCAGTTTTTATTATTTCCTCTGTTCTGCCGTCATATCTTAAATAAATCGATCCGTTCTCTTCATAAACGGCGTCGCCTGCAGGAGGTATGCGTTTGGAAGAGAAGAAGCAAACTCTCGACGCGGCGTTTTCCGCATATCGCCTCGTAACGTCGTTTTCATAGTTCAAAACAACGCGGCAGTTATCGTCCTGATGAGCGAAAACGTTCGCTTTTGCGGCGATATATTCGTCCATACCGGTATGCCAGTTGAGATGATTGGGTGTAACGTTTGTCACCGCCGCGACGCAGGGAGACGTATTCATCGTTTGAAGTTGAAATGAAGACAGTTCGAGAACCGCGATATCGTCCGGATCCATCAGACCGACTTTGTCGATCAGAGGCGTGCCGATGTTGCCGCCGAGATAGATCTTTCTGCCGGAACCGGTAAGTTCGGCTTCTTTTTTCAAAATCAGCGAGGTAACGGTTGTGGTCGTCGTTTTTCCGTCGCTGCCGGTTATTGCAATGATCGGGCAGGGGCATAATTCGAAAAACAGCTCCATCTCGCTCGAGAGTATGCTGCCGTTTGCGACTGCACGGGCTATCTCCGGCACGTCAGGGCGTATACCGGGCGATCTGAATATATAGTTCTCACATAAACCGTCAAGATAATCCGGACCGAGCGCAAAACGCGCGCCGAGAGCTTCAAGTTTCGCGGCGTCCGGTCCGAGCTCATCTTTGCCTTTTTTATCGCGTACGGTAACTTTCATCCCGCACGATAACAGAAAATAAGAAAGCGGAACGTTGCTGATACCGAGACCGAGTACGGAAGCGGTTTTGCCCGCCGCAGAGCTTTTGAAAGAGCTGATAGTCATAATAACTCCGAAAAAAGAATTTTAACGTTCTTATTATATAATAAAATCTTGCAATTTGCAATATTATTTCAGAAAAAATCGGCGAATTTTCAAATTAGCCTTGAAAATTCTATATATTAATGCTATAATGCAAAATGTATTTTTGTATACGCGGGAGAATTCAGCATGGATTTTGTGTTTTCCGACAATACCGCGCCGCTCAAACCGTCGGCAATCAGAGAAATATTCAAGTCGCTTACCGATCCTGAGGTGATTTCCTTCGCCGCGGGCAATCCGTCGCCTGAGAGTTTTCCCGTTGCGGATATGAATAGGTTCGCCGACGCGATCTTCGACGAATGTCCTTCGACAGCTTTACAGTACGGCATAACGGAAGGATATACCCCTCTGCGCGAAGCGGTGAGGATCCGCGCCGGATCGAGATTCGGCGTCTGTAAAGACAACGACACGGTCATAATAACTTCCGGCGGTCAGCAGGGCATAGATCTGACGGCGAAAGTATTCTGCAACAAAGGCGATACCGTTATATGCGAAGAGCCGACTTTCATCGGTGCGCTGAACGCTTTTCGCGCTCACGGCTGTATTACCGCCGGCGTGCCTATGGACGAAGACGGTATCAATACGGACGCGCTTGAATTCGCGATCAAGACAGCGGTAAATCCGAAACTCATATATCTTATACCGACTTTTCAGAATCCGACCGGGAGGACTATGTCGGCGGAAAAGCGTGAAAGATGTCTGCAGCTTGCAAAGAAATACGGTCTGATGATACTCGAAGACGACCCATACGGCGAACTGCGGTTCTCGGGGAGTGAAATACCCCCGATCAAAAGCATGGATGCGGAAGGGAGAGTCGTTTACTGCAGCTCGTTTTCGAAGATACTCTCGTCAGGCATGCGTGTCGGTTACGTTATATGCGACGGCAAAGCCGCCTCGAAGATATCCGTATGCAAACAGGTAAACGACGTGCACACGAATCTGTTTTTCCAGATGGTGTGCCATAAATTCTTAACGGAATTCGATCTGGATTCTCATATAAAAAAGATAAGAGAGCTTTACAGAAGAAAAAGCGCTCTGATGCTCGCTCAACTTGACGAAAAACTGCCTCGGTCGGTCCGGTATACGCGTCCCGACGGCGGACTGTTCATCTGGGCGGATCTGCCCGAAGAACTTGACTCAGACGCGATCATAAAAGAACTTGTCAGGAGGAAACTCGCCGTCGTACCGGGCGATACGTTCATTTGCGACAACGGCTCTCATTTGAACGGCTTTCGGATGAATTACTCAACGCCTTCAGACGAACAGATAATAAAAGGCGTCGGAATACTTGCAAACGTAATCAAAGAGAGGTCATTATAAAATGGAAAACGAAAGAAAGAAAACGGTATTTTCCGGCATACAGCCGAGCGGCAATCTCACCGTCGGCAACTATCTCGGCGCGCTGCGCAACTTTTCGGAGTTTACCGATAAATACAACTGCCTTTACTGCGTGGTGGATCAGCACGCAATAACGGTAAGACAGCAGCCCGCGGAGCTACGCAGAAGGACTTACGAAGTCCTCGCGCTTTATATTGCGTGCGGACTCGACCCGGAGCAGAGCATACTCTACGTACAAAGCCACGTACCTCAGCATGCTCAACTCGCTTGGGTGCTCGACTGTTATACAATGTTCGGCGAGCTGTCGAGAATGACGCAGTTCAAGGATAAATCCGCAAAGAACGAAAACAATATCAACGCCGGTCTTTTCACGTATCCGGTGCTTATGGCGGCCGATATACTGCTCTATCAGACCGATCTCGTTCCGATAGGCGAAGACCAGAAACAGCATCTCGAACTTACGCGCGATATTGCGGCAAGATTCAACGCGGTATACTCCGATACGTTCGTGATACCCGAACCGTATATGAAGTCGGGCGCGAAAATATATTCTCTTGCGGAGCCGACGAAAAAAATGTCGAAATCGGATCAAAACGAAAACGCGGTCGTACGCATACTCGATCCTAAAGATACGATAATCAAAAAATTCCGCCGCGCCGTTACCGACTCCGAAACGGAAGTCAGACGGGCGGAAGGCAAAGAAGGCATTTCGAATCTGATGACGATCTATTCTTGCTTTACCGGCAAAAAGGACGAAGAGATCGAAGCCGAATTCAAAGGCGTCGGATACGGCGAATTCAAGACCGCCGTCGGCGAAGCCTGTGCGGCGGAACTCGAGCCGATACAGAAGAGATATAACGAGATCCTTTCCGATAAATCATATCTCGAATCGGTTATGAAAAACAACGCCGAAAAAGCGTCGTATCTCGCGAGAAAGACTCTTTCAAAGGTATACAGAAAAGTTGGTTTCACGACGTTGTGATAATAACGGGGACTAAATGAAAAAGAAAAAGTTCGACACGATAACGAAAATTTCAGCAATTCTCACAGCGGTACTTATAGTACTCGTGGGCGTTTTCTGTACGTCGCCTTCAAAAGCGGCCGACGAACCGTTTTTCCCGGTTTTTTCAGATACCGATGACGGTACGGAAGCAGCCGTTACGGAGACGGAAGCCGTCAGAGAAACCTATGAGACGATAGGCGAGATCCCGACAGACGATCCTGAAACAGATACAGTATCGCCAAGCGAAACCGAAAAAGATACAAAAACCCCGGATACCGATATGACAGGTCATTCCGGGTCAGAGCAGACGAAAGATTATCCGCCAGATACGGAACCGGTCACTGTCAGAGTCACGGAACCCGTGACGACGAAAGCCCCTGCGTCTGCCGTAAAAGAGACCGAGCCGCCGGATCTGCCTGAATTTTCCGAACAGAGTTTCAGAGAGTATACCGGCAGAGATCTCGGCGAAAACGAGACGATTTACGACAGATATGAAAACGATCGCTTTTCGGTCATTATAACGACTGTTGAAAAAGGCGATCTCAAGTATTTTATCTGTGATATAGAGATAGAATCTCCGAAGGACTTTCATACGGCTTTTGCCGGTAATTCGATAACGGGCAGAGCGTATACGTCGAAGACCGCGTCGCAGGTCGGCGCAGTATTCGCCGTAAACGGCGATTTCTGCGGTTTCCGTACCTCGGGCATCATAATCAGGGAAGGCAATCTCTACAGAAACAGAGGTTCAAACTGGGATTTCTGCTATCTCGACAAACACGGAGATATGATAACTACGAATCATTCCGTAGACGCAAAAAAACTTGTGGCGGAAGGGGCGTGGCAGTCCTGGAGCTTCGGTCCGACGCTCGTAAAGAACGGCAGAGCTCTCACTAAAGACGAATTCGTTACGCCCGGACTGAGCAGGACCGCGCGCGAACCGCGCACCGCGATAGGTCAGGCCGGTAAACTGCACTATATCATAATCGTCGTAGACGCGGTAAGATCCGGCGGCAAAACGATAGGCGGCATGACGTTTGCGGATCTCGCGAAGACGTTTGCCGATCTCGGATGCACGACGGCTTACAATCTCGACGGCGGAGGATCGACGACGTTGTACTATAAAGGCAAGGTTATCAACGCTCCGTGCGTCAACGGTGAACGCAGCGTCAGCGACATCGTTTATTTCAAATAGGATGGAATTTATGCACGATCTTAAAAGATTTGTTATACTTATACCGGCTTACAAACCGGTATATGATCAGATGATACCTTTCGTAAAAGAACTTCTGACGAGCTTTGACAAGATAGTTACCGTAGACGACGGCGGAGGAGAAGCTTACGCCGACGTGTTTACGCATTGCGAATCGCTCGGATGCCGCGTACTGCGGCACGACGTGAACCGCGGCAAAGGCGCCGCGCTCAAAACGGGACTTAAATATATAGGTGAAGAGATCGCTGAAGCGGCGGGCGTGATAACGGCGGACTGCGACGGTCAGCACGCCGTATCCGATATTATCAAAGTCGCCGAAGCGCTCGAAGAACATCCTGAATGTCTCGTTCTCGGCGGCAGACGTTTCGACGGCGACGTGCCGTTCAGATCACGTTTCGGCAACGCTTTTACAAGATGCGTGTTCAAGCTCGCGACGGGGCTTTCCGTCTACGATACGCAGACGGGCCTTCGCGGTATTCCGTCAGCGCTTATACCTGAGATGCTTACGCTTCAGGGTGACAGATACGAATTTGAGATGAACATGCTCTTGAAGCTTCGCGAATGGGGAGTGACTCCGTTCGAGGTCACGATAAGAACGATATATTTGAACGACAACAAGGGCAGTCATTTCAACGCGTTCAAAGACGGACTGCGTATAAGCGCAAGAATAATAAAATATGCGGCGGGCAGCATACTGTCGTTTATAATAGATTACGCGCTGTTCCTGCTGCTGATGCTTGCCGTGTTTCCGCATCTCGAAAGCGAACTGAAGTATGCGCTTTGCTTCGGTCTTGCCCGTGCAGTGTCTTCGGTCGTGAATTATTTATACAACAGATTCGCGGTATTCGGCGGCAAGAACTATAAAAGAGGCGCGACGGTAAAGTATTTTTCGCTCGTTGTAGTTGTTATGCTTCTCGGTATGCTCGTTCAGCGGCTTACCGCTTACGTTCCGGGCGGCGACGGGATTCATACGGTTATTAAAATAGTATACGATGCGGTTATGTTTTTCGTCAACTACATTATACAGCGCGATTTCGTATTTAAAATTAAGGAAAGAAAAAGAGACGCTAAATGAAACTTCCCCTGATATCCGGAGTATTCACGATGCACGGTGTATTCATCGCCTCAGCGCTTGTGCTGACGGTTTTTATATCAATCATATATTATAAAAAACGCGACGGCGATGAAACGCTGCTTTTGCAGATCGCCCCGTTTGCCGTATTCTTCGGATTTGCAGGCGCGAGATTCATGTACGTCACCGTATGCGATTCTCTGTATATAGAAGAAGCGGAGAAATGGCGTCTTCTTGACGGCGGTTACGCGCTTTTCGGCGCTCTGTACGCGGTTGCGATAACTATAGTTATATTCTGCCTTGCGGTCAAAAAACGCGACAAGATATCCGGTGTGTTCGACGCCGTGTCTTTCGCCGCTCCGATAGCGATAGCCGTAGGAAGAATGGGCAGCGTGTTTTCGGAAGACTGCCTAGGTGAAACCGTCGAGTCGGATAAACTGAAATTCTTTCCCGTTGCGTTGTATTCGAATACTTACGGAGAATATCAGTACGCCGTGTTTTTCTATGAAGCCGCTTTCTGTATACTTGCGTTCGTTCTTATAGCTTACGTATGCAAAAAAACAAACAGAAAAGGCGTTGCGACGTATATGTTAACGGTCCTGTACTGCGGCGGCAGGAGTTTTTTCGAAACTCTGCGCTCCGACAGTATCTACGTCGCTTTCGTAAGAATATCGCAGGTCCTGGCGGCGCTGACGCTGATCGCGGCTTTCGTCGTGATGTGCGTAAAACTCGCTAAAAAGACCGGAGTCAAAGTAAAGCACCTGATCGCCTATACCGTTTTCACGGCGGCATTCGCGATCGCGTTCGTCTCGGAATTCTTCATGGGTTCCGAATCGAGATTCGGCAATACGCTCATAGTGTTCATCTGCTGTATCGTCCTGACGGTCACAGCGCTTTACGTCGGTTACGAGTATCTGCGCGCCGCAAAAACCGAAAAAAAGAAAAAAACCGCGACCGATAAATCTAAAAGAAGACGTAGGATTGCGGCAAGGTAAATACTGACAGAGAGATAAAAAATCAGGTTCCGGTATTGACAAATAAATCGGAATATGATAATTTATAGATATAAAATATTTTTAAGGCGGTCGAAATGAAAAACAGAGTAATAAAAGTGATTTGTCTGCTTATAACCGTTATGCTCCTTCTGCCGGCGGCGAGCTGTACCGGCAGCCCGGCAAATACCGATACTTCCGCGGAAATAACGGAAAAGCGGGCGGATACGACGGGAAAAACAGCGGCAACCGCAGAGGCGACGACTGAAGAAGCTCCGACCGGGAAGGTCACCGAAGCGGTGATTACCGAAGCGCCGGAAACCGAACCCCCTGCGACCGAGGCGCCGGCTGCTACCGAAAAGGTTACCGACCCCCCGACGACGGAGGCGCCGGCAACGACCGAGAAACCGGAAACTACGAAGGAGCCTGAGACTACGAAAGAGCCTGAGACCACGAGAGAACCCGTGACGACAAGGGAACCCGTTACGACGAAAGAACCGGTTACTACAAAAGAGCCGGTAACTACAGCCGCGCCTCCGGCGACGGACCCGCCTACCGAAGCGGCAGATAAAACGGAAGCGCCTGAAGTCATAGCCATGACGTCGCTTTCCGAAGACAGAGTACTCATTTACGGTTCGTGCGAAAAAGATTCCGTCATCAGAGTCTTCGGGACAAACATTGCGGAAGAAATAAACGACGCGAACAGCACGTACTTTTATATTGAAGTCAGCGGCAGCGGAACACGGCTTGCGAAGATAACGGCTACTGCGCCGGGTAAAGCCGAGAGCAACCCGGTCGCCTTCAACGTAACTTTCGGCGGCGAAGGTAAAGAGGTGTGGGGCGGCAGAAACTCAAGACTGTTCTATCGTCCGACGCTCGACTTCCTTCTCGGAAACGTAAGAGCGAACGACGACACTCTGCAAAACGTGAAGGGTTATCTCTTGAACGGCGTTCTGCCGAACGTGCAGAACGCGACGGGAAAAGATACTAAACTTATTTACGCGATAATCCCCGATCCCGCAACCTGTTATTATGACGAACAGAGAAGCTACGTCGCGAACAGCCTGACCGGGAGCGATCCGGTTTCACCGATGAGGCAGTTCGTTCAGACGATGAACGGAGCAAGCGACGATATATACGCCCTCGATCTTCTCACGGTACTGCGCCAGCATAAAGACGACAGGATCTATTTCACGACCGATACTCACTATACGGAATACGGCGCGTATTACGTATACCGTGAGATCATGAAAGTAGTCAAAAAATATCATCCTTCGTCAAGAGTAAGGACCGTGGAAGACGGCGATTACAGAATCGACTTTATAGACGTCAACGGCGGAGATATGTGCGGCATGGTGGGCATCAGCATGCGCGAAGTCGTACCGTTCTTTATAGCGAACTTTGAAGATACGGGATCTTACTATATATCCAAGCGTAACGACGGCATCAAATCAGCCGGCTTCGGCCCGGGCGGCTGGGAACGTTTCTCAACGCTCAACGATTCGAACAATCCGACGGCGTACGTGATCGGCGACTCTTACGGCTGCTACATACTGCCGTTTATAGGCGCCAACTTCTCTAAAGTCTGGACGAACGAAGGCGTGCTTTGGAATTACGGGATCGACTATTCTTTACTGGCTGAACAGAAACCGGATTACATAATCTTCGTCGTATGCGAGAGAAACGTACGCGGAGACCTCGGCCAGATACTGTCCATGACCTGATGCAAGGAGAAAACAATGAAGCGTTTTATAAGAATCATATCCGCGCTGATCGCGGCGCTGATGCTGATATCCGTATTTGCATGCGAGCCTGCCAGGCCCGTACCGGTCACCGATACGGCGGCCGCGTCGGAAACGGTCAAACAAACCGAGGCGCAGACCGAACCCGAAACCGAAACGCCGGAAACGGTGACGGACAAAGTTACCGAGACCGAAAAGATCACCGAACCGGCAACTACAGAGAAACTGACCGCGGCTCCCGATACCGAACCGCCCACGGAACCGCCTACCGAGGCGCCGACGACGGAACCCCCGACCGAACCTCCTACCGAACCTCCGACGACAGAACCTCCGACGGATCCGCCTACCGAGGCGCCGACGGAACCGCCGACGGAGCCGCCGACGACGGAGGAACCGCCGATCGACTACAGAACTACCGACAGTAAGTATTTCACGTTCACGGAACTTGACGACGGCACTTACGAAATAGCCGCGAAAGACATTAGAAAAATGCCTTACACCGTCGTTTTGCCTTCGACATACAACGGCATCCCCGTAACGCGTGTAGCGACCAACGGCTTTGCGTACTGCACGCCGATAAAGAATCTTATAATACCGGAAAACTACGTAATTCTGAGAAACTACTGTTTTTTCCACTGTACGAATCTTAAATACGTAGAGCTTACGGACGGATTGAATACTTTGGAATACGGAGTATTCGGCGGCTGCACAAAACTCCCCGAAATAATTCTGCCAGCAGGTATATCTTCTCTGTATCCGCTCATATTCAAAGAATGCACGGCGCTTAAAAGCGTTAAGTTCGACGATCCCGACGGCTGGATCGCCGGCGTGGACAAGATAGCGAGATCCGTGCTTTCTAATCCGACTTCGGCGGCTAAAGCGCTGAAGAACGAATACCTTGAGAGATCGCTCAAGAAAGAAACTGCAGCGGCGATCAAGAATATCAAGATGAAGACGATAAACGACGGTATAAACGGCAACGTTCTCGTGCTTTACTGCGAGACGGAAGAGTATGCGACCGTCACGGTCACAGATCTCGTTACCGGCAAAGTCCTTGTCAAAGAAAAAGCCCTCGGTCCGTATTTCTACGGCATGGTACTTCTGCCCGCAGGTCAGACCAAGCTTGTTTCCATAAAGGCTCAGGCGGACGGAAAACCCGTTTCAAAAACTCTTATCAGAAGACTTCAGCATACCGCCGACGTCGGCAACGGAGCTTTTATAGGTAAGAACAGCCACGTTTACCTAAATTATTACGATGCGTTTTACTGGGGCGGCGTCGCAGTTTCACAGGAACATATGAATAACGTGAGAGGCTACCTCAAAAACAGACTGCAGGCTGTCAGAGATCTTACCGGCAAAAACACGAAGATAATAATGGTGATATGCACCAACCCCGCCACCATATATCACAGCCTGCAATATCCGCGCGAGCAGGGAGGCAGAGGCGACTATTTCCTTAGCACGCCGTCTACCCAGTTTGCCGAATTTATGAAGGACGACGAGGATATATACGTTCTCGATCTGCGCGAGATACTTTCGCAGCATACAGACAGACTGCTGTTCATGCAGGCGGATTCACACTGGACTCAGATAGCGGCGTATTACGCATATTATCTTGCGATTCAGAAGATAAAAATCGATTTTCCCGCTCTGCCTACGTACGATCTCGACCGTGATTTCAATGTAACTCATAACACTTCCGGCGGAGATCTGCTCAACTTCATGGGCATGTCCGGAATGGGCGCCCGCGCTCTGAACGCGTCCGTTTCCCCGAAGCGCGACGATATGAAGGTAGGTCCCGACGCCCCGACCGCGTACATAATGGGCGACTCCTACTACTGGGCTATGTCGAATTATTACGACTATATGTTCAGCGAAGTATATCTCAATGAACCGGAGTCGAACCCGCCGCTGTACGACTATCATCTGAACAATCTCGCCGAGAGAAAACCCGATTATCTGTTATACGTATGGACGGAAAGAAACATCGGCGGCGACCTCGGTATCATGCTGCAGATGAACGAGATCAACTGATTTTACCTATCACCGCGCAATAACGCGGTGATACTTTTAACGGAGATATTATGAAAACTAAACTCATACAGATTCTTGCGGCTTCTCTGACTCTTTTGCTTCTGTTTTCCTGCACGCCCGCCGCACCTACCGAGACCGAAAGACAGGATACCGAAACTGCCGAGACCGAAAGACAGGATACCGAAACTGCCGCGGCCACGGCGCAGGAAGGAACGGAAAACGTTACCGAAACAATCACGGAATGCGTGACCGAGGCCGTTGACGACAAGGAGATCAGACTTCCCACCGATAAGGGAAAATATAAAGAAAAGACTTCGCTCGTTACGTCGGCGACTTTCAAAAGCGTCAGACAGCGTACGGATTCGGATGTAAGAGACGTAATAATCTACTGCGAGACCGAACCGAATGCGACGGTTTACGTATGCGACAAGCACAAAACCGTTTTGAGATGCGAAAGAGCGTACGGTCCCTGTTTTTACACCGCTTTGCCTCTTGCGGAGGATGAGACTTTGGGGATAAGTATCTACGCGCAGGCGGACGGCAAGGCGTTATCGAACGCGGTGAAAATGACGCTGAAGCATACAGACAGCGTGGGCGTGAACGTCTTCTGCGGAAAAGACAGCAAAATATATCTTAACTGGTATGACGATCATTACTACGGCAGGGTTGCGTCCTCCGACGATGATCTCGCCGTTGCGGAAATGATGATCAGAGAAAACGTCAGGCAGGCAAGAGAACTGACCGGCAAAAACACGAAGATCATTGTTCTGGTCGCCACCAACCCCGCGGTCATATATCACGACAGACAGTATGAAGAGCCTTTCGGCAGAGGCGACAGTCTTTCGGAGACGTCTTCAACGCTCATGGCTAAACGGCTTAAAGACGATCCCGACATATATTTTATAGACTGCCGTGAAGTACTTTTATCGCACAGAGACGAGGAGATATTCTACCAGACCGATTCGCACTGGACACATCTCGGCGCGTATTACTGTTATCTTGAGATGATGAATTACGTTCACAAAGATTTTCCGAACGCGCCGGTCGCTGAGCTGTTGAAGTACAATATTATACGCGATTACAGAATAAGCGATTTAATGACGGATAACTTTTTAAACGGTTACGGTATCGGTATGAGAGAATACACTTCGTATATCTATCAGACTCCCGTATCGCGAGTGATAAACAATTATTCGCCTTCGATATATTACGTCGGCGATTCGTATACGGGTGCGATAAACGGATTTTTCTATGACACGTTTTCGGCTTGCACCACAAACGAACTTTACAACTATACGTTCAAAAATCTGAAAAAACTTCAGCCTGATTATCTTGTATACGTTTTTACCGAACGTAATCTTGACAGTCAGTGCAGCATCGTCTGGGCGCAGACGACGGTGGAATAAATGAATATTAAAAAAGTATATAACGGTATTGACCGCACCGATACGCTTCCGCTCTTAAAAGAAGGCCGACTCGGACTTATCACGAACCATTCCGGCGTAACGAGGGAAATGAAACCTTCGTATGAACTTTTGTACGAAAAGTATCGGCTGACGGCTCTGTTTTCACCCGAGCACGGCATTTACGGAGCTGCTCAGGCGGGCGCGAAGGTCGACGAAGTCGAATATGAAAGCGTTACCGGCACACCGGTTTACAGCCTGTACGGCGGAAAGACCGCGCCCGATATGCAGATGCTTGAAAACGTCGACGTTCTGTGTTTCGATATACAGGACGTCGGCGCGAGATTCTACACGTATCTGTACACCATGACTCGCAGCATGAAAGCCGCGAAAGCTAAAGGAATACCTTTCGTTGTTTTTGACAGGATCAATCCGGTCGGGCTTGAGAGCGTTCAGGGTGAGATACTCGACGAAGCGAACGCTTCTTTTGTCGGCGAGTATTCAGTACCGCACAGATACGGGTTGACTATCGGCGAGTTTGCAAGGTATATAAATTCAGAAAAGAATATAAACGCTGAACTTTACGTGATACCGTGCCGCGGACTTGACAGAAGTACGTACTTCAGAGATACCGATTTGTGTTTCGTTGCTCCGTCGCCGAATATGTCGTCGCCGGAAACAGCGCTCGTATATACGGGAACTTGCATTTTCGAGGCGGTCAAAAACGTCAGCGAGGGCAGGGGAACGACTCAGCCGTTTGAGCTGATCGGCGCTCCGTATATCGACGAACGCGAACTGTGCGATTATATGAACGCATACGGCCTGCCCGGGGCTGTCGCAAGAAAAGTCAGATTCGTACCGACTTTTTCAAAATTTCAGGGTGAGCTTTGCCGCGGCATACAGATCCACGTTACCGACAGAGAAGCGTTTTCACCTTTCGAATACGGATATATACTTATATCTCATCTTCGCGAGCTGTACGATATACAGCTTACCGAGGCAGGCTCGAAACGTATTTTCGGCACGTCGCGTTTATACGAAAAAACGCCCCCCGATATACTGTTTCCGGATTGCCGCAGAAAGTGTGAAGAATTCAGAAAAAGCACCGAAAAATACAAACTGTATTAAAACAAAAAACTGCCGCGGATTTGCCGCGGCAGTTATGCGTTTTGTAATTATTTGAGTTCTGCGAAGTATTTGATCGTTCTGACCATCTGGCTGGTGTAGGAGTTTTCGTTGTCATACCACGAAACTACCTGTACCTGATAAGTGTCGTCGTCGATCTTGGTGACCATCGTCTGGTTGGCGTCGAACAGAGAACCGTAGGTCATACCTATAACGTCGCTCGAAACGAGTTTTTCGGTCGTGTAGCCGAAAGATTCGGAAGACTGAGCTTTCATCGCGGCGTTGATCGCTTCTTTCGTGACGTCTTTGCCTTTTACGACAGCCACGAGGATCGTGGTGGAACCGGTGACTACCGGAACTCTCTGAGCGGAACCGATGAGCTTGCCGTTGAGTTCGGGAATGACGAGACCGATAGCTTTTGCAGCGCCCGTGGAGTTCGGAACGATGTTGGCGGCGCCGGCGCGGGCTCTCTGAAGGTCGCCTTTTCTGTGCGGACCGTCGAGTATCATCTGGTCGCCCGTGTAAGCGTGAACGGTCGTCATGATGCCGGAAACGATCGGGAACGTATCGTTAAGGGCTTTCGCCATAGGAGCGAGGCAGTTGGTCGTGCAGGACGCAGCGGAGATGATGGTATCTTCGGGCGTAAGCACTTCGTTATTTACATTATAAACTATCGTAGGCAGATCGTTGCCGGCGGGAGCGGAAATAACGACTTTCTTCGCGCCTGCGTCGATGTGAGCCTGGGATTTCGCTTTGCTGGTATAGAAGCCCGTGCATTCGAGAACTACGTCGACTCTGAGCTTTTTCCAGGGCAGGTTAACAGCCTTGGGTTCTGCATATATCGTGATCTCTTTGCCGTCGACCGTGATGGAGCCGGGTTTTACGACGGTTTTGCCGTCTTCTGCGTATTCGGGTTCTTTGGAAGTAACGGTATGCTTGTTTTCGCCGATAACGCCGCAATAGCCTTTCTGCGCCGTATCATACTTGAGAAGCTGTGCAAGCATCGCAGGGCTCGTAAGGTCGTTGATCGCGACTATTGTGTAGCCCTTCGCGCCGAACATCTGACGGAACGCAAGACGTCCGATTCTGCCGAAACCGTTGATTGCAACTCTAACTGACATTTTTTTATCCTCCGGATATTTAAATTTTTCAATATATTATACCGCCGTACAGCGTTTTTTTCAATTACAATTTTGTTAATAAAATTGATTTTATTGATAAAATGAGGCTTATTTTATTTCATACGTTACTTTAGGCGACTTATCGCATTCAACGCTTACGGAAAGCGTTCTGCCTCCTCCTACGCTCAGACCTGATATAGAGATAGTATGACCGTATAATTGCGGCGGTATGTTCGGGCAGACGCTCACCTTGCCGTTCCATGCGTCGTAATCGACGCCGAACAAGAATTCTACGATGAGTTCTATATACTCGGAAGCGCTCCAGCCGTAACGCTCAACACCCTGACCTGCGCCGGTCGACGGATTTATGAATTCAGCGTAATTGCCGTTGAAAGTCATGACCGTTTGGTAAGCTATATGAGCAGCTTCTTCGTACAGACCGCAGTCGCGCAGTCCGTTTGCGATTATTTCGTTTCTAAACGTCCAGATATTTCCGCTCCAGCTCGTCCAACCCTTATAAACTCCGACGGTCTCGCAGAATTCGGGACTGTCGTAAGGCGCGGTTGTTATACCGTACTTGTTGTAATAACCGTATTTCGAATTATCCTTCATGACCTTGAGCAGAGCGGGGATACGGTCGGAGGGAACGATCCTGCGGTTGAAGGTATCAAAAGCGGAATTATAAGGACGGTTTTTAAGCAAAGTTCCGGTTTTCACGTTTCTCGTATAATAAAATCCGTCTGTTTCGTCATACAGATATCTGTTGATTATCCCGCGCTGTTCATAAAATATCTTTTTGAACTTCAACGTGTCATCGGGCAGATCGAGATAAGAAGCGAATTCAGCGAGTATATCGGCTCCGACACAGACCTGAACGTTCAGATCGACCGGCGCAAAAGTCAACTGCTCGGTATAGTCCGACGGATCGCTTTCTTCCATTATACCGCATACAAGGCCTGTTTTACGGTCGCGTTTTATATCGGATAACCACCAGTAAAGATAGCGGCAGAGCATACCGTATATCGCAGAAACGTATTTTTTATCAGCTGTTCTTTTACAAATCCTGTACGCGGCGCCGAAAATAACGGGTATCGCACTGAGCTCTTCGTCGAGATCGCCGACGCGGTCGTTGCCCCAAAGCGGTATCCTGCCGTTTTCTTTCTGAACAAGTGTGAAATTGAATAATGCGTCTTCTGCGAATTTCTGATCGAGCCAGCAGTAACCGTTCAGAGTGAGCGAGCTGTCGCGTTCCCACCAGCAGTTGCCGTATTGGCCGCCCGGTCCCATGAAAGGGTTGACGAACCCGTGAGACGGGACGGCTTTGCATTCTTCAAGCACGGCGAAAGCTTCGTCGAACTGTTCTTGAGATATACCGGGAAAACTGATTTTGATCATATCACTTGCCTCTTATTTTTCGGAACAGTCGTTTATAAGACATCCGGAGAGTATTATTTCCCGTTCTTTGACTGAAAGATTGCGCATATAAAGCGTAATGATTTTCGTTTTGCCGCCGCTTATCAGCGCGGCGTCGACCGATTCCGCACCGTTCTTGATCGCTTCGCGAATGCCGCGAACGTATATGTGATCTCCGACAGAAAAGGCGGATGGATCGTCGCAGGTAAAAGGTATCATGCCCCAGTTTATGAGGTTGCTTCTGTAACGCTTGGTCGCGTATTCAGCGCAGATATTAGCGGCGCCGCCGAGGACTCTCTGGCATGAAGCGGCCTGCTCGCGCGCCGAGCCGTCGCCGGGTTTGACGGATACGACGACAGAACCTATTTGAGTTCTCGCCGGATCGGGGTTGAAACCGAGCGCGCCTGTTACGAAAGACAATTCGCCGCGGAAAGGATCTTTGCCCGTCCGTCGCTCGTCTTCAAGCGCTTTAACGTCTTTTGCCCGCTTGACGTAATCGGGGCATTTGCGGCTGAGAGCGAATTCGGAAAGTTTATACGGATTGGATCTGTAAGAAGACGTCTCTCCCGACGGAATCAGTTCGTCAGTCGTCGTGACAGGATCCGAAATACACGCGGCGGCGCATAAAAGCATATCGTCGGCAAGCGGCGGTATTTCGGGCCAGTCTGCGATACCCGGACCGTAAACGAGAGAAGCGGACGGATCCGGCTTTCCGAGCCCGTCGTAAACGCTTCTTTCATAAGGAGACGGGTCGAATTCATAACCGTATGCTCTGTATTCCGTATCAAGCTCGGAAGCGGGAGTAAGGATCCCTCCGTTGACCGCCGTTGCGGCAATACTTCTCGCGTCCATGAGCGCGACCGCGGCGGATTGCCCGCCGTTCGGCTTGCTGCCTTCGCGGTTGGGGAAATTTCTCGTCGTATGACGTATCGAAAGCGATGAATTCGACGGCGTATCGCACGCGCCGAAGCAAGGCCCGCAGAACGCGGTCCTTACGGTCGCGCCTGCTGAGATGAGTCTCGCTGTGACGCCGTTTTTGATCAGCTGCAGCGCTTCGGGTTGGCTTGCGGGGTATACGGAGAGCGAAAAACCGCCGACGCCTTTGTCACCGAGTATATCGGCGGCCGCGCATACGTTATCGAAAATACCTCCCGCGCATCCCGCGATCACACCCTGATCGACGGTCACGGCGCCGTTTCTGACTTTATCCGTCAGGCGCAGACCGCTCATGCCGAGATTTTCTTCTGCGTATTTTTCAACGCTGTTCAGGATATCGCGGGCGTTTTTGATAAATTCTTTGACAGTATAAACGTTCGACGGGTGAAACGGCAGAGCGATCATAGGTTCTATCTTCGACATGTTGACTTCGATCAGCGCGTCGTAATATGCGCCGTCTTCGACCGACAGCTTTTTGTAATCGTTTTTTCTGCCGTGTTTATTCAAATATTCTTCTGTTTTTCCGTCAGTTTCCCACACAGAAGAAAGACACGCCGTCTCGGTCGTCATAACGTCAACACCGTTACGGTATTCGACGGACAGAGAAGAAATACCGTCGCCGCAGAATTCGAGTATCGCGTTTTTGACTATACCGGAATCGAAAACCGCGCCTATCAAGGCAAGGGCAACGTCGTGAGGACCTACGTACGGAGCGGGTCTGCCTGTCAGACGAACGCAGACAACGCGCGGAGGATTGATCTCGTAAGATATACCGAGAAGCTGTTTTGCAAGCTCCGGACCGCCTTCACCGATACCGAGAGTACCGAGCGCGCCGTAACGCGTGTGTGAATCGGAACCGAGGATCATTTTGCCGCATCCGGCGAACCGTTCACGCATAAATGAGTGTATAACGGCTTCGTGAGCGGGTACGAAAATACCGCCGTATTTTTTACAAGCGGAAAGGCCGAAACGGTGGTCGTCTTCGTTTATCGTGCCGCCCACTGCACAAAGAGAGTTGTGGCAATTCGTAAGAACGTACGGTATGGGGAAGCGTTCAAGCCTGCCCGTGGCGCGCGCGGTCTGTATTATCCCGACGTAGGTAATATCGTGTGAAGCCATAGCGTCAAAACGGAGATGAAACTTACCGTCCGGTTCTGACAAGCCGTGCTCCGACATGATCTTATATGCAAGAGTTTTAATGCGGTTTGAAGTGTTTTCGGACGGCACGAATCTGCCGTTACTGTATATTACGCCTCTGTTTGTTATTTTTATCATTTCGGATCCCTCCGGTTTCAGAATTTATTGATAAGAGATTCACTTTTGTAAACGGAGCCGGAATAAGGCAAAACGTCAACGGTCAGCGAACAGTCGCATCCGTCGCATGGCGAGTTTTTGGCTCTGATCGGCAGAGAAAGACCGCCGCTGCCGCCGTAAGAAGGCGACGTTGTCGAGAAAACTTCGGAATAAAACCCGGGTTTGGGTACGCCTATGATCCGGTTTACGGACGCTTCCCGCGTAAAATTGAATACGCAGACGACAAATCCGGAAGAGCAGTATCTGACGAACGCCGTAAGGTTTTTTTCGTTTTTAAGCAGTTTGAACCCGTTCCATCCCGAATCTGATCCCCAAAGTTCCTGCGAATTGAGATAAAAGTAATTCAGATCCGAAGAAAAAACGAGCGCTTTTGAATTAAGGTCGGACGAGGCGTTGTACCAGTTCACGAGAGCAGACGTTTTTCTGCCGTCAAAATCAGCGTATTCACAACCGGAATAAACGGATCTTTTGCCCGGTATACAGGTGGTGAAAAGCAGGTAAGCGCGGTAAAACGATATCTTGTCAGACAAAGAAGAGAATCTCTCTTTGAGTACGCGGTCGGTCGGACGGATCGGAATAATGTAATTCTCGTCGAATCTCGAAGCGAGCATCGATACCTGTCCGGGACCCGGCGCCGAAAGGGTTGACGTATCGCCGGTCCTCGCCTTGTCTATAACGTAGTCGAAGCCCATACCGCCCGAAAAGAGAGGTTTCGTTATGGCGGATCTTACCGGTCCCGGCTCGCATATAAGTAATACGTCGGGATATTTTTCGTAAAGGACCCGTGTGATCTTCTTCAGAAGAGTCGAAACGCTCTTCGATCTGTGACCGTCGTCAGACATCGAATATCTTGAAAGATCAAGACAGATCCCATCCGCGCGGTATTCGGCGGCGAGCATCACGATACCGGATATCAGAAAAGACACGACTTCATTTTTATCGATATCAAAAGTACGGTATTCGCCGTTTTCTTTTCGATCGTAAATCGCTCCGCCGTCGAATTCGTTCAGTCCTGATTCGCTTTCTTCAAAGCCGAGCAGCGGCACGTCGAAGATCACTCCGACTGAATATCTGTGCATTTTTAAAACGAACGACGTCAGATCTTCCGGTGTGCCGAAACGGCTGTCGACGGAAAATCTGCCCGCGGTGATCTTTCCCTGACCGTCGCATCGTGTAAAAACAGGCATTTTTACGTGAGTAAAACCCATTTTCTTCATATAAGGGGCGATCATATCCGCAAGAGCAGCGTAAGTCATAAACGAGCCGCCGCGGTTGCGGTAAAACGTGCCTGGGTCGAATTCGTATATATTGAGCGCCGAGTTCACACTCTTGAATCTGCCTCTCGAAGCGAGCCATACCGCGTCGTCACTGTCCGAAGCGGGAGGCTCGTAAAGATATGAAGCGCCGTCGTCGGCGCATTCGCCGTACAAGGCGAACGGATCGGCTTTGACTGTTATCTTGCTTTTATTGAAAATGAGATATTTATATCTTATCTTGTCCCCGTTTGAAAAATCGAGCGGAACTGAGGCTTGCCATATGCCTTCGTCGTGCGTCTTTTTCATCATACAGGTTTCTTCCCAGTTGTTGAAATCGCCGACGACGAAGACGCTGTCGGCGTTCGGAGCCCATACGCGGAAGACCGTGTATACCGAGCCGTCGTCGTCTTTGCGCTTGTGAGCGCCGAAATAATTATACAGATTATAATGATTTCCGTGGCTGAAAAGATAATGGTTTGTCGCTTTGTTTTTTGCCATGTTTATATTCCCGATAATATTTTTTTCATTATACACCATGATAAAGAAAAAAGCAATACTTTTTTGATTTTTTTGAACCGATCGGGATGTTTAGTAACAATTTGGATATTGAAATATCAAACTATTTAATGTATATTAAAAGCAGCCGATCAAGAAAAGAGAAAATTATATGATTAAAATAGCTCCTTCTATCCTCTCAGCTGATTTTTCAAAGCTTGGAGAAGATATACTGAAAACCAAAGATGCAGGCGCGGAATACCTGCATATAGACGTTATGGACGGGGTATTCGTACCGAACATTTCGTTCGGAGCGCCTGTGTATAAATGTATCAGAAAACTGACTGATCAGTTTTTTGACGTTCATCTGATGATCGTAGATCCTATCAGATATATTGACGCTTTTGCAAAAGCCGGCGCTGACGGAATCACGATACACCACGAAGCGTGTTCCGACCAGATCGAAACGCTCGAATATATAAGAAGCAAAGGCTGCAGACCCGCGATCTCCATAAAGCCCAAGACCGATCCGTATGTACTTGAAGGGTATCTGCCGTACGTCGATATGATACTGATAATGTCGGTAGAACCGGGGTTCGGAGGGCAGTCGTTCATACCGTCGGCGATCGACAGCACACGCGTCGCCGCTGAACTCGTAAAAGCGAGCGGGCGTGATATAGATATTGAAGTCGACGGAGGCCTGAGCGCGGCAAATGTCGGTCTCGTAACGTCAGTCGGCGCGAACGTGATCGTTGCCGGTTCGGCGATTTTCGGCGCGCAGAATATAAGCGCGGCGGTGAAAGAGATACGGGATAACGGCGAAAACGAATACCGCAGACTGCTCAAATAAATCTCAAACTTAACGGAGGCTGTTATGAAAAAGGGATATCTGTTTTTGATATTGATTTTCTGCGCGGCCTTTCTGTCGTATTACCGTGCTTACGCAGTCATACAGACGTCGCCGAAACAAGAACATATAGAACTGACCGTCGAGAAGACGTCGGTCCCTCCGGTTGTAGACGGGATCCTCGCTGAAGACGAATACATAAAACTTGATATCAGCGATGATATGCTTTCATACGTAGTCGCGTCCGAAACGGACTGGGCGCGTATAAAAAAGACCGGGTTTGAAGCGTACGCGGCGGTATACGACGGCAGATTTTTTGTAGCGGTCGAATACAGGCTTGATCCGGAATACAGAAAGACCGAATGCGAGGCAAAAAACATGTGGGCGCAGTCTTGCCTGCTAATGTCTTTTGCCGGTAAAGGCGCATCCGGCAGATGCGCGCTTGAACTCGGTATAAGAGAAGACGGCTGTTATATATGGCGTCTGGCGGACGGAGGAAAAGCACCTGATACGGAACAGAGCGTAAGATATGATAACGGCGTCTATACTTATGAGTTCTCTCTCGACATCGCTTCGTTTTGTGAAGAAGAAGACGGGTTCCTGTTTTGCTTCAGCATCTCCGCGGGTGATTTTTACAATAACGGAAGATACGCATATATCCAGTTAGGTAAAGGTATTTCCGGGTTTTCGTCGTCTGAAAACGCAGACGCCGGAAAAGACGCGGCTCTGTTTCCCGAGATAAAAATAACGGAGCGGATCGAAGAGACCGCTATCGAAACGGAGATCGTGCCAGAGACAGAAAACGAGATCCCTCCTTCCGGAGACGACGGTTTGATCTTCATAACCGCGGCAGCGGCGGCGATATGCGCTGCGCTTGCCGTCTTGAGTGTAAAATACGGAAAAAATCTTTATAATTGATTGTTGATTATTATTGACAAAAGCGCCGTTTGGTGTTATAATACTAAAAATGCCATGATGAAGACAGTAGTTTTGCATCTGTGAAGATCAGCGAGCCGGGTACGGTGTGAGCCGGCGCTTCGCCGCAAAACGAATATCACTTCGGAGCAGCGCACCGAAAGGGTCACCGAGTAGACTGCGACGTAAGCTTCACGTCAGAAGCGGGCATATGTCGGTATGTTATCTTATAATGTATAACTATGCTCTCGATATGGGAGCATTTATTTTTGTAAAGGATCGGAGTAAACTATGTACAAGAAAGTCGATACCTCTCTCGATTTCGTCTCGCGTGAAAAAGAGATAAAAGAATTCTGGGAGAAAAACAGAATATTCGAAAAGAGTATGGAGATCCGCGACGGAGCTCCGGATTATACGTTCTACGACGGACCGCCTACGGCTAACGGCAAGCCGCACATCGGTCACGTGCTCACGAGAGTTATAAAAGATATGATCCCGCGTTACAGAACGATGAAGGGTTACCACGTCCTTCGTAAAGCGGGCTGGGATACGCACGGTCTGCCTGTCGAGATTGAAGTCGAAAAAATACTCGGTCTGAACGGAAAAGATCAGATAGAACAGTACGGTCTCGAACCGTTCATCAAAAAATGCAAGGAATCCGTGTGGAAATACAAAGGTATGTGGGAGGATTTCTCCGGCACGGTAGGATACTGGGTCGATATGGATCACCCTTATATCACCTACGAAGACGATTATATCGAATCCGAATGGTGGGCGCTTAAAGAGATATGGAACAAGGGGCTTTTGTATAAAGGCTTCAAGATCGTCCCGTACTGCCCGCGCTGCGGCACGCCGCTTTCGTCAGCCGAGGTATCTCAAGGATATAAGACCGTAAAAGAAAGATCCGCGGTAGTCAGATTCAAATGCAAGGACGAAGACGCTTACTATCTTGTTTGGACGACCACGCCTTGGACGCTGCCGTCAAACGTAGCGATCTGCGTAAACCCCGACGATACTTATGTTAAAGTCAAATGCACGGACGGTCATACCTATTATATGGCTGAACCGCTGCTCGACGCAGTGCTTGGCAAACTGTCTGAAAACGGCGAAAAGGCGTACGAGATAATCGAAAAATTCAAGGGCAAAGACCTTGAATATAAAGAATACGAACCGCTTTTCGACTGCTCGAAAAAAGTCGCGGACAAACAGGGCAAAAAAGGCTTTTACGTCACCTGTGACGGCTACGTCACGATGTCGGACGGTACCGGTATCGTCCATATTGCTCCGGCGTTCGGCGAAGACGACGCAAACGTCGGCAGAAACTACGATCTGCCGTTCGTTCAGCTCGTAAACGGCAAAGGCGAAATGGTCGAAGGCGCGCCCGGTGAAGGCCTGTTCGTAAAGAAAGCCGATCCGGAGATACTCAAACTGCTCAAAGAAGAGGGCAAGCTTTTTGACGCGCCCAAATTCGAACACGAATATCCGCACTGCTGGCGCTGCGACACTCCGCTGATATATTACGCACGCGAATCGTGGTATATCAAGGAGACCGCCGTCAGAGACGATCTTTTGAAAAACAACGATACCGTAAACTGGATCCCCGAGTCGATAGGCAAGGGCCGTTTCGGCAACTGGCTCGAGAACATTCAGGACTGGGCGATATCGAGAAACAGATACTGGGGCACGCCGCTCAATATATGGGAATGCGAATGCGGTCATCAGGAGTGTATCGGCTCGCGCGCCGAGCTTGCCGAAAAGACGGGCGATCCTGAAACGGCGAAAGTTGAGCTCCACCGTCCGTATATCGACGCGGTGACGTTCAAATGCCCGATATGCGGCAAAGAAATGCACAGAGTGCCGGAGGTCATAGACTGCTGGTTCGACTCCGGCGCGATGCCTTTCGCGCAGTGGCATTATCCTTTTGAAAACAAAGAACTGTTCGAGACGCAGTTCCCGGCTGATTTCATATCCGAAGCTATAGACCAGACGCGCGGCTGGTTCCATTCGCTTATGGCTGAATCAACGCTTCTGTTCAACAAGAGTCCGTATAAGAACGTCATCGTTCTCGGTCACGTTCAGGACGAAAACGGTCAGAAGATGTCCAAATCAAAGGGCAACGCCGTCGATCCGTTCGAGGCTCTCGACGCGCACGGAGCCGACGCGATACGCTGGTATTTCTATTCCAACAGCGCCCCGTGGCTGCCGAACAGATTCAGCAAAAACGCCGTCGTCGAAGGTCAGCGCAAATTTATGGGAACGCTTTGGAACACCTACGGATTTTTCGTACTGTATGCGAATATCGACGAATTCGACGCGTCGAAATATCGCCTTGAATACGATAAACTTCAAGTTATAGACAAATGGGTGCTTTCAAAGCTCAATACGCTGGTGAAGACGGTAGACGGTCACCTCGAAAACTACCGCATAACAGAAACCGCAAGAGCGATGGAAAAATTCGTGGACGAGCTTTCCAACTGGTACGTACGCCGCTGCCGCGAACGCTTCTGGGCTAAGGATATGACCGACGACAAAATCGCCGCTTATATGACGCTTTATACCTGTCTCGTAACGTTTGCCGAAATATCGGCGCCGCTGATTCCGTTCATGGCTGAACAGATATATCAGAATCTTGTAAAGAGCGTCGACGCGTCCGCTCCCGAATCGGTACACCTCTGCGATTTTCCGAAGGCGGACGAAAAACTCATCGACCCCGAGCTTGAAAAGACGATGGACGAGGCGGTCAATATCGTTTCGCTCGGCCGCGCCTGCAGAAACGCCGCCGTTATAAAGAACCGTCAGCCGCTTTCAAGAATGTTCATCAGCGCGCCGACAAAGCTCAACGAGTTCTATATTGACATAATAAAGGACGAGCTGAACGTAAAACAGGCGGAGTTTACCGACGATCTGCGCGCGTTCACGACTTATTCGCTCAAGCCTCAGCTCAAAACGCTCGGCAGAAAACTCGGTAAGAATATTAACGCTTTCCGCGAATACCTGCAGACGATCGACGGCAACGCAGCGATGGATGAGATCAAAGCGACCGGCGGGCTCAAAGTGACGCTTAACGGCGAAGAGATGTTCATAGAAGAAGCCGATCTGCTTATCGAAGCGGCTAAGGTCGAAGGCTACGAATCCGTTTCGGATTTCGGCGTTACGGTAGTGCTCGATACGACTCTTACCGAAGAGCTGATAGAAGAAGGTTTCGTTCGTGAGATCATATCGAAGATCCAGACCATGAGAAAAGAAGCCGGGTTTGAAGTTATGGACAGAATTAACGTTACCTTATCCGTATCCGACGCGCTCTGCGGTTACGTAACGCGAAATACCGAACAGATCTGTGACGAAACTCTCGCTGATTCGGTGGAACGCAAAGAACCGTCAGGCTACGTGAAAGAATGGAACATCAACGGTGAAAACGCCGTATTCGGCGTTGTGAAAGTCGGAGGATAAAATGGGCAGACTGATGGGCGCTTATGATATCGATGAAGATCACGATATCCCCGAACTGAATAAATGCCCCGACTGTCAGTCGTATTTCGAAGGTGAAAACTGTCCGATCTGCGGCAAACCCTGCCCCGAGAATATGAAAGCGGGCAACAGGCCTGCAGTCAAGGCGAAGAAAAAGAAGAGAAAAAGCGGCGATACGGGAAGAGTGACTTTCATCAGCTGGTATCACTCCTGGTGGTTCATAATACTTATGATGATCATATTCCCGGTCGTCGGAATAATCCTTCTTATAACGAGTCCGCACGGCAAAGGAACCAAAGCGCTTCTTGTCGTCGCTCTTATCGTGATACTCCTGTTCAGATACGGCGGTACTTTGTATTACTATTTCAATTATATCTTCGAAAAACCCCCTGTTTACGTCAATACAGACATATCCGAAGCAGAATACAGAAGCAAATGTGAAAAAGCAGATCCGGAGACGCTTTTCAGATCTGCGGACGAGTACAAGGATAAATACGTCTGCGTGACGCTAACCGTCACCGGAAGAGACACTTCGTTCAATGACGAGTATTATCCGACGTATTATATCTGTCAGCCTGCCGACAACGGCAACGTCACGTTTCTTGTAAGGAACTGCCTCGTTATGACGAAAAACTATATCGTCGGCGACACCGTTACGATATACGGAGAGTTCAAAGGCAATCAGACAGTATGGTCGGAAAAGTCATCATACGATTTTCCGTGTATCTATATGGCGTACGCCGATATTGAGAAAGAACAATGAATGCTTTAACGATTATCGGGCAGGTCGTCGGTTTTGTCGCTGCGGCGCTGATGATACTGTCGTTCCAGTTCAAAGAAAACAAAAAACTGTTCATATGCCAGGTGCTGTCCACATCGCTGTTTTCGCTTCATTATCTGCTTCTTGCGCTCGGCGGCAACACGAACGCGTTCTCGGGTATGGCGCAGAACGTAGGCGGTCTGCTTATAAGGATAGTAATGCTTTTGCAGCAGAAGTACAAATGGGCAAAAAGTCCGGTCACGATGTCGGTATTATGCACTTACTGCGCCGTTATGGCTGCTCTGACGTATACAGGCAATCCGATCGCTTTATTGCCTACGGTCGGGAATATCGTGCTTATCGGCGCGATGTGGACGAACGATCCCGATAAGATACGCATCGGTCAGTTTGCCGTCACAACGCCCTGCTGGCTTACTTATAATTTTATCGCGTGGTCGATATCGGGTATCATAACCGAATCGTTCAATCTCGTTTCGATAGGCATTTACTATATCAGACAGGCTATAAAAAAGAAAAATGAAAAGAAGGTTGAAGAAAATGCAGAACCGTAAGATTACAGTTATCGGAAGCTACAATACCGACCTTACAGTAACGACGCCGCATCTGCCGGCTAACGGTGAATCGGTGCTCGGAACGTCGCTCGAATACAATCCCGGCGGTAAAGGTTCTAATCAGGCGGTCGCCGCGCACAAAGCGGGTGCCGACGTAACGCTGCTTGCAAAACTCGGCCGCGACAGTATGTCGAAGACGGGGCTTGATCTTTACGGTAAGATCGGACTCGACACGTCTCATATCGTATTCGACGAAAAAAACAATACCGGTGCGGCACTTATCGAGGTAGACGGGCAGAGCGGAGAAAACCGCATCATCGTTATACCCGGCTCGAATATGAATATTACAAAAGAAGACGTCGGATCCGTCGCGGAATGCATCAAAGATTCGGATATTCTTCTTATACAGCTTGAGATAAACGCGGACGCAATAAGAGAAGCCGTAAGGATCGCAAAAGAAAACGGTACGTCGGTCGTACTTAATCCGGCGCCTTATTCGGATCTTGCAAAAGAGCTGATAAAAGACGTCGATTTCATAACTCCGAATGAAACCGAAGCTTCGTTCATAACGGGTATAAACGTGAACGGTGCGAAAGACGCTCCCGCCGCCGCCGGCAAAATGCTCGAAATGGGTGCGAAAAATGTGATAATAACTCTCGGTTCGCAGGGTTCGTATTATAAAGGCGAATACGGAGAAATAATATTGCCGACGAGAAAAGTCAGACGCGTGGATACGACCGGAGCGGGCGACGCTTATAACGGAGCGTTCTGCTGCGCTCTGTCCGAAGGCAAAAGCGTTTACGACGCAATGCGTTTCGCCGACGCGTTCGCTTCGATCTCGGTCACGAGAAAAGGCGCGGCGTCATCGATGCCGACGCGTGAAGAAGCCGAAACGTTTATGAATTCATAACGGGGTATAATAATGAAAACACTGCTCGCAATAGACGGCAACAGTATTCTGAACCGCGCATATTTCGGTATGAGACCGCTCACGACCAAAAGCGGCCTTTTTACCCACGCGGTCTTCGGTATGATAAATATAATCGACTCGCAGATAAAAGCCGTGTCTCCCGATATGATCGCCGCGGCGTTCGACTTGAAAGCCCCTACTTTCCGTCATAAAATGTACGACGGATATAAGGCAACGCGCAAAGGTATGGATCCCGAGCTTGCGATGCAGCTGCCTTATGCAAAAAAGGTACTCGACGCGATGGGCGTCACGGTCATCGAAAGAGAAGGCTATGAAGCCGACGACATCCTCGGCACGCTTGCCGCGATGGCAAACGAAGAACTGCGCGTATACGTTCTTACCGGCGACCGTGATTCGCTTCAGCTGATCACGCCTTATGCTACTGTTTTGCTCGCGTCGACCGGCGAGACAGTTGTATATGACAGAGATAAGTTTTTCGAAAAATACGGTATCGAACCGTCGGAATTCGTAGATGAAAAGGCTCTTATGGGAGACAGCTCCGACAACATCCCCGGTGTTAAAGGCATAGGTCCCAAGACGGCGGGCGATCTTATCGCGAAATACAAAAACATCGACGCGCTCTACGAAGATATCGAAAATGCGCCGGTAGGCAAATCGGCGAAGCAGAAACTCGTCGACGGCAAAAAAGACGCATATCTTTCGCGTGAACTTGCAAGGATATATAAAGAAGTGCCGCTCGGCGTTACACTCAAAGAGATCGAAAGCAAAGAGCGTGACGGAAAAACTCTCTACGATCTTTTTACCGAACTTGAATTCTTCGCGTTCATAAAAAGGTATTCGCTTACCGAAAGTGAAGCGGAAGAGCGCGTTGCGGCTTTTGAAAAGACGGATTCGCTGCCTGACTGTAAAGACAAAACGTTTTCTTTGTATTTCGGCGACCGTATTTATCTGTACGACGGTGTAAACGGTTACGCTTACAGCGGAGAATGTGACGGAGATTTCTTTGTGCAGAACCGTTTCATACTTTCCGACAGTAAATCTGCTTTTTATAAAAACGAGAAGATCAACGCCGTTTTCGATACTTCCGTAGCGGCATACCTGATAAACTCTTCAGACGGCGATTATTCACCGGAAAAGCTTGCAAAAAGATATCTGTCAAGCTCGGGCGAAGCCGCGGAAGAAGAGACCGACCGTACGGTATGCAACGCATACACCGTAATATGCCGCGACATATTTAATTTACAAAAGATTTTGGCGCAAAGGATTGAAGAAGAGGGCGTATCGCAGTTATACTACGGTACGGAGCTGCCGCTTTGCCGCGTTCTTTACGAAATGGAAAAGACAGGCTTTACGGTCGATACCGACGGGCTGACCGCTTTCGGCGATGAGTTGAACAGAACGCTTGAAGCGATAAAGACAAGAGTATTCATGATGTGCGGCGAAGAGTTCAATATCAATTCGCCCAAACAGCTCGGTCACGTGCTTTTCGAAGTTTTGAAACTTCCATCGCAGAAAAAGACGAAGACGGGTTATTCGACAAACGCCGAAGTACTTGAAAAGCTTCGGCCTTACTCTCCGGTCATTGACGAAATACTGGAATACAGAGCAATATCGAAACTTATCGGCACCTACGTTGACGGAATGATCAAAGTCTGCGACGAAAAAGGCGTTATTCATACGAGTTTCAATCAGACCGTGACGGCTACCGGCAGGCTTTCTTCTACGGAGCCGAATCTTCAGAATATACCCATCCGTACCGAGACGGGCAGACAGCTCAGAAGGTTTTTCATTGCCGGTTCGGCTGACAGAACGCTCGTGGACGCCGACTATTCACAGATCGAACTGAGGATACTGGCGGCGATATCGGGCGACCAAACGATGATAAACGCGTTTGCAAACGGAACGGATATCCACACGCTGACCGCTTCTCAGGTTTTCGGCGTACCGGTCGAAGATGTTACGAAAGAGATGAGAAAACGCGCCAAAGCCGTTAATTTCGGCATCGTCTACGGCATCGGCGCTTATTCGCTCTCTCAGGATATAGGCGTAAGCGTAAAAGCGGCGGGGCAGTATATAGACAGCTATCTGAGCAAATATCCCGCCGTCAACGAATATCTTGAGAATATCAAAAAGCAGGCGAAGCGCGACGGATACGTCAAAACTCTTTTCGGACGCAGAAGATATATCCCCGAGCTTTTCTCGGCAAAAAAGCCGGAGCAGGCTTTCGGAGAACGCGTCGCCATGAACAGCCCGATACAGGGTACGGCGGCCGATATTATAAAAATTGCGATGGTAAACACGAACAGAGCTCTTAAAGAGAGCGGTCTGCCCGCAAAACTGATCCTTCAGGTACACGATGAACTGATCGTCGAGACGGATAAAAGCTGTGTCGACGAGGTAAAGGCTCTTCTCGTATCTGAAATGGAAAACGCGGTAAAGCTGAACGTCAGACTGAGCGTTGAAGCGACGGACGGAGAAACCTGGTATAAATGCAAATAAAGGAGAGATTATGAGAGTTATAAAAACAGCGGCGATACTGCTTTTGACGGTATTCGCGGTCTGCTCGTTTTGCAGCTGCAGCCGGATCATGGGACTGCTCCCTAAAGAAGATCCCGACAGAACTGTTTCGTATACGAATGAAGACTATCATTTCACCCTTACACACCCGGCGTATTTCAGCAAGACGGAGATAAAAGAGTCTGAGGAGAACGGTGACGAGATAAATATCAAACTGATCGCGTCCGACGATGATCTTATAGATATAGATATCAGGTATAAAAACGAAAACGGCGAAAGCTCACCGTCTTTATACGGATATATCACGCGAAACGGTTTTGACAAAGACAGGATAATCCCGCTGACGACGAACAGTTTTGCATACGACGATAGAGAAGGCGAAGCGGCGGCGTATTTCATTTACGCCGCTACGAAGAGAATGATTTACGTTATCTCTTACTCGCACAAAGAAAACAACGAGAAAGAACAGCTCGTCATAGATTCGCTTAATTTTTCGTTCGATTCATACGCGAACCTTCCGAAAAACAACGCATTTCTTTCTGATCAGATAAAATTCGCGGGCAATCTGTTCAAACTGCGTTTTCTTGCGGAATCTGAAGCCGGATTCGACGTTGAACCCTACCGCAACGAAGACGGCACGGCAAATTATATGTTCTGCCGTATGATCACGGTTTCGTCGAGATACTGTAAAGCCGTGTTCAACGTTCCGATGGCGCAGCGTTATCAATATCTCGAATACGATAAGATAGATATTGAGGCTGATGCGGAGACTGTCATAAGTGAAATATGCCCCGGCTTTGAAGATATAGTTTATGGCGAATCAGACGACCGTACCAACGGAACGATCATATACAAGATCATAACGTTTTACTGTAAATACAACGGAAAGACCGCCGTAGGCTCGCTGACGGTAGGTTTTAACGGACTTTCATATTTTGAATACGTCAGCGTGATATGCGAAGACGCGACTGACGCTGAGTTAAGAAATTATACTGATATGATAGCTTCTTTCTGCATTTAGGTTGACATTTTTGTGAAATAATAACAAAAAAACAATTATAAAATACATAATTTACTGCGAAATGCCGCTTTCGTCATAAAAAATACGAGAATCGGTATTGACAATTTATAAAAACGAATGTATAATAATAAAAAACCTGCAAAACAGCGGGAATATTAAATGGAGGAAATTATGAAAAAAATTATCTCAGCGGTCATAGCTGTCGTAATGATTGCGGCTATGGTCACAACGTCGGCTTTTGCGGCTGATGCGGACAACTATGTTTCTCCCGGTAATATTATAGTTCCGTATATCGCAGAATCCAACATTACGATCGACGGTACTCTTGAACAGGGCGAATGGTCCGAAACGAACAAGATACTGCTCAACGAGACAAACCTCGTACCGTGGGTAGGCGAATATGAAGGTCCGATAGAATTCTTCTATTCCTGGACTGACAACGGCCTTCTCATAGCTGCGAAAGTATCCGATCCGTACGTAACGTTCAACAGCGTAGGCGCCGGTGCAAACAACTCGAGATTCCAGCTCGCATTCGACCCCGCAGGTATAATCAAAGAAGATTACAACGGTCTGTTCTTCTCGTTCTGCCTTGACGATCCGGAAGAAAGCTCGAACGTAAATGCTTACAAGCATAACTGGGAATCTTCTGCAGACGCCTGCACGTACATCGATCCTGAAGAAGAAGAGCATTTCAACGGCAAATATTCTCTTAATAAAGATGACGAAGGCAATCTGCTCGGCTTCAATATGGAAGTTCTGCTTCCTTGGACGCTCATAGCAACTCCCGATAGAGACATCGACCTCGACCTTGACCGTGACGACGCCATTCTGCTCACCTCCTTCAACCCGAAGGATGAAAACAGAGCCAGAGCGTTCCTTACCGCTAAGATCTGCTACGTCGGTTTTGACGCAGCCGGCGCTCTTTACGCAGCAGGTACGTTCACCGATGCCGATACGTCCGACTGGAACACGAGTTCTTATGACGTCGTTCTGTTCCTCGCTGCCGAAGGTCAGACCGAACGCGAGACCGTAACGGAATACTTCACGCTCGAAGGCGAAGGCCAGGAAACCGAACCGAAAGAAACCGAACCCCCGAAGGAAACCGAACCTCCGAAGGAAACCGAACCTCCGAAGGAAACCGAGCCTCCGAAGGAAACCGAACCTCCGAAGGATACCACTCCGAAGGATACAAAACCGGTCGATAAACCCGCTAAAAACGATGATAAACCGTTCCCGTGGTGGATAATCGTTGTTGCTGTAGTAGTCGTAGCGGCAGTAGTCGTCGGCATAATACTCGCAGGCAAAAAGAAAAAAAAGTAATATAAATGCCAGATAAAAAACCCGGAATTTTCCGGGTTTTTTATATCTCTTCTTTTTCTTCGAGCGTCAGCTTTTTAACTCTGCGCGGTATCCGTTTGAGCGGGTCGTAGACGAAACGGGAACATTTATATGAGCATGAAACGATGCCTCGTTTGCTGCATAACATTTTATCCGGTTCATACGTCGGAGCCGCATGCTCGCAGTACATACAAAGTTTTTCATATTCGGGCTGCATGATCTCACCTGCTTTCGACATAATGATACCACATCACAAAGTAAATGTCAAGACGTTAAGATAAAATAAACGGATACAGAGTATAACAAAGAAAGAACGATATGACGGACTGTATCAGTTTGCCGATAACGTAATAACCCGATCCGAGCTTTGCGTTTTCAGTCTCGGTCTTGACTTGCGCAAGTATACACAAGCCCGAAAAAGAACAGAGCATACATACTATAGACGCGGTCAGTCGGCTGCTGAATCCTAGCGAGCAGATCGACTTCAAACCTGAAGTTATCTCAAAGACAGAGCAAACGGTCACGGCGACGGTCTTGTACGGTATAATGTCTGTAACGATATTTGATACTGCCGAAAACATGATCACGAAACCGCAGATGACGACTGCCGAGTAAGCGCTCTTTGAGACTGCCGTTGAAAATGAGATCTTATTTTCGTTTTTATAACGTGCGGACGCTTCGGGAGCTTTTCGACGTATCATAACTCCCCATATAAACGATGCGGCAAGCACGCATAAGTAACAAAATATACCTGTCAACGAAGAACCGAGAAGTGAGCCGACGCAGTTGATCATAAAAGCCGGCGTTGGGTTATTTGAATATGATATGAGTCTTTCCGCTTCGCTTTTGCCGATAAGACCGGTCCGGTACAACTCCGATGCGGCGTACGCTCCGGTCGGAAAACCGCCGACCGCGCCGAGCAGTATGACGCCGGCGCCATGTTCCGTGACGCCGAATAATCTGCCGACGGTCTTACCGGCAAAACCCGAAGAAACGATCGCTCCGGATCCGATCAGAAGGCTTGCCGCAACTGAAAAAGGAAAGACGGAAACAAGAATAACGTCGCGGCATATAAGCAGACCTTCCGCGGCGCCGTCGCGGGCTTGATTTGAAAAAACGATCAGCGACAGAGCGAATACGATCGCAAAAATCATAACGGTCGCCGAATGCAAACCGTGTAATTTATTTTTCAGCGCAGTAATCATATTGCAAGCCTCCCGTAAATAGTATTTAGCAGATGAATAAAATATTACGGAGGGTCATAATGAAAGATTTGAAGAACAGAAAAAGTATTTTTGATTTTCCGGTCGATACGTTTGAGAGAATGCCCGGCGTTTATATATACGGTATAAGCGAACTTTTGATCGACGGCAGAGCGGAGCTGTGCGATTATTCAGACGCTTGCGTCATATTCGATCTTTTCTACAGAGGTCTCAAACTCAAAATCGAAGGATCGGGGCTGGCGATCCGGTGCGCCGGCAAGGACGTAAGCGAAATAAACGGCAAAATACATAAGATCTCGTACATAAGAGGATCGATTCGCGATGAAGATAACTGAATATCTACTCGGTTACGTCGTCTGCTGCGCCGGGACCGATAAAATACGCGCCTTGAATTATATGAACCGCCGGGGTATAGAGTATTACGACGCTAATGAAAAGGACGGCGCGCTTACATTCAAAATTCGAAGAAAAGACGCAAGAAAGAATCCCGATCTGTTAAAACTGTGTGCAAAGACGTACGAAAAAGGTCTTATTCACACGCTGAAAAAAAGAATTACCCGCCCGGGGCTTTTTATCGGATTGCTTTTGTTCGCGGCGGTTTTGTTTGTATCCGGTCTTTTCATTTGGGACGTGACGCTTACTACCGGCGGATGCGAAGACGCCGCCAGAATAATCGGAGTGCTTGAAGAAAACGGGCTCAGGCGCGGCGCGCTGAAATCCGATATCGACAAAAAGAAACTTGAAAATATCGTTATGCTCTCGTGTCCCGACGTATCGTACGTATCTGTAAACGTAACGGGCAATACTGCATCGGTTCGGACGGACGAGCGCGTTATAAAAGAACGCGCCGACGTTGACGGACCGTGCGATCTTGTCGCAAAAGAGGACGGATATATAATCAGATACGAGACTTATAAAGGTCAGGCCGTTTGCGAAGCGGGCAAACCGGTAAAGCAGGGAGATCTGCTCATATCCGGGTTCGTCGAGACGAAACATCACGGATACGTGAAGGTACATTCAAGCGGAAAAGTTTATGCAGTCGTTAAGCGCAGCTATCTTGTAAAAGCAAACGCCGAATATAAGGAGAAATACTATAACGGTAACGAATATGAAACAGTGAGGGTAAGCGTGTTTTCAAACGAATTCACAGTAAAAAACGGAAATCATACCGATAACTGCGACGTTTTCGAATCTAAAAAACAGGTATCGGTCGGTGGTTACGTGGATCTGCCGATCTTTATAAATACGACTTTATTCAGAGAATACGATTACGTAACGGTCGAAAGAACAGACGAGCAGATCAAAGCCGAGCTCAAAAGGCTTTCGGATGAGCAGTTCAAAACAGTGACCGAGGGCTGTGAAGTTCGGTCTTCGTCCGAAACCGTCTATCAAAAAGACGGAGTATATTACCTTTACTGCGACGTCTGGTGCGTTGCAGATATTGCGAAAGAGTCGCCGATACGGCCAAATATTACCGAAAATAAGAAATAAATTCGGAATTTGCTCTTGAAAAATCTGTTTGTATGTGATATTATATAAAATAAGATAATTATATTCATAAATCTCGGAAGGTAATATGATCCAAAAGAAACTGACAGCCGATACGCCCGACGAGGCGTCAAAGATATTCGGCGTCTATAACTGCTACGCCGAACGGATCGAGCAGACTTTCGGCGTGACCGTCTCGACTAAAGATTCAGAGACCGGCATCGGCGTTGATATCGCGGTAACCGGCGAAGACGCCGACGCGGTAGGCAAGGCGTATAACGCTCTTAATTCACTGAAACGGATAGCAAAGCTCAACGACGACATAACCGATCAGAACGTGGATTACGTAATATCTATGGTGACTGACGGCAGAGCGGACGAGCTCTCCTCTTACGACGACGAGTGTATCTGCATAACCACGCGCGGCAAGCCCATAAAGGCTAAGACGGTAGGGCAGAAAAGATATATCGACGCGATCAAAAAGAATACCGTAGTGCTGGGCATAGGTCCGGCGGGCACGGGCAAAACGTTCCTTGCGGTCGCTATGGCGACGAAAGCTCTGCGCGCAAAAGAAGTGAACAGAATAATCCTCACGCGTCCCGCAGTCGAAGCAGGCGAAAAGCTCGGTTTTCTGCCGGGCGATCTGCAGAACAAAATAGATCCGTACTTGCGCCCGCTGTACGACGCGCTGTACGAAATGCTCGGTCCGGAAACGTATCAGAAATACGTAGAACGCGGCACGATAGAGATCGCTCCGCTCGCTTATATGCGCGGCAGAACGCTTGACGATTCGTTCATCATTCTTGACGAAGCTCAGAATACAACGCCTGAGCAGATGAAAATGTTTTTGACAAGACTCGGGTTCAATTCAAAAGCCGTAGTCACGGGCGACATTACTCAGACAGACCTGCCGTTCGGCAAAAAGAGCGGTCTGGTCGAAGCCGTGAAGATACTCGAAGGCATAGACGATATCGCGGTACACAGGTTCACCGAAAAAGACGTGGTGCGTCACAGACTCGTGCAGAGGATAATCCTCGCATACGAAAAATACGAGCGCAAACAAGCTGAAAAAGCGGAGAAACCGAAAGTAAAGAGATATATAAAACGGGATAACTGATATGAAACACAGAATATACATCAAAAACGAACAAAAAGAAGAAGCGTACACGCCGGCAATGAGATCGTATATCGTCTGCGCTGTCGTCAAAACGCTTGATTATGAAGAATTCGAAGATCCTTGCGAGGTCTCGGTAACGCTTACGAACGATGAGGGAATCAGAGTCCTTAATAAAGAATACAGAGATAAAGACAGCGCGACCGACGTATTGTCCTTTCCGCTGATCGACGGCGAATATACTGAGGAAGACATTATAGACGGATATCTGCCGCTCGGCGATATCGTGATATCGCTGCAGAGAGCGAGAGCGCAGGCTGAATCTCTCGGTCACGGCATAAACGAAGAGACGGCGTTTTTGTGCGTCCACTCAACGCTTCACTTACTCGGATACGATCACGAAACGTCAAAAGAAGATGAAGAAGAGATGTTCACACATCAGAAAGCGATAATGAAACTCGTACGGGGTGAAAAAGATGAGTGAGAATAAAAAATGCGGTTTTGTAGCGATAATCGGCAGACCGAACGTAGGTAAATCGACCCTGTTGAACTGTATGCTCGGGGAGAAGATCGCCATAGTATCAAAAAAGCCGCAGACGACAAGAACGGCTATAAACGGAATACTTACAAAAGACAGCGTACAGTATATATTTATTGATACGCCCGGTGTGCATAAACCTAAAAACCGGCTCGGCGACTATATGGTAAAAGCGGCGTTTTCTTCGATCTCGGGCGCGGACGTCATTTTATTCGTCACGGAAGCCGGCGGCAAACCTGACAGGACAGAACAAAAACTGATCGAGAGATTCAAAAAACTCGAGATACCGGTATACCTGATCATAAACAAGATCGATGCGGTCAACAAAGAAAAACTCGGGCAGACGATTCTTGATTATTCAACCCTTATGGAATTCAAAGACGTCATTCCCGTATCAGCAGTTAAAAACGACGGCGTCGATATAATACTCGATGAGATAAAGAATGATTTTTCAGAGGGTGATTTCTACTTTCCCGATGATATGATAACCGATCAGCCGGAAAGAAAAATCGTTTCCGAGGTCATACGCGAAAAGATACTTCGTCTGACCGATGAGGAAATACCGCACGGAGTCGCCGTGGTCATTGAAGAGTTTACCGAGAAAAAAGACCTTATCTCGGTACGCGCCGAGATATTCTGTGAGAAACCTTCTCACAAAGGTATCATCATAGGCAAAAACGGCGAGATGCTCAAAAAGATAGGTACTTACGCAAGAGAAGATCTTGAGTCGTTTTTCGGCTGCCGCTTCTATCTCGATCTTTGGGTAAAGGTCAAGAAGAACTGGCGCGACAGCGTAGCAGCGGCGAAAAACTTCGGATACGACGATAACTGATATGCTGCTGCAGGTCGAAGGATTCGTTGCAAATACTACCGACTGCGGCGAATCAGATAAAATGCTTACGCTCATAACCCGCAGATACGGAAAACTCTCCGTATACGCCCGCGGATGCAGAAAGCTCACGAGCAAATTCATGACTGCGTCGCTGAAGTTCAGTTACGGCGATTACGTCATCAACAAGACGGAGAAAAGCTGCATTTTAAACGAGGCGTATGCGAAAATGACATTTTTCGGTTTACGTAGAGATATGGTCAATCTTGCTCTCGCCGATTACGTTGCGGAGGTCACCGCCGACGTCATCATGCCCGAAGAACCGGAAGATCAGATACTCGAGCTTGCGCTCAACAGTATATATCTTCTGTCTGAGCAGAAAAAACAGCACAGAACGGTCAAGACGGCTTTTGAGACGAGACTTATGACGTATCTCGGTCTAGCGCCTCATCTCGACCGCTGCTGCAAATGCGGCAAAAACGAAGACGATACGTATTATCTCGATATAATGGACGGCACGGTGATCTGCTCAAAATGCACCGAAAAGAGTGCCGGTGTAAGAACCGCGGAAGCCGACGAGGGAAAAGCATATATAGTTTCCGTATTGTCCAAAGAAGCAAAAGATTTTATGAAACGTACAGCAGAGTGCGAAAAGACAAAGATATTCGCAAATCCGCCGGAAAGTATCATAAAGGAGATAGGCGCCGCTTCGGAAAGATACCTTATCAACCAGCTTGAAAAGAACTACAAAACGCTTGATTTCTATAAGGAGATCGCAGACTGATTCAAATGAACGAAAACAACAGATTTGATAAAGCGAAAAAAACGCTTGAATTTGAAAAGATACTTCAGATGTTAGCCGAATGCGCTTCGACGGAAGGCGCGAAAGAAGAGGCTCTTTCGGTGTGCCCGTATTCGGACAGAAAGAAAATCGTTGAGCTTCAGAAAGAGACCGACGACGCGAGACGGCTTTTTATATCAAAAGGCGAGCCGTCTTTCGGACAGATAAAAAACATACTGCCTCTGATCGAGCGAGCCGATAAAGGCGCCGTACTTTCCGCCGCCGAGATCCTCGAATGTGCGAATGTTTTAAGAACCTCGAGAGGCGTGTGCGATTATTTTAAGACCGAAAGAAAATATGAAACGTCGCTCGACGTCGTATTCGAACGGCTCATGCCTGACAGGGATCTCGAACGTTCGATATATTCAGCGATAATCAGCGCCGATATGATCGCGGACGACGCAAGTACGGCTCTTTCCGACATCAGAAGAAAGATCAGAAACGCAAACAACAAAATCAGAGAAACGCTTCAAAAATATATAACCGGCGACGCGTACTCAAAATATCTGCAGGAGAATATAATAACTCTGCGTAACGGCAGATACGTCATACCCGTCAAGCAGGAATACCGCAACGAGATAAAAGGTCTCGTACACGATACGTCTTCTTCCGGAGCGACGCTGTTCGTTGAACCTATGGCGGCCGTCGAAGCCAACAACGAGCTGAAAGTGCTCGAACGCGCCGAGCAGGACGAGATAGAACGTATTCTTTCCGCTTTTTCGGCGAGGATCTCGGACAAATCGGAAATACTAAAGCTCGATTATTATAATCTGATATACTTATCTTACGCTTTCGCGAGAGGAAAGTTCGCGGTCAGGCTCAACGCTTTTATGCCGGAATATACCGATAAACGCGAAATAGAACTTATAAACGCCCGCCATCCGCTGCTTGATCCGAATAAAGCCGTGCCGATAACGGTGCGTCTCGGCGGCAGCTTCGACACGCTTGTTATCACCGGACCTAATACCGGCGGCAAGACGGTAACGGAAAAGACGATAGGCTTGCTTGTTATGATGGCACAGACAGGACTTCATATACCCGCGGCAGAAGGCAGTAAGCTCTGCGTTTTCGACGGTATATCGGCCGATATAGGCGACGAGCAGTCGATAGAACAGTCACTTTCCACGTTTTCGGCGCATATGGTGAATATTGTGGATATACTGAACGAAGTAACGAGTGAAACGCTCGTTCTGTTCGACGAGCTCGGCGCCGGTACCGACCCTGTTGAAGGCGCGGCGCTTGCCGTCGCAATACTTGAAGCAGTCAGAGAAGCGGGGGCGCTGTGCGCCGCGACCACTCACTACGCGGAGCTGAAAGCATACGCGATAGAGACGCCGGGAGTTATGAACGCTTCGTGCGAATTCGATATAGAAACCCTCAAACCGACGTACAGACTGATCATAGGCGCGCCGGGCAGATCGAACGCGTTCGCGATCGCGTCGAAACTCGGCTTGCCTGAGCGGATCATAGAAAAAGCTTCCGCTTCGGTAAATCGCGAAAACAAGCGGTTCGAAGACGTGATAACGAAACTCGACGAACAGCGTACGGAAATGACGGCGGCAAGAGAAGAAGCCGAACGTATGAAAGCCGAACTCGAACGTTACAAAGCGGAGGCAGAGGAACAGATCAGAAAGAACGTTGAAAAATCCGAATCTGAGCTTGAAAGAGCGCAGGAAACGGCGAGAAAGACTATAGAATCTGCAAGAGCTTCAGCCGAGTTCATCTATGCGGAGCTCGACCGGGCGAATAAGCGTAAGTCGAAAGAAGAACGCGCAAAGTCGCTTGAGGAATCGCGGGCGGCCGTTAAAGCCAAGCTCGAAGAATACGACGAACTTGATAAAGAGCCTGAAGACGATTACGTTCTGCCGAGAATGCCGCGCATCGGTGAAATGGTATATATCAAAAAATTAAAAACGAACGCAGTTGTCAAAACCGAACCCGATAAGAACGGCATGCTTACCGTCGAATCGGGCGCGATGAAGATCAAGGTCAGACTTGCCGACGTAAGGATCGGAGAAGAATATACGTCGAAAAAAGCTCCTAAGAAAAAAGAAACGCCTAAGCCCGTCGAATCAATGCCTTCAGCGGTAAGGTCGGAGATCGATCTGCGAGGCAAAAACGGAGAAGAGGCTTGGCATGATACGGATCTGTATCTCGACGCGGCTAAGAGAGCGAATTACGGTCAGGTGACCCTCATACACGGTAAAGGAACCGGAAAACTGCGCGAAATACTGAGACAGAGACTCAAAAGCGACAGCCGCGTGGCGTCTTTCCGTGAAGGGACCTGGGGTGAAGGAGACGCGGGAGTCACGGTCGTAACACTTAAATAACATTAAATTTAAGTTTGATTTAAAAAATTGTTAAATAAACTGATAGGATTGTAAGACTATAAGTTTTATATTTTATATGATAATATTTGCAAGGAGGATAGAATAATTATGTCTGTCGGTAAATTTTACGACGAGATCGACGGTATACTTGATTCCATGACTGAATATCTGGGGATCCGCGATGAGGACGAAGACGATTATTACGACGATATTTTCGGTGAAGACGACGATGACGACAATGATTATATCGACGATGTGATCTGTACGCGCGACGACGTCGATAAATGCGGGATCGTACTTGAAAAATACATAGACGAACTGATAGAATTGTCAAAAGAACCCCACGACGATCTTATTATGAAGGCGGTTGAAAAGGCCGTCAGAAAGCTCAACAAGCTCAACGAAGCCTGCGAATGCGAGCTGCTTGATTCAACTGTCGGAGACGATATCTGCGATTTTATCCACAATGCTGCCGTTGAAGCCGGACTTTCGGTCGTTCCCGAAAACGTCTGTGACGACTGGAGAGAATTCTGATGAACAGATCAGATATGATACTCGGCGCACAGTTGTATACCGTACGCGAGTACATGAAAGACCGTGACGGATTCAGAGACACAATGAGAAAAGTCGCCGCGATCGGATACGGCTCTGTTCAGGTATCCGGCGCGGCTGACGCTCCGGCTCATATAATAAAAGAAATGAGCGAGGAAACGGGCGTTGACGTTATAATAACACATTCGCCCGCAGACAGGATCCTGCACGATACGGACAGGCTCATCGAAGAGCATTTGTCATACGGCGCGAAAGCTATAGGTATAGGTTCGATGGGCGCCTACAGTCACGATCCGGACGGATATAAACGCTTCTGCTCGGATTTTGCCTCGGCGGCGGAAAAGATCAGAAGCGCGGGTCTCGTATTCAGTTATCATAATCACAGATTTGAATTCGAAAAATACGGTGATAAAACGGGTATCGAGATATTACTTGAAAATTCCGACCCCGAAGCGTTAAAAATGACGTTCGATACGTATTGGGCTGTCGCCGGAGGCGTCGATCCGTGCAAATTCATTATAGATCATAAAGATCGCATATTCTGTACGCATCTTAAAGACATGACGGTCAAAGACGACAAACAGACTATGATCGAGGTAGGCGACGGAAATATGAACTTTCCCGCGATACTTCAAACCTGCAGCGAATGCGGCGTAAAGTATCATTTCGTCGAACAGGATATTGTCACGATGAACGCTTTCGATTCGCTTCAGCGAAGCTATCGCAACCTTACGGAGATGTATTTCGGATGAAGAATTTCACGCTTTCGGCTTTTGCGGACGAGTATTCGTCCGATGTGACGTTACAGATAAAAGCGCTCGCGGAAAACGGGATAGATCTTATAGAACCGCGCGGAGTTTTCGGCAAGAACATTTCCGAACTGACCGAAAAGGAAGCCGCTAGGCTTGCGTCTATGCTTGACGAAGCCGGTATCGGAATTTCCGCGATCGGATCGCCCGCCGGAAAAGCGACCTTTGAAAACATAGACGAGCATCTTGCGGTTTATGAAAATATAATCCGCATATCAAAAATACTCGGCGCAAAACGCATACGC
>JAEEGL016585212.1_pt1 | contig 51483 bp, 41 predicted proteins | sample 9134231 | NCBI WGS metagenome assembly JAEEGL01 (sample SAMN16246548, study PRJNA631951) | gut metagenome | biome: gut microbiome; feature: rumen; material: fiber-attached | host: Bos | place: Iran: Karaj | collected 2018-10
CCGATCAGCTTACCGTTGAGCTCAGGAATAACGAGACCGATAGCCTTAGCAGCACCAGTTGAGTTAGGAACGATGTTCTGAGCACCAGCACGAGCGCGCTGAACATCACCCTTGCGCTGAGGACCGTCGAGAATCATCTGGTCGCCAGTGTAAGCGTGAACGGTGGTCATGATACCGCTCTGGATAGCAGCGAAGTCGTTCAGAGCCTTTGTCATAGGAGCCAAGCAGTTAGTGGTGCAAGAAGCTGCAGAAATCACTGTGTCGGCAGGAGTCAAAGTCTTGTGGTTCACGTTGTAAACGATGGTTGGGAGGTCGTTACCAGCAGGAGCAGAAATAACCACCTTCTTGGCACCAGCTGTCAAGTGAGCAGAAGCCTTCTCCTTAGAAGTATAGAAACCTGTGCACTCCAGAACAACGTCAACATCCAGCTTACCCCAAGGCAGTTCAGCAGCGTTAGGAATAGCGTAGATAGTGATCTTCTTGCCATCCACTACGATGTAGTCTTCACCAGCCTCTACAGTGTGCTTGTTCTCACCGAACTTGCCGCAGAAGCCACCCTGAGCTGTGTCATACTTCAGCAGGTGAGCCAACATCTTAGGGCTTGTCAAGTCGTTGATAGCGACTACTTCATAACCTTCAGCCTCGAACATCTGACGGAAAGCGAGGCGACCGATACGGCCAAAGCCGTTAATTGCTACTTTTGTCATTGATTTAATAATTTAAAGTTAATACTAACTATGTTATAATTGCGTGTATTATAGTTGTGAAAAAGAGTTGAAAATGCTCTCTCGAAGAGTCAACTCTGTCTTAACGAGTGCAAAGGTAAGAAATAAATCATAAATTGGAGTGAGGATTTGGAAATTATTTTCTTATCGGAGAGTTATTTTTTAACTTTTCATTCAAAAACACACTCAGAATGGCAACAAATATGTACCTTTGACTATGTCGAAGGTGCTCTCGCTCGACAATATAAACGAAAAAAGATGTTTTCCTTTGTATTGTGCTCACTTAATCGTACCTTTGCACCCTGAAAACGAATTAAAGGTAAAAAGTAAAAGATGATTACAGTTTCAGATCTTGCCATACAGTTTGGCAAGCGTGTTCTCTACAAAGACGTTAACATGAAGTTCACGAATGGCAACATCTATGGTGTCATTGGTGCTAATGGTGCAGGTAAGTCAACCCTGCTGAAGGCTATCAGCGGGGAACTGGAGCCTACGAAAGGAACAATTACACTCGGCCCTGGCGAACGCCTTTCGGTGCTGTCGCAGGACCACTTCAAATTTGATAATTGCACCGTGCTCAATACGGTGATGATGGGACATTCCGTGCTGTGGGAAATCATGCAGGAGAAGGATGCCCTCTATGCCAAGTCTGATTTTAGCGATGAGGATGGCATCCGCGCGGCTGAACTGGAAGAGAAGTTCGCCGAACTGGACGGATGGAATGCAGAGAGCGATGCGGCTCAGTTGCTTTCCGGTTTGGGCATCAAGGAGGACTTGCATTATAAGATGATGTCGGAACTGACAGGTAAGGAGAAGGTGCGCGTCATGCTGGCACAGGCTCTTTATGGCAATCCTGACAACCTCTTGCTCGACGAGCCGACGAACGACCTCGACCTCGACACGGTGGAATGGCTTGAGGACTTCCTCGCCAACTTTGAGCATACCGTGCTGGTGGTCAGCCACGACCGTCACTTCCTCGATGCTGTCAGCACACACACGGTGGATATCGACTTCAACAAGGTCAACCTCTTCGCGGGCAACTATTCTTTCTGGTATGAGTCTTCGCAGTTGGCGCTCCGTCAGGCACAGAACCAGAAGGCGAAGGCCGACGAGAAGCGCAGGGAACTGGAGGAGTTCATCCGCCGATTCTCGGCCAATGCTGCCAAGAGCAAGCAAACCACTTCGCGCAAGAAGATGCTGGAGAAACTGAACGTGGAGGAGATTCAGCCTTCCACCCGCAAGTATCCTGGCATCATCTTCACGATGGACAGAGAGGCGGGCAATCAGATTCTGGAAGTGGAAGGGCTCACGGCCATCGAAGAGGACGGCACTGTGCTTTTCAAAGACCTCTCCTTCACGGCCGAAAAGGGTGAGAAGATTGTGTTCCTCTCGCACAACCCACGTGCGATGACCGCACTCTTCGAGATTATCAATGGGAATCGTGAACCGCAAGCAGGTACATACAAATGGGGTGTGACCATCACGACGGCTTATCTGCCTGTCGACAACACGGAGTTCTTCAAGAGCGACAAGAATCTCGTGGAGTGGCTCTCTCAGTATGGCGAAGGCAACGATGTTTTCTTCAAGGGCTATCTGGGTCGTATGCTTTTCACGGGTGAAGAGGTGCTCAAGAAGGTCAACGTTCTCTCTGGAGGTGAGAAGATGCGCTGCATGATTGCCCGTATGCAATTGAAAAATGCCAACTGTCTCATTCTCGACACGCCGACGAACCACCTCGACCTCGAATCCATCCAGGCATTCAACAACAACCTGAAGCAGTTCAAGGGCAACATCCTCTTTGCTTCCCACGACCATGAGTTCATCCAGACGGTTGCCAACCGCATCATTGAGTTAGGTCCCAAGGGACATATCGACAAGTTGATGGAGTACGACGACTACATCCACAGCGACGACATCAAGGAATTGCGTGGTCGAATCTACTAAAGAGAAATTATATAAGATAAAAAAGGCGTTGTGTCGGATTGTGCACAACGCCTTTTCTTATGCTTTCTGCTGACAGGGAATCCTTTTGATTTTCCATCCGATGGCAGCGACAAGCAAGGTCATCAGAGGGCTGATGAGGTTGAAGAAGCAATAGGGAAGATAGGTTAGGGTGGGCACACCAAGCACGGCGGCTTGAGTCATTCCGCAGGTGTTCCACGGAATGAGCACAGACGTGACGGTGGCCACATCTTCGGCCGTTCGGCTCAACAGGCGCGATTCGTAACCTTGCTGGCGGTATGCGTCTTTATACATATCGGCGGTGAGAACGATGGAGATGAACTGGTCGCCTGTGGTGAGGTTGAGAAAGAGGCCTGTGCTCGCAGTTGTGGCCACAAGGCTGAAACGGGTGCGGGCAAAGCGGATGATGACACGGGTCAGACTTTCTATCATGCCGCTGCTCACCATTGATGCGCCAAAACACATAGCACAGAGGATGAGCCAAATGGTGTTGAGCATCCCTGCCATTCCTCCTGTGGAAATCAAGTCGTTGAGTGCGGCATTTCCCGTATCGACAGCAGTGGCGCCATAATAGGTGATGGCCAACCCGCACACCAGAGAGGCAGGAGCGGACAGGGTGTCGTTGTCGGCAATCTGCGTGAGGATGTGGGGTTGCAGAATGAGGGCACAGATGCCTGCCATGATGGCCGACACAAAGAGGGTGATGACGGAAGGTGCGCGCTTGGCGATGAGAATGCCCGTGAGAAGTGGCACCAAAAGTGTCCACAGGGAGATGTTGAAGGTGTGGGAAAGGCCTTCCGTGTATTGTGCCACTTTCAGTTCCACGTTGGAACCATAGCCCCAACCTGCTATCAGGAAAATGATGAGCGTGATGGTGAAAGTGGGCACTGTGGTGTACATCATGTATCGGATATGCACAAACAGGTCGGTGCCTGTGGCTGAAGATGCCAGAATCGTCGTGTCGCTGAGAGGAGACATCTTGTCGCCAAAATAAGCGCCAGAGATGATGGCGCCAGCCGTCCAGGCCGTGCTGATGCCCAAAGCTTCGCTGATGCCAAGAAGAGCCACGCCCATCGTGGCGATGGTTGTCCACGAACTCCCCGAAAGAAGCGACACCAACGCGCAGATGAAACAGGCGCACACAAGGAAGAACTGAGGTGACATGATTTGCACGCCATAATAAATGAGTGTGGGTACGACACCACTAATCATCCACGACCCCGACAACATGCCTACGGCCAAGAGAATGAGGAGCGTGACGGCTACATCGCCGATGGTTTTTGCGATGCGCTCCTCGAACTTCTTCCATGAGATTTTATAGACAATCATAGAGATGGCCACACATACGCTTGTGCCCAGAATGAGGGCTATCTGACTGCCGCCGGAAAGAGAATCGCTCCCGAAAAGATAGATGACAGACGCTAAAAGTCCTATCAGCACAACGATGGGTATGCTGGCTACAAGGGGGTGGGGAAGTCTTGTTTGTGTCGATGCTTTCTCTTTCATAAAACGATGCTCGTTATTTGATTTTTTTCTTGTATTCGCTCCATCGGGTGCGGATGCTGTTCACGTAGTTATAGGTTTCGCTGCCCCTGAAGTAGCCGTGCTTCACTTCTGGCTGGTTGTAATATGCAGGGTCGCTCATCTTCAGCACGAAGGCATCTACATTGCCGAGCCACACATCCGGGTTCTTCCCGTATTTCTTTGCCAGCGTACGTGCATCGTCCAAATGCCCGGAACCAGCATTGTAGGCAGCCAAGATGAAGTTCAGGCGTTCGTCCTTGTTGGCGATGGAAGCATAGCGCTTGTTGAGTTTGTTGATGACCTTGCTGGCACCTTGCACGTTGCTGCTGGGGTTAAACACTTCTGATTGGGAAACACCCACGTCTTTGGCGGTTGACGGCATCAACTGCATCAAGCCCATTGCACCCATGTGGGAAACGGCTTGCGGGTCGAACGAGGATTCCTGATAGGCTTGTGCAGCCATCAGGCGCCAATCCCATCCGCACTGGATGGCATATTGCTTGAAGATGTGGTCATAGACGGAAATCTCTCCCTTGGCGGCATTGAGGATGGGCGATGAAACCTTGCGTCGTGGTGTGTAGGTGCGTCCGCCGCTCGATTTGATGCGGATGGTCGTGTAGTCGAAGAAGTCTTTCTGATGGGTGCTCATCCATTGAGAAAGGGAAGCCGTCAATAATGGAGAATCCTTGCGTACTCCCCATGTGGCATGTTGGCGTGGACGAAGCGAGTCATCTTTGCGTTGACGCGAAACGCTGTCCATGAAGGTGGTCAACTCCGTTTCTCCCACAAAGTTCACCTGAGTGAGCAGTGAATCGACGATGTCCAACTGGCAAGCAATGAAATCGCCCTCTCCTTCCTTGAGTTTCCGAATCAAATCCCTTTGATTTCGAGATATATCCACTCGGATACTTACACCAATACTTTTGGCGTATTCTCGTGCTATCATGAATTGGAGGCCAAAGTCTTCGCTTCTGAACTCGAAGTAACTTTCAGGGCCATAGAGGGTGAGTACGATGAGTTCGCCATTCTGCTGAATGTCGGGAAGGTCGAAATGGGGATTGCTGTTGGTGGAGGCTGATGCGTATGGGGATTTTTCTCCTGCATTGTCCGTCTTGGGTTGATTACAGGAGGTGAACAAAAAACAATGGACAATGAACAATTGCACTAACGCGATATGGAGATATCGCATCGTTGTCTTGAATTGTCCATTATCCATTGTTGACAGATGATTCTCAACCTTTGCGTTGGGAGGCGCGGTTCTTCACGCGTTGGCGTATTTCTGCCTTGTGTTTGGCAGCACCCGACTTGTGGGAACCTGTCTGATAGGCTTTCTTGCGGGCTTTCGTCTTGACCTTGTTGGGGTCTTCCTTCTTCTCGCCTTTTGCCTTCGCAAAGTTGATGCCATTCATGATGGCATATTGGATTTCGTTGTCTGAAGCCATTTTTTAATGATGGAAGAGGCGGATGCCTGTGAATGCCATAGCGATGCCGTATTTGTTGCAGGTCTCGATGACATTGTCGTCACGAACGGAACCACCTGCCTGTGCGATGTACTGCACACCGCTCTTGTGAGCACGCTCAATGTTGTCGCCAAAGGGGAAGAATGCGTCGGAACCGAGGCATACGTTGGTGTTCTTGGCCAACCAAGCCTTCTTCTCCTCAGCGGTGAGTGGCTCAGGCTTCTCTGTGAAGAAGTTCTGCCAGGTGCCCTCACGCAACACATCTTCATATTCGTCGCCAATATACACATCGATGGTGTTGTCGCGGTCAGCACGGCGGATGTCGCTCTTGAAGGGGAGTGCCAGCACTTTCGGGCATTGGCGCAACCACCAGATGTCAGCCTTGTTGCCAGCCAGACGGGTGCAATGGATGCGGCTCTGCTGTCCGGCACCGATGCCGATAGCCTGTCCGTCTTTCACATAACAAACAGAGTTCGACTGGGTGTACTTCAACGTGATGAGCGCAATCTTGAGGTCACGCTTTGTGTCGGCAGGAATGTCCTTATTGTCCGTTGGGATGTTCTCGAAGAGGTTGTCGCCCGTCAGGTCAATCTCGTTGCGTCCCTGTTCGAATGTGATGCCAAACACTTGCTTCCGCTCGATGGGTGCTGGAGTGTAGTTAGGATCCATCTTGATGACACAATAGGTGCCGTTACGCTTTGCCTTCAGAATCTCCAAAGCCTCGGGCGTGTAATCAGGGGCGATGATGCCGTCGCTCACCTCACGCTTGATGAGGGTTGCTGTAGCCTCGTCGCAAGTGTCGGATAAAGCGATGAAGTCACCAAAAGAAGACATGCGGTCAGCACCACGGGCACGAGCATAAGCCGTAGCGATGGGGGTGAGTGGAATCTTGACATCGTCGACGAAGTAAATCTTCTTCAACGTGTCGCTGAGAGGAGCACCTACCGCAGCACCAGCAGGGCTGACGTGTTTGAACGATGCAGCAGAAGGCATGCCTGTTGCAGCCTTGAGTTCCTTGACCAATTGCCAACTGTTGAAGGCGTCGAGCAGATTGATGTAACCTGGGCGGCCATTAAGAACCTCGATAGGGAGTTCGCCGTCCTCCATGTAGACGCGTGATGGCTTTTGATTGGGGTTGCAGCCATACTTCAATGCTAATTCATTCATAGGTGTATCTCTGTTTTAAATTTTATTTTGGTACTGATTCCAGTGTTTCATCATTTCGGGGGTTCCCCAGGCATCGTAGAGGGAATCTATTCGAGGCAGCAACTCTTTCAGTTCATCCCATCTCTCTGCCTTTTCCAGATAGGTGGTGCGTTCCAGAATGCCCACTCCTGTCTCTGCATAATCCAACTCCAGGGCTTTCTGATAGGCCTTGTTGGCTTCCTGTGGTTGTCCTGTGCTGACCAGCACGATGGCTTTCTGTATGGCCAATCCTCCGATGTAATTTTCCCGTTGTGCTTTTGTGCATTCGGGCGAGGAAACAAGTTCTGCCACCGCTTCTTCAGCCTCTTCAAGCCATGCTTTGGCTTTGTCATACTGCCCGGTGCTGGTGTAGGAATCCACGATGTTGTAGGCGACTCTGGCGCACATCTGCAAATTGGAGTATTTGCTGTTTGCGGCAGCAATCTGTTTCGTGGTGATGTAGGCCATGCTGAATGACTGTTCAGCCTCGTCAATCTTTCCCAACTGCATTTCGCAATAGCCTTTGTCGTGCAACAGGATGGCTATCCAATGTCTTCCCGTTTGGCTTGAGTCGTTCAGTGCCACATCATATCCTCTGATGGCCACCTCGAGAGCAAGCACGTTCTCGTTTCTTTCTGACAGCACGGTGGAGTAGATGTCGCATGCATCGTAGAAGAACTCGAGGTTCTCATTCAGCAACGTGTCTCCCCTCAACGCCTTCTCGCACCAGTCCTCTGTTTGCCTTTTCTTCCCTAAGTGTTTGTAAGCCAAAGCGCGGAAGTAATACAGCCTTGCGGGAGTGGCAATCTGCTCCTTTTCCAAACTGTCTATGGTGGTCAATGCGGATGCTGGGTCAATGCCCATCTTGGCCATAATCAGCGAGTCTTGCTTGCTGTTTAATATAGCCAATTCCTCTTTTTCGTCTTGTACATTTGTCGTTCCGACACATGATACAAACACGAGAGAACTTAAAAGAACCTCCGTTAAGGTTCTTGTCATATATGCCCTGTCAATCATTTTTACCTTCTCTTCCTTGTAGGGTGCAAAGTTAGAAAAAAAATGGCAGTTGAAAGTTAGGACTTCGGAGTTTTTTTTTGAAAAAGTGGAGAGTTAGGAACAAGATGTGGTGTTTTGTCACTTTTTGTGGATAAAAAACATGAAACGATAAAAAAATTGCCTGCTCCTGATTCCAAACTCCTAACTTTTTCCTAACTTTGCGCCCGATTTCAGACATCAAACTACACATTATTATATTTATAACACAATGAGACAAAAAACAAAACTTTCGCTTGACGACTTGAACAAGGGAAATGTTTGGACTGTGGCATCGAACGAACTCAGCCAAATGATTATCGACGCAAAGAAAAGACGTGACGAATTTGCTGAGAGCGAAAAACACTACATGAACATCATCAAGACGGTCTTCGACATACAGTATCTTCGTCGTGAAGACATGGAGACGGTGAATAAACTCGAGCAAATAGGCTACGAGGTGTACTCCACACCCGACGAGAATGGCAACAACGCCATCGCCATCCGCAAGCATCCTATCAAGAAGGTGACCGACCTCACGCTGGAGAACATCCAGCATCTGACGGCAGAAGAGGTGCTCGACCTCATCGCCCACAATATGGGAACAGGTTGGAAGGGCTTGTCATTGGCCATTCAGGACATCATCGAGTCGGCCTTCTTCGTCGACTGCACCGTTATGCCCGAGAAGACGATGCGTAAGGAAGGTGGCATCATCGACCGCCGCAAGGACGATGGTTATGAGGTGCTGGAGATTGAGCGTGGCACTTGGATTGAGGGCATCTTCATGAAACCCAAACCCAAGGTGGAGAAAGTGCATATCGACTACAGCATCGAAGACGATGAGGATGGACGCCGTCGTCGTCGCAAGAGCATCGATGCCGAAGAAGACGACTTCGTGGACGAGGAGGAAGAACTCGAAGTAGAAGAGGAAGAGGAGGATATGGACGACGAGGAACTGAAGAAACTCGACGGAGAGGAAGATGAGGAGATTGAGGATGATGAGCCAGACGAGAACAACATCCAGATTGAAGACATCGACGTTATCGACGATATAGCCGAGGAAGAAGAATAGCAATGCCAGTGGCAGAGCGGAACTCTGAATGAAGAAGGGGCAGGATTATAAAAATCCTTGCCCCTTCAGTGTTTTCAGGATGTTCTCCGACATGAAGACGTTGTCTTTGCGCGTGTAGCGGCAATCGGTGAACACTTGTGCCAGATTCTCCTTCTTGTTGATTTCCACAAATTTCTGGTTCTCCTCCAGTTGCTCCTTCACGTAGTAGATGATGTCCAGTTGGTTGGGCGTGTAGTCGTGATACGTCTCCTCGTGGATGTAGGCAAGATGTGGCAGGCGGTCGGGTTGCTCCGGCTGTTCGTCGGGCACACCCACCGTAATGGTGGCGATGGGGAATGTGAGGCGAGGCAGTTTCAGCAGGTCGATGATTCCCTGCGGGTTGTACAGGGTGGTGCCCAGATAGCAGGTGCCCAATCCCGCCTCTTCGGCCAGCGTGCAGAAAGCCTGCACGTAGAGCAGGGTGTCGCTGGCGGCGTTGAGGAATGACAGCAGGTTGTCATAGCCGGCATCGGCGTTTCTGATGTCGCACCATTTCGTGAAGCGGTTGAAGTCGGCACAGAACGTGAGCACGACGGGCGCACCCTTCACCATCGGCTGCCCGAAGTGGAGTGGGGAGAGTTTCTCCTTCATCTCGTCCGAGCGGGTGATGACCACGCTGTACAGTTGCATGTTGCCCATCGTGGCGGCACGCGAAGCCTGGAAAAGAAGAGATTCCAGTTGTGCCGACGGTATGTCCTCCTGCTTGTATTTGCGGATTGTTCTTCTGTTGATGAATGAAGTCATAGTGGTTTACAATTTTTGCAATTTGACGAATAACGATTTACAATTTTGCAAATATAGGCAAATCTTTTCACTTTTATTTTGTCATGTCGCAAATCTCTCGTACTTTTGCCAATACTTAACAATTTTTTGCAACAAACAACACAACATGACCGTAGAAATAACAGAAGAACGTCCTGTCAGCCTTGAGTGCGACGTGGTGAGGTTCCAGAACAAAAAAGAAAGGTGGGTGGCCTTTGTCGGATTGCTCGATGGCTATCCCTATGAAATCTTCACTGGTGTGCTCGACGACGAGGACGGCATCGCCCTGCCCAAGACCGTGACGAAGGGATTCATCATCAAGCACGTCGAACCCGACGGCTCCAAACGTTATGACTTCACCTTCGTGAACCGCCGAGGCTACAAGACAACGATCGAAGGTCTTTCCGAGCGCTTCAACAAGGAATACTGGAACTACGCCAAACTCATCAGCGGAGTGCTCCGCTACCGGATGCCCCTCACTCATGTCATCAAACTCGTCAGTTCGCTCCAACTCGACGGCGAGGACATCAACAACTGGACAAACGGAGTGGCTCGCGCGCTGAAGAAATACACCGCTGGAGGCGACGAGGCAATGGAATCGGCAGAAGACGCACTTATTCAGGAATGAATCATCAGCGACACACCATCATCATCAAGGGGATGCGCGTCTATGCCTATCATGGCGTGATGGAGCAAGAGCGGAAGGTGGGAGGCAGTTTCACCATCGATGCCGAAGTCGATGCCGACTTCTCTGCCGCCATGCTCACCGACAACCTCTCCGACACCATCTCCTATGCCGACCTTCACCAACTCATCCGTCAGGAAATGGCCATCCCGTCACAACTCCTTGAGCATGTGGCAGGTCGTATAGCCGAAGCCATCTTCAAGCACTTTCCTCAGTCAAAAGCCGTCCGTCTCCGCATCCTGAAAGAGAATCCCCCTATGGGAGCCGACTCTCAGGGAGCGGGCGTGGAAATATATGTAGAAAACTGAAAACAAAACTAAAATAGCAATGAACACAACAACCAGCAAAATGACCAACTACCGTTGGGTCATCTGTGCGATGCTCTTCCTCGCCACCACGGTCAACTACATGGACCGTCAGGTGCTCTCACTCACGTGGAAAGACTTCATCGCCATCGACTTCCACTGGAGCGATGCCGACTACGGATTCATCACCGCCGCATTCTCCATCTTCTACGCCTTTATCTCCCTCTTCGCCGGTAAGTTCATCGACTGGATGGGCACGAAGAAAGGCTACATCTGGGCCATCGTCATCTGGTCGATTGGCGCCTGCTTGCATGCCATTTGTGGAGTGGTCACCATGTCCCTCACAGGCATACCCGACGAGGAAGCCCTGCGAGCCGTCAAAGCAGGCACCGACCTTGCCCTCCTCGTCTCCACCATCAGCGTGTGGCTCTTCCTCGCCTGCCGCATCGTGCTCGCCACGGGCGAAGCAGGCAACTTCCCGGCCGCCATCAAGGTGACAGCCGAGTTCTTCCCCAAGAAAGACCGCGCCCTCGCCACCTCCATCTTCAATGCTGGAGCCTCCGTCGGCGCCCTTGCCGCACCGCTCACCATCCCCGTATTGGCCGAGAGCATGGGGTGGGAGATGGCATTCATCATCATCGGTGGAGTCGGATTCATCTGGGCAATCCTTTGGGCCGTGCTCTACAACAAACCGACAGAAAGCAAACGGGTGAACGCAGCCGAATTGGCCTACATCCAGCAAGACAGCAACGCACCAGCCGAAACAGAAAAGACCTCTGCATCCGCTCCTACGCGTGAGCAAGCCAACGACAACCTCCAGATTTCTTTCTTCAAGTGCTTCACCTATCGTCAGACTTGGGCATTCATCGTAGGCAAGCTCCTCACCGACGGCGTGTGGTGGTTCTTCCTCTTCTGGGCACCTGCCTATTTCTCCGAACTCGGTTACAAGTCTTCCGACCCAATGGGACAGGCACTCATCTTCGTGCTCTACCTCATCGTGACCGTCGTCTCCATCGGTGGCGGATACCTGCCCAAATTCTTTGTAGAGCAGAAGAACATGGAACCCTATTCAGGCCGCATGCTTGCCATGCTCATCTTCGCCTTCTTCCCCATCTTCGCCATGTTTGCCCAGCCGCTGGCAGGCACCTCCGTGTGGTGGCCCTGCATCATCATCGGCCTTGCAGGCGCAGGACACCAGTCGTGGTCGGCCAACCTCTATTCCACCATCGGCGATATGTTCCCCAAGTCCGCCATTGCCTCCATCACCGGCATCGGCACCATGTTTGGCGGTCTCTGCTCCTTCGCCATCAACTGGGGAAGCGGCCTCCTCTTCACCTATGCCGAAGGTCAGGGCGAAGCCTTCCAGTTCTTCGGCGTCACAGGCAAGCCCGCTGGCTACATGATTGTCTTCTGCTACTGCGCCGTTGCCTACCTCATCGCATGGGCATTGATGAAGGCCCTCGTGCCGAAGTACAAGCCCATCACGAAATAAGCGACCCCGCGAGGATTCGACATATCTCCAACAGAAAAGAGCCTGTGCGATTGCACGGGCTCTTTTCTGTTTTTGTTGTTCTTCTTCTTTTTCTGTTGAAGATATATATGTGTCAGTTGGCGGCCTCGAATTCTTTCAGGAAGCGGACGTCGTTCTCGGAGAAGAGGCGGAGGTCTTTCACCTGGTATTTGAGGTTGGCGATGCGCTCAATGCCCATGCCGAAGGCGTAGCCCTTGTATTTGGTGGAGTCGATGCCGTTGGCTTCGAGCACGTTGGGGTGCACCATTCCGCAGCCGAGGATTTCGAGCCAGCCGGAGCCTTTGCACATGCTGCAGCCCTTGCCTTTGCAGAGGGTGCAGGAGACGTCCATCTCGGCGCTGGGTTCGGTGAAGGGGAAGTAGGAGGGGCGGAGACGTATCTGGGTGTCTTCGCCGAACATCTCTTTGGCGAAGAGGAGGAGCACCTGCTTGAGGTCGGTGAAACTCACTTTCTCGTCGACGTAGAGTCCTTCCACCTGATGGAAGAAGCAGTGGGCGCGGGCGGAGATGGCTTCGTTGCGATAGACGCGGCCGGGGCAGAGCACCCGGATGGGGGGCTGCTGCTTTTCCATCACGCGGGCTTGCACGGAACTGGTGTGGGTGCGGAGGATGATGTCGGGGTGTGCCTCGACGAAGAAGGTGTCCTGCATGTCGCGTGCGGGGTGGTCGTCGGCAAAGTTCATGGATGAGAACACGTGCCAGTCGTCTTCCACTTCGGGGCCTTCGGCGAGCGAGAAGCCGAGACGTGAGAAGATGTCGATGATTTCGTTCTTCACGAGGGTGAGCGGATGGCGGGTGCCGAGGCCGATGGGGTAGGCGGTGCGGGTGATGTCGAGGTGGTTCACCTCTGTCTCCTGCACGGCGAAGTTGTCGCGGAGGGCGTTGATTTTCTCCTGTGCCTTGTTCTTGAGTTCGTTGATTTTGATGCCTATTTCCTTCTTCTGGTCGGCAGGCACGTTGCGGAAGTCGTTCATCAGCGCGGGGATGACGCCTTTCTTGCTCAGGTATTTGATGCGAAGTTGCTCAATCTCCTCGGCTGAATGTGCTTCGAGATTGTCCACTTCTGCGAGTAAACTTTGAATTTTGTCTAACATATCGCTGTTGTTTTATGTGCTGTTTTTTGAAAATCGGTGCAAAGATACGAAAAAAACTCCTAACTCCTAACTTCAAACTCCTAACTTTTGTTTATCTTTGCATCGTTTTTCGAAAAACTATGAGAAAAGGTTTAGTTATTGCAGTAGCGACGGGTTGTCTTCTTGCCTCATGTCACGACAAGAAGATGACGAATGCTTTCGAGCAGGACGGCGATATGGATGAGGATTCCCTGGAGGCGTTTGTCGGCGACACGCTCCATCTGTTCGAGGAGGAAGAGCCTCCGGCAGCGGTGGACGAGTTGTTCGACGACTTTTTTTATAACTTCTTGGGCGATTCGAAGTTCCAGGGGCAGCGCATCTCCTATCCATTGCCCTGCAAGAAGGGCGACGGCGAGGAGAAACTGACCAAGGAGGAATGGCCGCAGTTTGACCATTTCAAGAATCAGGAACTTTTGTCGGTGATTTATGAGCGCGAGCATGACCTTGTGCTGGCGAAGGACACGTCGATGCAGAGCGTGGCCGTGGAGTGGATTGGCTTGAAGAATGACGACGTGCAGAAGTTCCATTTCAACCGTGTGGAGGGCAAATGGATGCTGACCGAGATTGACAAGCAGCAGAGAGACGACACACCGAATGGCGATTTCCTGAACTTCTATGCCCGGTTCATTGCCGACAGCACCTTCCAGCGTGAGGCGCTGGCCACTCCCGTGAAGGTGATTCTCACCTCGGAGGACGGCGAGGAGGATGCGGAGGAAGAGCATCTGGATGCGGACGAATGGTTCGAAATGAGGGAAACCATTCCGCTGCCGACCGAGGCCCTTGTGAATGTGAACTACGGACAGGCTTGCATCAGCCAGAACCGCAAGATTCTGTTGTTGCAGGGCATCAGCAACGGCATGCAGATGAAGTTCAAGTTCAACAAGCAGGGCGACAACTGGAAACTGATGGAAATTGAATACTGACCCACCCATACGTTGGGTTATTGAACATCAAAAACATTGAGAAGTTGAAAGAATATTCGAATTATAGTTTGCTGAACCACAATACGTTTGGGATGGATGTGAAAGCCAAACGTTATGTGGAGTATGACAGCGAAGAGGAACTCAAGGAACTGATTCACACATTGGATGGCGATGTGCTTCACATCGGTGGCGGCTCAAATCTGCTCTTCAAGGGAGACTATGCCGGCATCATCCTGCACAGTGCCATCAAGGGTGTCGAGATAGCTGAAGAGGTGGAGGGAGAAGATGAGGTGCTGGTGCGCGTTGGTGCTGGAGAGGTGTGGGATGACTTTGTTGGATGGGCTGTCGCTCAGGGTTTGGGCGGTGTGGAAAACCTGTCGCTCATTCCAGGCGAGGTGGGTGCAAGCGCTGTGCAGAACATAGGTGCCTATGGTGTGGAGGCGAAGGATGTGATTGTGTTGGTGGAGGCGATTGAACTGGAAAGCGGACAGAAGCGCATCTTTGGTAATTTGGAGTGTGATTATGCCTATCGCCAGAGTATCTTCAAGAATCAGTTGAAAGGCAAGTATGCCATCACATACGTGACTTATCGTTTGCAGAAGACACCTGTGCTGAAGTTGGAATACGGAAATATCAAGGCTGTTTTGGGCGATAAGGATAACCTGACGATAAAGGATGTTCGTCAAGCCATCATCGACATTCGCAATGCCAAACTGCCAGACCCGAAAGTGCAGGGAAATGCAGGCAGTTTCTTCATGAATCCTGTGGTGAGTCGCGAGAAGTTTCTGGCTCTTCAGAAGGAATATCCGCAGATGCCTTTCTACGAAGTGGCAAATGGCGTGAAGATTCCGGCAGGATGGATGATTGACCAATGCGGTTGGAAAGGAAAGTCGCTCGGCAGGGCAGGCGTTCACGACAAACAGGCCTTGGTGCTGGTGAATCTTGGCGGAGCCTCTTCCGACGAAATCGTCACGCTTTGCGAAACTATCTGCAAGGATGTTCACGAGAAGTTTGGCATTGACATTCACCCAGAAGTCAACTTTATCTGACCCCAAAACTTCAATTCTTCAATTTTTCAATTCTTCAATTCTTCAAAACTTCAATTCTTCAATTTTTCAATTCTTCATGAAGATTACGATACTTGGTAGCGGCACTTCTTGTGGTGTTCCTCAGGTAGGATGCACCTGCGAGGTGTGTACCTCCACCGATCCGAAAGATAAGCGTCTGCGTTGTTCCAGCCTTGTCGAGGTGAAGGGCAAGCGCATCCTCATCGATTGCAGCCCTGACTTTCGCGAACAGATGCTCCGTATTGATTTCAAACCGATTGATGCTGTGCTCATCACGCATGAGCATTATGACCATGTGGGCGGATTGGACGACCTGCGTCCCTACAGCATTTTTGGCGATGTGGATGTCTATGCCGAGAAGTTCTGTGCCGACCATTTGGTGGAACGCATCCCATACTGCTTTATCCCCAAAGAGAGACGCTATCCAGGTGTGCCTGCCCTGAATCTGCTGGAGATGGAGCCTCATGTGCCTGTGGCCGTTGGCGATGTGAATGTCATCCCCATCCGTGTGATGCACGGCAAACTGCCCATCGTCGGATTCCGTATCGACAACTTCGCCTACATCACCGACATGAAGACGATTCCCGACGAGGAATGGGAGTATCTGCAAGGCATCGACTACATGATTGTGAACGCTCTGCGCCACAAGGAACACCCCAGCCACCAAAGCATTGAGGATGCCATCGGGTTTGCACAGAAACTGGGTGTGAAGGAAGCGTGGCTCGTCCACATGAGCCACCACATCCAAAAACATCAGCAGGAAGAGAAGACCCTTCCTGCTGGCATTCATCTCGCCTACGATGGCGAAGTGATAGCGTTCTGACGTTCACGCTTTCAGAATCTCAATACTCCTTATATCCGCCGATGTACTCCATCACCTTGTCGATGGCTGCCTGACGCATGTCGAGGTGAAGGGAACCGTCGTGCAGAACATTGTACACCACCTTGTACACCTGTCCCCAGTCGCTGTCGAGATATACTTGTGCGTCGATGAGTGAAGCAATGAACGCCACCGAGAAACTCTTGCTGTTGTTTTTCTTGACCGCTTTGTGAGCCAAGTTCTGCGCATCTGCCACCTCGAAGTAGTTGCTCATGGCCAGCGCGTAAGCATAGACGGCAAGTGTGCCTGCATCCAGTTTCTTGGCGAGTTTGCCGACACTCTTCGCCTTGTATCGGCTGGAGAGATAGTCGCGGAGTTGCTGTCCTGAAGTTTTGCCGTTGAAATTCCAGCCGATGGCGTTGATGACTGCCAACCGCACATCGACGGGAGACTTCTCGTCGGCCAGAAAGTTGAGCATCGAAACAGGAATTTCGGTGTCGCTGTCATCAGACAGTTCCTGAGCCAGTTGCACCATAGGGTGGTCGTTGTAACTCTCTGCAAAATGCGTGGACGTGAGAGGTGAATCAGCCCACATAAGTGCCCACGACAAGGTGAGCAGCATGACGGAAAATAGGCGTTTCATACAATCGCGGTTTTAGTGGTAAATTTTCAATTTTGGCTTCGCCGAAGATGCTCATGTTCGGCATAGTTCAAACGAGTTTGACCTCTGCACTCACTGAATCGCATCTTTCAATTTGCACTCATTTCAACCCTTCCCAAGTTCCCTTGATGCGTTTGCATTGGGTGTAGAGTGACGGGCAGTTGAACACTTTGAAGAGGTCGCCCTCGTTCACTTGGATGATTTCCACGCTGCGCTGCTCCGTGTCCCATCCTTTGCCCATCATGTAGATGTACATCACACGGCCGTCGTACAACTGCATGTCCTGATGTTTGTTCACGCTCGCCTTCATGTTCACCGTGTAGGGAGACTTGGGCGAATAACCGTTTTCGGGAGTTGCACCCTCCAGCACAGCAGCCGGCAGATAAGGCTGGTGGTAGGAATCGTTGGCAGGCGCATACTGCGATGTGCCGAACTTCTCCTTCAGGATGGACAGCACCGAATTCACGTTACTGGGGTAGTTGATGAGTCGGATGCACTTCTCGCCCTCCGCACGGTCGCGACCATAAATCGCCATCGCCATCGGCATCATGGCAGCCGTCCCGTAAGGAGTCTTCCCGAGAAACTGCGTATACACCTCCTCAAACTCCTCGTAATTGCTGGGCACATTGGTGAACGTCACCTTGCCCGTCGCATTGGCGCTATACGCCTTAATGTTCAGCGTACCACCCATTGTGTACGTGTGTCCGTTCGCACTGAACGACTCACTCTTCTGTGCCCAAGCCGCACAGCTTGCCCCCATCAGCAGCACCGCCGCCAGGAGCACCCGATAAAGATTCTTTTTCATATTCCTGTAGTTGATTGAATGGATGAATAGTCTTTTACAACGCCAAAGGTAACTAAAAAAATCTTCACCCATCTACAAAATCTCCCAAAATCTTTTGTTTCTGATAAAAAACCACTACATTTGTACATGATTACTAACTTAACCAATAGTGAACAAATGAAAACACCTATGAAAATCTTGAAACCTTTGGTGGTTCTTGTTCTTCTTTTCAATATGGCATCCCTCGCTCATGCCCAAGAACAGTCCACCCTTGTTGTTTGGCATGCTGATGGCACACAGACCCGTATTGCTCTGTACAAGAAGCCGCAAGTCACCCTCGACGGGCAGACTGTCAGTTTCAAATCTCCTGTGCTCAACTTGCAGTATCCTGCATCGGATGTGCTGAAGTTCACCTACGAAGGCACTCCTGCCACTTCTGTTACGTCTCCTCAGGAAGAAACCTCTTACAGTTGTGAAGGTGAAAGCATTTACTTCGACCCAAGCGTAACAGCCGACAAGGTGATTCTTTACACCTCTGGCGGTGTGCGTGTTCCTGTACAGTTCCAGCAGACCGAACGAGGCCTCAGCCTCTCCCTCTCCAGCATCCCATCGGGTGTCTACCTGCTTTCCGTTGATGGTAAAACCTCTAAATTCGTAAAGCCATGAAAAAACTGCACCTTATCATATTGAGTGCGCTGTTATCTTTAACAGCAACAGCGCAGACCATTGGCGATGCCTTCTACATTTACCGCAATGATGGTCAGTTCAACGCTTTCTTACGCGAAGAAATTGATAGCATCACCTATTCCTGCTATGACATCGACAGCACCTATTGTTATGATGACTACGTGACACAACTCGTCTACACAGAGGACAGCATCTACAGAATCCCGCTGGCAGCAATTGACAGTGTGGGCTTTGTCACACCAGAAACCAAATATCAGCCGGGTGTGAAACTTCTTGAAGGTGAAATTCGCAATTATATACTTTCTTCCAATTCTTTGACCATCTTCTTCAAGTCAAACACTCCATCAGGATTGCTGCCATCGATTGGTGACAAACTGCTGACCACAGAAATGGATGACTTGTTTCCCATTGGCTTTGCAGGAGAGGTTGCTGAGGTTAAGCAAGATGGTGATAAAATGGAAGTGGTTTGTGTTCCTGTTAGTTTGGAAGAGGTGTTTGAGTGCTATTATGGAATCTCGTCCATGGAATGGGATGGAACGGCAGTTACGCGTACAACCCATCCACTGAGTAGTCGCAGGGCATCTGGAACATGGGCGCCAGGCAGGCTAACAATGTCTCTTCTTGACAATTTCGGATTCGTCAATTCGTACAAACCAAATGATAACCTTGCCTTCAACCACACAGACCTCAAAGCAGATATCTCAGTCACTCCTGTCGTGTGGGGCAGCATTTATACCATTGTTAATCCTCACTATGGCACTCATATCAGTGTCACTATCACAGGTCGGTATGACTTGGAAGAGAACTTTGGCCTTAGGGGTAGTGTGTCTTGGAATAAGGATTTTGAGCTGATACGTGTTCCATGGCCAATAGCTCCTTTAGTTGATGTTTATATAGCGTTGGGAGGTTTTGTGAGAGCGGAAGCAGACTTGGGAATCCAGAATAAGTGGACACAGAAATACCGCAGTGCATTCCATTGGGAGTATGACAGCAAAGGAGAAGAAATGCTCAGACCGGAAAACACGATGATTCCTGTCTCATCCAATCAAAGTGGTGAAGCAACCTTGAAAGGATACATCGGTGCAGGTGTTTATTTGGAGGTGGGATGCGATTTCGTTCATACAAGGAAAGCGGACATTGCCAATATCAACCTCCGTGGAGAGGCTGGGGTGAAACTGGAAGGCAACCTCGTTCTTGATAAAAATGATACAGAGCAAGCAAAGAAAAACACCGCCATCTATGAGCAATTAAGAGATTCAGAAGTGTCTCTCGACTGGTTCTATGGTGTTTCAGCCTCAGCCCAATTTTGGAAGTGGATGGTTAGCCGTGAAGTCAATCTGGGGAACATAAAACTGAATAATCAAGGACGCATTGTAAGTTACAGTTTGGCTCCGACTTTTTCAGATGTGAAGGCCAAATGGGCATCAGAAAATAATTCTGTTATCAATGCTCAAGCCACGGTTGGTACTCCACAGACATTGCTCGGAGGTAAAAGTATTGCCGTTGATGCAGGTCTGGCCATAGTAGACGAAGATGGTGACATCGTATCACGCTCTTATGAGGTGTCAGATTATCGTGGCGGTCAGAAAAAGACATTTGAGCATAATTTCGGCAATTTGTCCTCTGACGGTAAATATACAATCTATCCGTGCATCAAGTGGATGGGGTGCGATTTGTTGGCTTCTCCTAGTGCAGAACCCCAATTAGACAATTGTCCCGACTCCAACCATCCCCACATGATTGACCTCGGTCTTCCTTCTGGCACGAAGTGGGCTTGCTGCAATGTTGGAGCACACACACCTGAGGAGTATGGAGGATATTATGCCTGGGGTGAAACGCAGACGAAGAGCTACTATGATCCGAGCACGTACTCATATTGGCATGATAGCGATGGAGACAATTATCAGGATAGAAACGAGCTCACCAACATCGGCTCTGACATCGCTGGCACATCCTACGATGCTGCCACTGCCAACTGGGGTGCACCTTGGCGCATGCCTTCGCGGGCTCAGGTTCAGGAACTGCTGAACAACTGCTCCATCCGCTGGACTCAGCAGAACGGTGTGAATGGGCGATTGTTCACGGGAAGCAATGGAGGCACTATTTTCCTGCCCGCTGCGGGCGACCGCTGGGGCGCTGAGTTGTCCGGCGAGGGATCGACCGGCCGCTACTGGTCGTCTTCGCTCGGCGAGGGCACCCCGGACGACGCCTACTACCTCTACTTCAACTCGGGTAACGCCGCCTGCTGGAACTTCAACGGCCGCATCTGCGGGTATACTGTACGCCCTGTGCGCAAGAACTGAGTGCATCCTTTCTCGAAACGTGAATGAAAACCAAAACCCAACGCCATTATCGTGTGGGCATCCCCCACAGCGGGGCTATGCCTCAAGGCATGGAAGCCCCGATGTGAAGAGAATCCACAGGGGTTATGCGGGTGGAATCAATACATATATAAACAAGCAAGGGCAACCGAACGCATCGGCTGCCCTTTGTTTTTTTAATATAATGTTTCTTATAGTCGTATGCCGATGGAGGTGTTGACAAACCAGTCGTTCAGGTAGCCGTGAGTGTTGCTGTGCTGATAGCGGAAGTTGTTGAACTGTCCGTAGGCATTGACGAAGTATCGTCCGAAGTTGTACGTGAGCGACAGGCGTGCATCGAAGTTCACCATCACACCACTGTTGAATGTCTTCTTACCCATCGGTGTGATGCGTAGGCTACCATCCCACCACTCATCCCACGCTTCGTTGTCGATGTCATCATCCCACATTCTTGGGTCGTCCAGCAGTTCCGGCACGTTGGTGGCATAGCCGTAGGCTTTAATCTTGTTGACGAATGTGAGCATGGGCATAGCCATCACATTGATGAGCAACCCGCGGACGGGCACCCAGTTGTAGGCATAGCCGACACCTACGCTTCCTTGCCACAGTTTTACGCGTCCCAAGCCGTGCATCAGATAAATCAAGTCGCCATTCGAGTGTGAGGCATAGTCGATGTGGCTGTAGTAGTACATCGCACCTGCCATCAGCGAACCCGCGGAACGCTTTTGAATCACCGACTGGTCATAGGCTGCTGCATAGGAGAAGTGCTTTCCGTTGAAGAGATAGTATCCGTCGGCAATCACCGTATGCACCTTGATGGGGTCTTTCAGATGGATTTGCTGCCAGTCATCCTTGTTCTCCTCTGGGATGAGGTCGGTAGCGAGGTTGAAATCCGGATGGTTGTTCTTGAACGAGTGGATGCGCACATTGACTCCGTATGTTCCACCTGTGGCTCCGAACGTGAGATAACTACCTTTGTCGCCACCCACGTTCACCGTATAGCCAATGCCGTATCCTCTGTAACCGGCCCATAATCCGACGTATTGTGATGGCTCGGTTTTCAGGTGTGGCCGGGCGCTGTAGTTGATGTCGGCAATGGTGCCAGATGTCTTCATCTTCACGATGCTCTGGTTCACGTTTCCCTTCGCAATCACTTGCCAAGGCCTTTCGGGTGCATCGATATAACGGCGATCCACTCCGCTGATTGACATCGTGTCTAAACGAGTGAATACTTTTTTGATGAAAGTGTTTTTACCTTCTTGCGCCACAGTTCTTCCACAAACAGCAAGAACTATCCAAATGATTAGAAATCGCTTCATCATGATACGGTTTATTGGGTCTTTATAGGTTAGAGGCACATCGGGATTTGATGCAGCCATTTGCAAAAATACAATGATTTTATTGAATGAGCAAAGGATTTCGAGGAGAAAATACAAAAAAGAGAGGAAACGGCGGAAGAATAGCGTGAAAAGGAGAATGAGACGGACAAGAAAAAAAAGGCAACCGAACGCGTCGATTGCCCTTTCTTATAATATAATAATGTGTGTCTTTTACAAAGTTATGTTCTGCAAGAAGGAGATGAGCACACCGGCTGCTACGGCAGAACCAATCACGCCAGAGACGTTGGAGGACATGCAGTAGTTGAGCACGTGGTTCTTGGGGTCGTACTTGGTGGAAATCTCGTTGCAGACACGAGAGGCCATAGGTACGGCTGAAAGACCTGTTGCGCCGATGAGCGGGTTGATTTTCTTCTTGGAGAAGAGGTTTGTAATCTTCACCATGCAAATACCTGATGCAATAGACAAACCGAAGGCGAAGAAACCACCTACCACGATACCAATCGTTGTCCAGTTGAGGAATGCCTGTACAGTCATTGTAGCACCCACGCAAAGACCGAGGAACACGGTAGCGGTGTTCATGATGGAGTTGGAAATGGTGTCGAACAGACGACCTGTGTCAGAACCAATCTCCTTCAAGAGATTACCGAACATGAGCATACCGATGAGCGAAACGGCTGACGGAACGAGCAATGCCACGATGGTGGTCACGGCGATAGGGAAGATAATCTTGATGACCTTCTCGTTCTTCATCTTCTGACCAGAAGGGAAGAGTTTGTCCTGTTCCTTCATGTTGATTTTCAGTTCCTTCTCAGAGCAGAGCATCTTCACCACGAGTGGGATGATGACTGGCACGAGCGCCATGTAGGAGTAAGCCGCGATGGCGATAGGAGCGAGGAGGTGAGGGGCCAACTTGATAGTTGTGAAGATGGCGGTAGGACCATCAGCACCACCGATGATGCCGAGCGATGCAGCCTCCTTGATGTTGAACTGACCAGAAGCAACCGCGATGATGAGCACAGCGAAGATACCCATCTGTGCAGCGGCGCCGAAGATGGAGAGGCGAAGGTTGCGGAGCATAGGGCCGAAGTCGGTCAACGCACCCACACCCATGAAGATTACTGGTGGCAGGAAACCTGTCTTGATGAGCATGTAGTAGAGGAAGTTCATCAAGCCGAGGTCGTGTGCAATCTGGGGAAGCGACATTTCCCAGATGTTCTCTGCCAGCACTTTGCCTTCTGCATTGACGATGCGTCCTGCCTCGTCTGCCTGATACACACCCATGTCGCCGCCAGGGAAGTTGGCAATCAACACACCGAAGGCGATGGGGATGAGGAGCAGCGGCTCGAAGTGCTTGACAATGCCGAGGTACAGGAGTACGAAGGCAAGCAAGTACATCACAAGGTATGTACCATTGGCGGCGATGATGTCGCTGAACGCCGTCATTTGGTATATGTTATTGAGTATTTCTTCCATAATTTTATTTACTATTTTACAATTTACAATTTACTATTTATTTTTCAATTTAGTTATTTCGCAATTTATTCATCCGAATGGTTCAATCGTCAAATTGTCCGATAGACAAATAAATTGTAAATAGTAAATCGTCAAATCGTAAATGTTTTTAAGCCATTTTCATGATTGGGTCATCTTCTTCTACTGAGTCGCCTGAGTTGACGAGGATGGCGGTGATGGTGCCAGCCTTGTCGGCACGGATGGCGTTGAAGGTCTTCATGGCCTCAATGTAACCGAGGGTGTCGCCTGCCTGTACGGTGTCGCCCACCTTCACAGGAGTTTCAGCGTTGTCCTTCACGAGGTAGAACTTACCCTCCAATGGTGCCACGATGTCTTCGCCTTCACCTGCTGGAGCGGCTGCTGCGGGTGCTGCACCTGCTGCTGGAGCGGCAGGAGTGGCATCGCCGTAAGCAATCTCCACCTTGTAGTTCACGCCGTTCACCTGAACGGTCACGCTCTTAGGACCTTCGGCACCTGCTGCTGGAGCATTCTTGGCAGCCTTGCGCTTGGCGAGGTCGGCCTCGAAGTCAGCCTTAGCCTTGCCGCTCTTGTAGGCACGGTACTGCTCTGGGTGCATAGCGAGTTCGAAGAGTTCCTCGTCGTCCTGACCGAAATCCCAGCCGTTCTGCTTCATTTCCTCGCGGAACTCGTCGAGTTTGTCGGGGAAGTAAGACTGTGGGTCTTGTGTCTCAAACTCACGACCCTGTTCCTTGGCCATCTCAATGAGCTCAGGAGCTACAGGACCAGGCAGCTGACCTGCCTTGCCGAGAATCATGTCCCAGATGGTGTCGGCAATCATGCTCCAGCGAGCCTTGCCCTTTTCCATCTGCATCACGTTCATCAGCGCGAGGTTCTTCACATACTGAGAGAACGGAGTCACCAGGCAGGGATAACCCACCTTGGGCCATACGTAAGCCACTTCGTCGAAGAGTTTGATGAGGAGGTCGTCGGTGGTCAGTTCTGGCTGACCGTTCTTCACCTTCCACTTGTTGAGCGACTTGAGGTTGTCCTCGAGGTCGGTCATCAGCGAACCCATCATACCGCCTGGAAGACCTGGCTTCACGAGCAGCGAGTTGTTGATGTGGTTGAGGTCGGGGATGTAGTAGCCGAGGAAGTCGTCACACATCTCCTGAATCTGGGTGCGCACCTCCATGTAGGCGGCCATATTGATTTCCTTCACCTTGAAGCCTGCATCCTTCAGCATCTCCTGCACGGCGATGATGTCAGCGTGGCCAGTACCCCAAGAGAGAGGAGACATACCTGTGTCGATATAGTCACAACCAGCGTTGCAGACCTCAAGGATGCTTGCCATGTTGAAGCCAGGACCTGCGTGAGAGTGGTACTGGATGACAATGTCATTCTTCAGGCTCTTGATGCCTTCCACGATCTTGCCGAGCGATACGGGACGGCCGATGCCTGCCATATCCTTCAAGCAGATTTCGTCGGCACCAGCATCGATGAACTGCTTGGCCAGGTTCACGTAGTATTCCACCGTGTGGATAGGAGAGTAGGTGATGCAGAGGGCTGCCTGAGCAATCATGCCTGCCTCCTTCGAATACTTGATGGAAGGAATCACGTTGCGTGGGTCGTTCAAACCGCAGAAGATGCGGGTGATGTCGGTGCCCTGTGCCTTCTTCACCTTGTAGAAGAGTTTGCGCACATCCTTTGGCACCGGGCTCATGCGGAGACCGTTCAGAGCGCGGTCGAGCATGTGTGTCTGGATGCCAGCCTCATGGAAAGGCTTTGTCCATTCACGCACGGACTTGTTTGGGTTTTCTCCGTAGAGGAGGTTCACCTGCTCAAAACCACCACCGTTTGTTTCAACACGGTCGAAACATCCCATCTTGATGATGGCTGGAGCCACTTTAACGAGCTGGTCAACACGAGGCTGATACTTGCCAGCACTCTGCCACATGTCGCGGAAGACCAGTGAGAACTTAACTTCTTTTGCCATAAAGTTATGTACAATTTACGATGTACGATGTACGATGTGCCATGCGGGATGTGCGGCAACAACCGTAAAACGCACTTTTGTTATTTATTATTATTGTTAGCGATATTAAATGTTAAATGCTATCTTGAATTTTTCTTCTCATTGTTTTAAGAGAACTGGTTGTTATCTTTAAGAGCTCTTCGCATTCTTGATGTAGATTGTCCAGTCGATTTGAGGGAAACATATCTGTTTCTTGAATCATCTCAATCCAATGTAAAGTTTCATCCAATTCCTCTTCTACCATCTTGAGTTTGTTCAGAAAATCCTTGTCAGATTTTCCTCTGCATGCAGCTCTGTAGTTGGCAGCAGGAGATGTTCCGGAACGTACAATCTGTTTGGCAATAGCATTACTCGAAATTCTGTTGGGCATTTCATCCACCATTTTGATGATTCGGATGCCTAATTGCCTCAGTCGTTGATAATGTTCCTCGCGGGTCATGATATGCACAATGTACGATGTTCGATGTTGGATGTACGATTTGGCTGACGCGATGTACACGAACCGGATGGCTCATCGTACATCGTACATCATTCATCGTTCATATTTTTGTGATTTTAGCCGCACGTCCCTTACCACCCGTGATTTGGCTGATGGTAGCGTCGATGATAGCCTTTGTGTTTGCGTCGATGGCCGCAATTGCCTTAGCGGCAGGAGCCGCCTTCTTAGCCACTGTCTCTTCGGGCGCCCACTTGTTGACAGCCCAGATGAGCAACTTGCCGAGATTGATCACGATGAGCAGCACGAGGAACACAGTGACCATACCGACAACAAGGAGCTGTAAAGCCCCATAAATGTCATTTGTAATCATATAAAACGAATTTATTTAATCTTTCTACGTTAAAAAACGGTGCAAAGATACGAAAAAAGTCTCACATATTTAATAATATGCAAGACCTTTTTTGTGATATATAAGACCTTTTTCCCAAATAGAAAGAAAAAGTGGCCTTTGGAGACAATTTTTCACCAGACCTTTTGGTTACTTATAGTAGTAGTGGTAAATGTTGAAAGAATAACTGTCCGAATATTCCATTACTCTTATTCCACACAGGTTGTTGTTAGCATCACGTCCACTATGGATTTCTGTATATGCGCCAGGGTTCTCATCTTTTATTAATGAAGCGTTCATATTGTATTTGAAGTCTTGGACGATGTTGCTGAGGATGTTCTTGTAGCCGTCTGGAGCATCTGTTTTCTTGATGGAGAAATTATATGAAACTTGATTGAAAATGCTGGAGCCGTTATAGTCCTCAAATTCAAAACTGGAAAATTTCATCCCTTGATACGTCAATTCCCCGAGAGAAGAATTATCCCATGTCGATACAGTAAATGTCTTATATTGTGGATAATCAGTCGATATAATATAAGTGCTTTTAATCGCATTTTTGACCTCGTAGTACGATGCAGTCTTCAGGTTGACGTTGAAGATGCCCAGTGGTTTCTCCAGATAATTCTTGAGTGCAGTCAATGCTTCGCGGCTTTGGGCTTGTGCAACAAGCACTTCTGCCGAAACCTGCCCTTCAGAATCGGTGAACCTCAGCGTCGTGTATCGCGTACCTGTGGTGTAGGTGGAGGCTCTGACGGTAACAGCAACATTGCCGCTGCTGCTGGAGGGTGTGCATGTCACCCAGGGGTCGTCTGCTTCAACTGTCCATGATGTGTTGGACGAGACGTTGATTTTCTCTCCCGAACCGTAGGCAGACACGAAGATGTTGGCAGGCTCCACGTTCAGCCGGATGGGCTCTCCCCATTGAAGAACTGAGAGGGTGGCCGTGGAATTTCCCGACGTGAAGGTGATGACCCCTTCGCGTGGAGCCGTGATTTCAGACACTTCAGCGGTGACGATGACCGTTTTGTTGCCGCTGCCATAAGAGGGCGAGAATCGAATCCATTCAGCGTCGGTCGTCACGTCCCATTCGGCCGAACAATGGAGCAAGACCGTCGCGTCGCCACCACTATATGGGAAAGAGAGGGACGACAGTTGCGTTTCGCCCGTGCCCTTGCAGTTTCTGCATTGGCCGCTGCCGACACACGAGAGGCAATGTCCGTCGCCACCACATGTGGGGCACATGGGGTTGCCGTGACATGTTGAACAGCTTCCGTCTCCACAAGGGCAAATTCCTGTTCCGTCGCAGTACCAACAGATTTTGTCTGTATTGCCATTCACGCAATACTTGCATTTTCCAGAACCGCCACAGGTGTTACACTTGTAGGACGAGCTAATCGTCCATCCCCGACCGTCGCAGGTGGAGCAATGCCCTGGCCATCTGGTGCAATGCGAGCAGTTCTCAAGTCTGTCGCCACCACACGAGTTGCATTTTCTTGTGCCTCTGCATTCCTGACATCTGCCCGTTGAGCCACAATCCTTGCAATACTTGCCTGTGCCGCCACAGCGTCCGCATCCCTTTCCTGTGCCATTGCATTGAGGACAATCCTTCTCGCCGTCACAGTCGCCGCATATCCTCATCAACTGCAACGTGCCGTCCTCTGGAGTTTCGGGCTTACCAGAAATGGAATCATTGCCAGAACCCTGATAGGCAGGGGGACTGACTGCGCCATCGTCATCGCCTCCGCAGGCAGAGAGCGTGAACGTCATGACACACACCAAGAGTGCCATGAGTAATAACAAGAAATTGCTACGGTTTTTCATACGCTTATGTTTTAGGTTGATACTAATTTTCTTCTTTGACGGGAATACGGTGGCAAAAATACAAGAATTCCTCTTCAATTCCAAAAAAAAATGAGGAAATATTCGATTTTGTGTCGTTTTTTCTTGGAAAGCGCGTATTTCATGTCCACTTTTGCCCTGTATCCACATCCGCGATTGCCTCATGCTTACATCCGCGATTGCTTCATGCTTATATCCGCGAATGCCTTATGCTTATATCCGCAATAACCTTAGTGTAATAACCTCCAGTGACTCAGTGGAAGAGTCTCCATCATGGTAGTGTAAGTGATAAACTCGATTCCTTCTTAGAATTGATGAATAAGTAGAAGGAATTGATCAATTCTAAGAAGGAATTGATGAATAAGTACAAGGAATTGATGGGATGGAAAAGAAATGGAAGAGGCGGAGATAAAGCCTCTGAAACGTCTGTTTCTGTTGCAAAGATACAAAAAAAGAAGCACTTTGTCAAGTGTTTTTGTCGAGAAACTGCCCCGAACGGCAAAAAAACATTCCACTTTCTTTCCCGTTCTGGAAAGTTTGTGTACCTTTGTCAAAATTTCAATCATTAACTAACTAATATGGAACAAGTTTTTACTTACATCATCCAATTGGGGGCATCCGTCATGATGCCGATTCTCTTCACCATCATTGGTTTGTGCATTGGCATGAAGTTCGGCAAGTCGCTGAAGAGCGGCCTTTATGTGGGTGTCGGCTTTGTGGGTCTTGGCATTGTGACGGCGCTGTTGACCACCAACTTCAACACACCGCTTGACGACATCTCCAAGATTTTCGACCTCGACCTGAAGGTGTTCGACATGGGTTGGCCAGCCGCTGCCGCTGTGGCTTACAATACGGCCGTGGGTGCGCTGATCATCCCCATCTGTCTAGGCATCAACTTCCTGCTCCTTGTCACCAAGTGCACACGTACGGTGAACATCGACTTGTGGAACTATTGGCATTTCGCTTTCATTGGTGCTGTGGCTTACTTTGTGATGGATCAGAGCATGCTGTGGGGCTATTTTGCCGCCATCGTCTGCTACATCATCACGTTGGTGATGGCCGACCTGACGGCAAAGAAATTCCAAGGCTATTATGAGAAAATGGACGGCATCTCCATTCCGCAGCCTTTCGTGCAGAGTTTCACACCTTTTGCCATCGGCATCAATTGGCTGCTCGACCGCATCCCGGGTTTCTCTAAGTTGGACATCGATGCGGAAGGCATGAAGAAGAAGTTCGGCGTGCTGGGCGAACCTATCGTGTTGGGTGTGATTGTAGGTGCTTTGATTGGTGCCTTTGCCCACTTCGACCATTTCTCCAACTTCAGCGCTTATGCCGCTGGTTTTGAAACGACTACTGACGCTGTGATGAGCATTGTCAAATCCGTGCTCTTCTTGGGCGTGACGATGGGTGCTGTGATGGAGTTGATTCCCCGCATCACCAAACTTTTCATCGATGGTTTGATGCCCATTTCGGAGAAGACACAGGAAGTGGTGAAGAAGAAATTCAAGGGCAAGAAGGTGTACATCGGTATGTCGCCAGCCTTGGTGATTGGTCATCCCACCACATTGGTTGTGTCGCTCCTGCTCATTCCTGTCACCCTCATCCTGGCCATTGTGCTGCCTGGCAATCAGTTCTTGCCGTTGGCCTCTTTGGCTGGTATGTTCTACGTGTTTGTGATGGTGCTGCCTTACACGAAAGGCAATGTGGTCAAGACCTTCATCGTCGGACTTGTGGCATTGACCATCGGCCTCTATTTCGTCACCGATATGGCAGGTTGGTTCACGCAGGCAGCCAACGCTGTGTTTGAACAGACGGGCGATAAGACTGCCAAGATTCCTGATGGTTTCCAGGCAGGTGCTCTCGACTTTGCCTCTTCACTCTTCGGATGGACCATTTACAAAGCCGTAGAGAGCCTCCAGTGGATTGGTATGGGTGTGCTGACTCTCATCACCGTTGCGATGGTGGTGTGGAACCGCATGCGCATCGTGAAGGAAGAGAAAAATCAAAACTAAACAATAACTATCTATGAAGAAGAGCTTTTTAAGTTTTGCCCTTTTGATGGGCGCTCTGGGCATGAATGCTCAGATGAATGTACACTTTCAGAAGGCTTGCCATCCTGACGATGTGAAGCACTACGACACACAAACCCTTCGCGACCGTTTCGTGATGGAGAAAGTGATGGCACCTGACGAAATCAATCTTACGTATTCGATGTACGACCGTTTCATCTTCGGTGGCGCTATGCCTGTCACCAAGGACTTGAAACTGGAGACGTTCCCAGAACTTCGTGCTCCTTACTTCCTCCACAACCGCGAAATCGGTATTGTCAACACGGCTGGCGACGGCGTGGTGATTGTGGATGGTGTGGAATATCCGCTGGGTGAGAAGGAAGCCCTCTACATCGGTCGTGGCAACCTCGGAAAAGACAAGAACGGCAAGGGAATCGAATCCAATCAGGAAGTGATTTTCCGTTCGAAAGACCCGCAGAAACCTGCCAAGTTCTACATCAATTCCGCCACCGCTCACAAGCACTACAAAACGCAGTGGGTGACACTCGACGGTCGCAAGAATGGGAAAGTGCAGTCGTTGAAGGCTACTGTGATGCGCAACCTTGGTTCGCTCGAAGAATCGAACCGCCGCACCATCTATCAACTCATCGTCAACACCTCTCTCGAAGAAGGTCCTTGCCAGTTGCAGTTAGGTCTTACGCAGTTGGAGCCAGGTTCTGTGTGGAACACTATGCCACCTCACACACATGGTCGCCGCATCGAGGCATACTACTACTTCAACTTGCCTGAAGGACAAACTGTCAGCCACATCATGGGTGAACCACAGGAAAGCCGCGTCGTATGGCTTCACAACGAGCAGGCTATTATGTCGCCAGAGTGGTCCATTCATGCTGCCTCAGCCACCTACTACTACACCTTCATTTGGGGTATGGCAGGCGAGAACCTCGACTACAACGACAAAGATGTCATCAAGGTGAGCGATATCAAGTAAACGGGCATAGGCCTATAAAAAGAAATCGGCGATTGGCAAATCCACAAAGGAAAGCCAATCGCCGATATTTTGTTGGTATGTGTATTTGAATCAGAAATCGCGGAAATCTGTATTTTGTGCCTTCTTCACAGCCATGCACTCCATCTCGATGAGCCAAGTGGGACGGCAAACGGGTGCAAGCGTGATGACTGTGGGAATGTGTGGGAACTTCTCGTCGAACATCTGCTTCACCACCTGGAAATCAGCGCAGTCACGCAGGTACACCACAATCTGCATCACGTCGTCGTATGTCATTCCGCCCTCAGCCAGCAATGTTTCCACATTTTCCCACATGCGGAACGTCTGCTTTTGTACGTTGCCCACATGCAACACCTCGCCATGATTGTTGATGGAAGCGGTACCAGAGATGTACACATGGTTGCGGTCACCATACTGCATGAGTGTGCCGCGCTCGAACGTGACACCATACTCGTAAGTCTTGTTGAGATGGGTGGGCGCATAGAGATAGCGCTGTTGCGCAGGGTCGAAGCCCGTCAATGCATAGCAGCCCATTTGCACGAGAGCCTTGGGGTCGGCAGGAGTGCCGCCGATGCCTGTGGAGGCGATGAAATGGGTGTCGGGCGTGAGTCCTTGTTCCGCAAAACATTCACGACGTGACTTGACAAGGCCATTGTATTGTGTGTCCACATCGCGCACAAAGAACCAAGTGCGGATGCAGTTGGCTTCCAATGTGGCGTTGAAGAGTTTGAGCGTGTCGATGTAGGTGAAGAGCGTCTTCCAAGTCTGCATATAGGAAGTGTCGGCCGTGGTATTCATCAGCCCCATCGTCCAGATGTGCTGATAGCCATTGTGGCTGATGACTGTGGAACCGTTCATCTGGCTCACGGCAGTGCCACGTTGCAAATAGAACCACACCGCCACTTTCGACCCGTCGAGTGGTGGTTGCTGAATGTAGGAGACCGTGCAATCATGATTCTCCTTGAAGTAAGGTGCCTGATTGGTGGCATCGCTCAGAAAGTAGCGTTTGAAAACCACCTTTGCTCCCTCTGTCACATCCAACTTCATCAAAGCCTCTTCGCCCTTGTTCAGACGAGCCAACTGCTCCTCGAACATGTCGTTGCGATGCTCCACATGCAAGATGGCGTGCAACTCATCCACTTCGCCTGCAGAAAAGCGAGTCAATTCGATTTGAACACCGATTTCTTCTATGTTTATTGACTTGTAATCCATAATCGGGCACAAAGGTACGAAAAAGTTGGGAGTTAGAAGTGAGGAGTGAGGAATTTTTTTATGAGTTTGCGTAACTGTGGATGCCTCCAAGGAAGAAATTCACCCCAAAGTAGGTGATAATGACCGCTAAAAACGCGAACACCATGTACAGATGAAAATGCTGCGGTTTTCTCAACCAAGGGAAGGAAGCGCTGTGCATGGCAAACGCATAGATGAGCATGGTGATGAGCGCCCACACCTCTTTAGGGTCCCATCCCCAATAGCGTCCCCAACTCACATTTGCCCAGATGGCACCAATGAAGATGCCTGCCGTGAGGAGGAACAGGGCGGGGTAGAGGAACAACTCCGAAAGCAGGTGCATCTCTTCCGCCTTTTTGCGGACAATGAGCCCATAGACACCACAAGCGAAGATGATGCTGAAAAGTCCGTATGCCATCATGATGCAACTCACATGAATGCTGAGCAGTGGCGACGACAGCACAGGCATGATGTTGCTGATTTTGGGATCCATCTGTCCGAGGTGGCTGACCAGCAGCATGAAGCCAGCCAGCAGAAGGCCGAACGTGAGGATGATGTGGAACTTGCGGTAAACCAGAAGGGAGGCGAGCATAATCATCCACGCCATGAGCACCATGGTTTCATAGCCGTTGGTCATGGGAATGTAGCCACTGATGATCCATCGCAGAGCAAGGCAGAACGTGAGTGAAAGGAACGAAAGGGCGAGCACCGACAAACACAGCCGCTGCATCCATTTCCGTTGCCAAAGACTGAACAATGCGAAGGTGAGGCACACCATGAACAGAATGGTGGCGAACGGAATGCTGTTGTAGATGTGCTCTGCTTTCAGACGTGCAGCAGAGGGCATATCCTTTCCGCCAAAGGTGTGCTGATATTTCCCCATCTTCTGTAGCATCTCATCTGCATCGGCAGTATTCCCCTCCTGCACCAGCATGCCAAGCAATGGCAAGGCATGTTGAATGTACGCCTTTCTATCTTCTTCCATCGTGTTCGGAAGACTGTCGGTTGGCGCATACCATTTGCCCTCGAAGGGAAACATCCTGAGCCGTTCCCCTTTCGACATCTGCATGATGAGCATCAGTTTGTCGTCAATCTTCATCACTTCCTCGTGGAATTTGTCGTTACTTCCCATGTAATAATTCTGTATGTGAGGACCAAGGATATATCCTCCGTCGTCGAACATGGAAGCCAAAGAGACGTATTCCGCAAGATGGAGACGTTGACGCACCTCTCCCGACTTGATGCGGATGATGGGTTCTTGGCTCCACTCCTCACGATAGAAGATGAAACCGCACAGCACCTGCTCGGCCGTGTAGCCGTTGTAGGAAGATTTGCCGTAGAGTTTTCGGGTAAAGTCGAGTGCCAGCGTCTGCACAGGACAAATGCGGTCGTTGTAGTTGATGCACAGATGCCCGAACTGCTCCGCCTGCTGTTCGGAGAGCGTGTTGAGCGCCTGAGCCTGCATGGGCAACAGCAGCACCAGAGCCGCCATGCTTGCCTTTCGGAGCAGTTGACGGAAACGACCCTTGGGGTCGACAAGCACCAGCAACATGGAGAGGAACAGCATGGCGTATCCGATGTAGGTGACCACTATGCCCCACGGGTCGCTGTTGAGGGCGAGTGTGCTGCCCTCCATGTCTTCATCGTAACCGCTTTGATAAAAACGGATGCCGTGGGAGGAATAGATATTGTTCATCGAGACGAAGGCGTTCTCCTTGCCTTCAGAAGAGGAAAGCGTGAAGTGCGACTCGTAGTCGGCAGCGGCTTCCGTACCTTTGTGGTATTGGATGCAGAACGAGTCAAGTTGAAGTGTAAAGGGCAGTTCCTTCACTATGTGGCTTTCCCCGTTCTCCACCATGCAGGAGGTGACGGGTTGTCCTTTGCGAAGATGGATAATTCCCTGCCAAGCCGTCAAGTGTGTGAGCAACGCACCAGCCAGGATGACGATGAACGCCCCATGCAGCAGCAAGACGCTGAATCGTCTGATTCTCCGCTGAATGATGTACGCCACACCTCCTACTGCCAGCAATGCCCAAATAGCGGAAAACCACCATGAGCCATACACAGCATGGAGCACGTATGGAGTGCCCTGTGTCTTCTCAATGATAGTAGCCATAGCCATCACAAGGATGACTATGGCATAGAGCGTGAATGTTATCTTTTTCAACATTACGTTGGATTCTCTATATTATATATATGTAACGTTGGAATGCCTTTGATATTGTGTCGGGAAGGCGTTATCGATTCCCTTGGGTTGTCTGTTACAGAGAAGAATTATTGTCTTAGATGGAACGGAGGAACTTCACCACTGCATCGCGGTCTTCTTTCGAGAGATTGTAGAACCGCAGAGCAGAGGCATAAGCATCCGACTGCTTGCTGTAGGCATGCCACATGATGGCCTCAATCTCGTTGCGGGCACGACAGTCGTGCAGACGGTCTTCAGCACCAGTCAGACGAAGTGACAAACCACGTCCCCAAAGTGGAGTGGTGCGGCACCAACCTGTTCGGATGTCGTTCTCCATATAGAGACGATGCTGCACCATGTCGGTGTAGGGCCAAATGGTTTGATAGGCGAACTTCGGCAAGATGTTGTTCGGATTCAAGCCTCTGGCTTCCGCGTATGCCTTGATGCTGTTGTCCACCCAGTAGTTGTCCTCTTTGGTTTGCCAAGACGGACGGTGGCAAGTGGCACAACCAATCTGATTGAACACTTTCTTTCCTCGTTGCACGGTAGCATCATCCAAATCGCGGGCTGCAGGAACTGCAAGACCGCGGTGCCACACCATGAAGTCGTAGTAGTCCTTATCGTTCATTTCTGGTTCACCAAAAGCAGCGGTGTAATTGTCGCCTCCTTTGGCAGCGGTGTTCATGCTCAGCAGGTTGAGTACTTTCTGCGAGATTCCTTCGTCGCTGTCGGCATAGTAAGGATGAACCAGCGAGGAGGCATTAGCACCGTTTTGACGAATGTAACTGATGACTTCAGGATCCTCACTCATGGCCTTTGCCCAAGCCACCGTCGAGTAGAGATAACGGCGGTCGGAACGGGTCACGTTGGTGATGTTCCAGATGGCGTTGGCGCCAGCACCGTCTTGTAGCGATGCACGAGTCATGGCATAAGTGAATTTCTTCACCGCTTTCGTTCCGTCAGCCAGTGTGTAGTAGGCAGTGGCCGCCCAGTCGTTGTTGTTCGCGTCCCACATGGCAGGGTTGAGCGACACATAGGGTGCCTCGCTGGCATATTGTGCCTTCATGTCCTCGGTGCTGATGGCATCGAGCAAGCCCGTTCCGTAGATGCCGATGGTGGATTCGAGACGCACCTCGTAGTTTGTCGGTTTCGGGTTGGTGTTGAAGGCTGTGACAGGGATGTTGACCTCTGGGTAGATGAGTTCAAACGGCTCATTGTCTGGAAAATGCAAGGGAAGTCCGCTGGGCATGGTTCCCTCCACCTTCTTCCATTCTATGCTGATTTGTTTTTCGTCCACAGGGGCCTTGAAGGGTTCCATCGCTTTGGTTTGAGGCATGCCCGTCACCTCTGCGATGTAACTGGACGGAGCGACTGTGTAGCGCACACCATCATCCGTGTAGGCCTCGTTGGGGTGATAAATCACCAGCAGATAGCCGTTGCCGATGGTGTTGGCTTTGTACTCCGTCTGACGTTTTCCATGACCGTAGGAAGGATGGCAGTGGATACAACTGCTGCGCACCCATGCAGGACCCAGACCTTTGCGGGGTTCGTCGGAGTAGGTGTAGAGGTGCTCAAAGAAGTCCTCTCCTTTATTGAAACTCGTCTCCAGACCTAACGATGCTGCACCTGGTGCAACAGCCGAGTAACTGGCTTTCTCTGTTGTGCCCAGTTCTCCGCCTGGATACCATTCGGCAGCCGTGAAGACATCGTTGGCCTTGCCGAATGGGTTGTCTTCTTCTTCCAGTTCTCCCAAGGAGTTGGAACTGTTCTCGTCGTTACAGGCGACGAGGACAGTGCAACACATCAGGAGCAGAAGGTACAGATTGTGTGATAATTTGTGAACCATAAAATTAGATTTATTGATTATTCTTCAGGGAGTTCATCAGCCGTGCGGTCGTCATCCTCGTATGGCAGGTTCCAGATGGTGCTGCAATACTTTACGAACGGAGCCGGCATGTTGCCAATCTTGTTGATGGCATCGTTGAAGAGATTGACCACCGATGTGCTGGTGGCAGATTGGTTGGTGTTGTTGAAGAAGTTGTAGAAACTGGGCACATTGCTGTCGGCCGAGCCTGTGGTGGTGCCGTACCACACATTTCGAATGGAGCGGATGTTGTCTTGGAAGTCGCTGATGGAGTTGTAACTGTAGGGTGACTCCACATAGAAGATGTAGCCGGCAGAGAAGGGGTTGGCAATCTTGGCGGTGCCCACCTCGTTGCCGATGGCAGCGGCCGAACCCTCGTCGTCGGAAAGCACTTGTGCAATGGCGTCTTTGAGCGAAGTGAACGTGCTGACAGTTTCGCCAGCCTTTTTCATGTTCTCACCGAAACAGAGGTTCTTGCTGGTCGTGTATTCCAATCCGGCATCTTTCACCACCTGCACACGGTCGGCGTTGTTGGCCGTTTCGCCTTCCCATGCCACTTGCAACTGGAAGGTGCGCTCTTTCAGCAATTTGCAGACCTGCTGTGCGTAAAGCAGTTCTTTCGCGCCACTCACGTTGGTGAAGCCTTTGTAGGTGTCGTTGCCACGGAACTCTGCCACTTGACGGGGCTGACCATTGCGGAAGAGAATGAACTCGAGGGCATGGAAACCCAGAATGGATGCATCGTCAAGCATGTCCTCGTTCATGGAACCTGAGTTGAAATAGTTGAGCAGGAGTGAGCGGTTGAGAGGCCAAGAGTCAATGGTTGGGTCGACGTCGAAATCGGAAGCGGCGCCACCCAAGAATGCCTCACTTTGTTCCCAGTTCTTGCGAGCCTTCTTGAACAAGTCGCAGGCCTTGTTGATGTCTGCCTGTGTGATGCTGTTGGCATCCAGACCGTTGAGCGTGTTTTCCAAGTTCTCGGTATCGTCGGCAAGGTTCGTGTAGGTGGGTACAATCACATTGTCCACCAAGTTGGAAAGGACAGACTTCAGATACGTCTGCTGTGCCTCGTTGAGCGATGCCGAAGCAATCTTCGTGTTGGCATTTTCAAGACCCGTTACGACGGCATTGCAGGCGCTGATGGCATTCTGTCCGTAAGACTTGTCGCTGTACTTGTCAGAACCATTGCCGTTGTTGTCGTCATCGCTACAAGAGACTGTCGCGAGTGCTACGGCGGCCATCATGGCCACACCGAGCATTGATTTGATTTTCATGTTCATTGTTTTGAAGAGTTTTGGTTATTGTTTGATAGAATGAATGAGTTGTCAGATTGCCCTACAGGAACCACCCCTGATATGCGATGCCAAGATTGAGGCTTGGCTCGTTGTTGTATTGGCTCTTGAGGAAGCGATGCGAGTAATCGGCCTTCACCACCACACCTTTCACGGGGTGGTAGTTGAAGCCCACCGCCATGCGCTTCACATTATTATAATTATACTGCTTCATGTTGCTCGAAGCACAGGCGTTGTAGTGTTCGAAGCGTCCGAACAGATAGAGTTGCTGCCCGTCGGCACGCAGTTTCTGGATTTGCGAAAACAGGTCATATCCCGCCTCGATGCCATACGCAAACGCGTTTTGGCTCACAGGTGTGGAGTGGTGGTAAGGCGATTTTTTGTTGATGCGGTTGTAGATGTAGTTCAACTGTTTCGCGTCACCGATGTATCCGTAGTCGGCCTGACCGCGCACAATCCAGTTGTGGGCATTGTAGGTGAAGTCGAAACTTCCCATTGCCACCGCGCCTTTGTACTCGCTGTCCACACCGTTCTTGTTTCGTGGATAACTGTTGCCAATGCTGTGCCCGTAGTATCCGCTCAGACCTAATCGCAAACCGCGGATGGAGTAGTTGTCCACTCGGAGCGATGTGCCGTACTTCGTCGCAATCTCAAACTCCAACGGACTCACAGGACCTTTGTGAATCCATCCGGTCGTGGTGAAGTTGTCGGCATTCAAGCCTGCCAGAAACTGCACCTCGTAGCGCCAGTCGCCCGCACGTCCCCAGAAGTCGATACCTGTCTGGTGCCACGTGGAGGGAAGAATCGTGTTCTCTCCCTCAGGACGGTAAACTGTGAAGAAATTCAAGGGTTCGTGGTGTGCATTGTTCAGTCCCACAGGCACCACCATATGTCCGACGCGGATGTTGGCGTAGTCAGCAAAGGTCTTCTGAATCCAGAACTGCTCCAGTTCCACCTCACCGCCTTTCTCCGTCTCCGATTCCCATTCGCCACCTTCCTCGTCTTCCTTTTCGTAAGCACCTCCAGTGCCGCCATGCTCAAACTCAATCTCCGTGCTCAGCGACCATCCTTTGCCAAAGTCGTAGCCGACATAGATGACCGCATGAGGAATGTCAAAACGCCCGTGGCTGGGGTCATTCTTGTGTTCGTCAGCCAGGCTGTAGCGACTCACGTTGTCGCTGTAGAAATTTCTCGACAGAGCCACTTCTCCATATCCTCCGATGTGGAAACGCGAGAGTGCCCTTTCGAGTTTGCCCACTCTCGATGTGTCACAATTGTTCGTTTGTGCAGAGGCGCCGATGGCCACCATGCCCAAGGCCCATGCGATGGCCGTGTTTCTTACTGTTGTCAAATGTGTCATTGTCATTTACCTTAAAAATCACCACAAAAGTGGAAACATCAATAATCGAGTGCAAAGTTACGAACAGATGTCACGCACGGCAATACTTAAAATCTGCTAAAAAGACCCTTCCCGTGGGTATTCTGCATGGGACGAATACTCACTCCCGACATCCCAATACTCACTGTTCGGACACTGCATACTCTCTTCTGAGTATCAACATCCGCAGTTGTTGTATGTGAACCTCCACAAAGCTCACGAGGGTAACGATGTAAAGCTCGCGAGCTCTACGACGAAAAGCTCATAAAAGAAACGACGCTCCACTTTCAGCCATTGTGGAGCGTCGTTTTCAGAGATTGTTGGATGACAAACCCGCCATCCTTTTTCTATTTGTGTGCTGTGTCATGGCAATGACACTCTTGACCATCGCGATGAGGACAGGAACTGCAGTTGCATCCGCGATGCTTGCCTGTCAGTTGTCGATAGACATGATGGATGATGGCACCCGCGGCACAGGCGAGGATGAGGTAAACAATGATATCTTGTAGTTCCATACTGAAAGCGTTAAAAGAGATTCCCGATTTGAAATACTGCCATGGAGGTCAGCCATGCCAACAGGGTGGTGTAGAGGGCGGTGAAGGCTGCCCATTTCCATTTGCCCGACTCGCTCTTGATGCTGATGCAGGTGGGGATGCAGGGCATGTAGAGAAGGACAAAAATCATGAAACTGAATGCAACCAGGGGAGTCATGCCGCTGGTGGTGATGTCGCCATGATAGAGCACGGCCATGGTGCTCGCCACAATCTCCTTGGCTCCCACACCGGCAATGAGGGCAACTCCTTCCTTCCACTGGAGTCCGCATGGCTGAATAATGGGTTCGATGGCTTTGCCTATCTGCCCGATATAACTGAGTTCCATCTGCTGCTCCTCAGGCAATTCTGTGTGGCGAGGGAAGTAACTGAGTGCCCACACCACGATGCTGGCGAGCAGGATGGTGGTGCCCATCTTCTTGAGGTATTGCTTGCCTTTCTCCCAGGTGTGGCGTGACACGCTCTTGGCGGATGGCATGCGGTAAGGAGGCAGTTCCATGACGAAGGGGCTGCTCTCTCCTTTCACGATGACGCGGCTGAAAAGTTTTGCCATCAGGATGCTGAACATGATGCCGACCAGATACATGCAGAAGAGGATGAGTGCCGAGTTCTTCGGGAAGAAAGCACCAATGATGATGATATAGACAGGCAATCGCGCTGAACAGGACATGAGGGGGATGATGAGCATGGTGATGAGGCGCGACTTGCGGTCTTCGATGGTGCGTGTGGCTATGATGGCTGGGATGTTGCAGCCAAAGCCCATAATCATGGGAATGAACGACTTGCCGTGCAGACCCATGCGGTGCATGATTTTGTCCATGATGAAGGCGGCACGCGCCATGTAGCCACTGTCTTCCATCCACGAGATGAAGGCGTAGAGTATCATGATGTTGGGCAAGAAGACGATGACGCCACCCACACCGCTGATGATGCCATCGACGATAAGGTCTTTCAGAGCGCCGTCGGACATCCATGCCCCGGCTTGCTCGCCAAGCCATCCAATGGCGGCATCAATCCAGTCCATCGGGTATTGCCCGATGTTGAAGGTGCAGAAGAACATGAGATACATGAGCAGGAGGAAAATGGGGTAGCCCCATATCTGATGGGTGACCACAGCATCGATACGCTTGGTCATGAGACGCTTGTAGCGGTTCACCTTCTGGAAGGTCTCTTTCATGGCACCCTGCACGAAGCCATACTTGGCATCGGTGATGGCCGACTCGCTGTCTTCTTCGATTTCCTTGAGGATAGCTTTCTGGCACGCATCCCGTTCGGCAAGAATGTCGGTGGCGTTGTCGAGTTTCCGGACAATGCTTTCCACCTGCCGGTCATTCTCCAAAAGTTTGATGGCAAGGAAACGGGCGGAATAGTTGTGGTGGGGTTCTGGGTTCAGACGGATGAGTGCCTCGACCTTGGCGATGTTCTCTTCGAGCAACACTCCATGATTGACGTGTATATGTCTGGCTATCTTCTGATTACCTTCAGCAATCTGAATGATTTGATGGAAGAGTTCCTTGACCCCTTCGCCTGTCTTTCCGACGGTGGGCACGATGGGCACTCCGAGCAGGATGCCGAGTTGCTGCATGTCGAGTTGGTTGCCACTCTCACGCAGTTCGTCGAACATGTTGAGTGCCATAATCATGGGCACATCCATGTCAATGAGTTGCGTGGTGAGGTAGAGATTGCGCTCGAGGTTGCTAGCATCGACCACATTGATGATGATGTCAGGATGCCGCTCGATGATGTATTTGCGCACATAAAGTTCTTCGGGCGTATAGGCAGAGAGCGAATAGGTGCCTGGGAGGTCGACCAGATGGAAGTGATAACCTTCAAAGTTGAAATGTCCGACCTTGGCATCGACGGTCACACCAGAGTAGTTGCCGACGCGTTCATGTGCTCCGCTGGCAATGTTAAAGAGGGTGGTTTTGCCGCAGTTGGGATTGCCGACAAAGACTACGTTGAGTTCATGCTCTTTCTCCTTGGCCAACCGATGAATGAGTTCATCGCAGTCGCTGGCGGGGATACCTTGCAGGTCGGGGTGCCGGGCTTTCCACGCCTTGGCTTCTTCTTCGCTGACCACTTCGACGAGTTCTGCTTCTGCACGGCGAAGACTGACCTCATAATCCATGATTTTGTATTTCACGGGGTCGTGGAGGGGTGCATTGAGCAACACCTCCACGCTCTTGCCTTTGATGAAGCCCATCTCCACGATGCGTTTACGGAAACCTCCATGTCCCATCACGCGCACAATGATGCCTTTTTCTCCTGTCTTTAACGCTGAAAGTTTCATGCCGTTGTAATTTGTGTGCAAAGTTACGGTGTTTTGCCGTGCTATACAATACTCAAAAGTTGGTAATTTACGTCCGATTCGTTAATTATCATGGTTTTTCTGAAGAAAATTCCTTTTTTTTCACTACCTTTGCAACCTGTTAGATGGTTTACGCAATTCTGAATGGTCTTTAATAACAAAAAACATTCAGAATGATGGTTGTATATAGAAAGCATTATATGGCTGGTCAGTACAAGTCAGCAGACAAATTGAGTTATGTGATTGCCAATGATTATCGCCTCTTGCAGGTGATGAGTCGTTTCGGCATCTCTTTGGGATTTGGCGAGAAAACCATCATGGAGGTGTGTCGCCAGTGCGGGGTTGATGCAGATACGTTCTTGACAATCATCAACTATGTGAAGGATGGGGCAGAGAATCGTCCGCAGCATGTGGAACAGGTGAAGGTGGATTCCGTGTTGGGTTACTTGAAGCGCTCCCACTCGTATTTTCTCGGCTATCTCTTCCCGAACATACGTTTTCATTTGTTGAATGCCATCGATTGTTCTGTGCAGAACGAAATCGCCTTCTTGGTGCTGAAGTTCTTTGATGAATATGTGGAGGAAGTACGCAGCCACATGGAGTATGAGGAGACGACCGTGTATGCCTACGTGCAGCGGTTGCTGGACGGCGAGTTGGTGTCGATTGACAACAGTCACTTGCTTTCACGCCACCACGAGGCGATAGAAAGCAAGTTGAAGGAGTTGAAGAACCTCTTCATGCAGTATTATCCGCAGACGGAAATCAACGAGAAACTCAATGCGGTCATCGTGTCCATCTATCAGGCGGAGGAGGAGGTGAGCATCCACAGCATGGTGGAAGACAACATCTTTGTGCCAGCCGTTCGCAGGTTGGAACATCAGACAAAGATGCGGCAGCCAGCCGAGGAAGTGCCACAAACTAGTTCACCGAATGCGAATGAGGAACAGTTGTCGGAACGTGAAAAGGAGATTGTGGTGTGTGTGGCGAAAGGAATGTCGAATAAGGAGATTGCCGATGTGCTTTGCCTCTCTGTGAATACGGTGACGACGCATCGTCGCAACATTGCACGGAAACTGCAAATCCACTCGCCTGCTGGCATTACGATTTATGCGATTGTCAATAAACTGGTGACATTAAACGAAGTGAATATATAAATTATAAATCTATAAATCAACATTGTATTATGGAAAGAAAAGTTGCTCTTATTACAGGTATCACCGGCCAAGACGGTTCTTACCTTTCAGAATTCCTTTTGGCAAAAGGCTATGAGGTGCATGGAACTATTCGCCGTTCATCGGTGGATTACCGTGAACGTATCGCTCATCTTGAAGGTACTCCCAACTTCCACTTGCACTATGCTGACCTCGGTGATTCGATGTCGATGCTTCAGGTAGTCAGCAAGGTGCAACCCACCGAGATTTACAATCTTGCCGCTCAGTCGCACGTGCAGGTGAGTTTCGACTCTCCAGAGTTCACGGCTGATGTTGATGCTGTAGGTGTGCTCCGTGTGTTGGAAGCAGTTCGTTTGTGTGGATTGGCTGACAAATGCCGCATCTATCAGGCTTCCACTTCTGAGTTGTATGGCAAGGTGGAGGAGGTTCCACAGAACGAAAAGACTCCATTCCATCCTTATTCTCCATACGCTGTAGCTAAACTCTATGGATTCTGGATTGTGAAGGAATACCGTGAGGCCTACAACATGTATTGCTGTTCAGGCATTCTGTTCAACCATGAGAGTGAGCGTCGTGGCGAGACTTTCGTGACCCGCAAGATTACCCTTGCTGCTGCCCGCATCGCTCAAGGTAAGCAAGATAAACTCTATCTGGGAAATCTCTCTTCACTCCGCGACTGGGGCTATGCCAAGGACTATGTGGAGTGCATGTGGCTCATCCTTCAGCAGGAGAAACCAGAGGACTTCGTGATTGCTACGGGTGTGCAGCACTCGGTGCGTGAGTTTGCTTACTATGCATTCAAGGCAGCAGGCATTGAACTGAAGTTTGAGGGTGAAGGCATGGATGAGAAGGGTGTTTGTATTGCAGGTCCAGAGAACCTGATTGGCAAGACACTTGTTGAAGTTTCTGCCGACTTCTATCGTCCTACGGATGTGGTGAACCTTTGGGGCGACCCCACAAAGGCAAAGGAGAAACTGGGTTGGAATCCTCAAACCACTTCGTTCGAGCAACTCGTTTCCATCATGGTGAAGCATGATATGGAGAAGGTGGCTGCCGACCACGTGGCATCGGTGATGCGCACTAACTTGGCTGAATATCTGGAGAAAGGACTTGTGAAGTAAAAGTCAAAAAGTCAACGAACATGGCATTAGATAAGAATAGTAAGATATTCGTGGCAGGACATCACGGTTTGGTGGGGTCTGCTATTTGGAACAATCTCAAGTCACGTGGTTACGAGAATCTGGTGGGCAAGTCCCACGCAGAGTTGGATCTGCTCGACCCTGTGGCAGTCAAGAAGTTCTTCGATGAGGAACAGCCAGATGCGGTTGTGTTGGCTGCTGCTCATGTGGGTGGCATCATGGCTAACCTGCAATATCGTGCCGACTTCATCTATCAGAACCTGCAGATTCAGCAGAATGTGATTGGCGAAGCATGGAAACACGGGGTGAAGAAACTCCTCTTCCTCGGCTCCACTTGCATTTATCCAGGCGAAGCACCTCAGCCAATGCCTGAAGATTGCCTGCTCACCTCTCCACTCGAATACACGAACGAGCCATATGCCATTGCCAAGATTGCAGGCTTGAAGATGTGTGAGTCGTTCAACCTCCAGTATGGCACCAACTACATCGCTGTGATGCCAACCAATCTGTATGGACCTAATGATAACTTCCATCTCGAAAACTCTCATGTGCTCCCAGCCATGATTCGCAAGATTTATCTGGCTAAATGCTTGAATGAGGGCGATTGGGAGGCTGTTCGCAAAGACTTGGGGCTTCGTCCCGTGTCGATGAAAGTGCCAAAGATGGTGGATGGACAAGGTGCTCCGGAAGAGAATGCGTCGAAGGCCACACAAACCATCATGGCGACGGCCATGAGCGATGAATACACCATCCTTCAGGTGCTGCGTCACTATGGCATCACTCCCGAGGCTGTCACCTTGTGGGGAACAGGTGCTCCCATGCGTGAGTTCCTTTGGAGTGAGGAAATGGCCGATGCATCAGTACATTGCCTCCTGAATGTGGACTTCCAAGATGTGATTGAAAAGAGTGACTTCGTTGTGAATCGCGATGGCATCAAGGAAATCCGCAACTGCCACATCAATGTGGGTACAGGAAAGGAAATCTCCATCAAGGAAGTGGCTGAGAAAATCATGCAGGAAATTGGCTTCAAAGGTGAACTCCGTTGGGATGCTTCAAAGCCAGATGGAACGTTGAAGAAACTGACCGATGTGGAAAAACTGCATCGTCTCGGATGGCATCATACCATCGAAATTGATGAAGGCATCCACCGGTTGTATGAATGGTATCTGAAAGGCATCTGCATCAACCACAAACAGTGATTAGCAAAAATAAAATCAAGTATATCCGTTCGCTGGAGATGAAAAAGCATCGTAAGGCGAATGGTGTTTTTGTGGCTGAAGGCTACAAACTGGTTGGTGACTTGCTGAATCATTATGAATGTGTGTATCTGGCTGCTACCTCTGACTGGCTTTCAGCACATGCCACATGGCTCAAAGCACATGGCGAAAAGGGATTGGAAGTGGATGAGGTGACGGACGAGGAACTTCGCAAAATCAGTTTCCAAGAGACTCCTCAACAGGTGTTGGCTATCTTCAGGCAACTGAATGAATCGGTTGATATTTCTGCAGTAGTGAAATCTCAACTCTGTTTGGCTCTTGACGATGTACAAAATCCTGGGAACCTTGGTACAATCGTACGTCTGGCAGATTGGTTTGGCATCGAACATATTTTTTGTTCTCATTCTTGTGCCGACATTTACAATCCGAAAACAGTACAGGCGACCATGGGTGCTATGGCTCGTGTGCAGGTACATTATGTGGATTTGCCGGAAGTGCTGAGTGGTTTAGAACAGAACATTCCTGTTTATGGTACTTTTCTCGATGGAGAAAATCTCTATCATAAGGAACTGGCGAACAGGGGTGTTGTCGTGATGGGAAATGAAGGTAAAGGCGTGTCGAAGGAGGTGGAGAAGTTTGTCACTGAACGGCTCTACATTCCCAATTATCCAGCAGGAAGGGAAACGTCAGAGTCGTTGAATGTGGCTATCGCCACTGCTATCGTATGTGCAGAGTTCCGCAGGAGATAGAACTTTCTGTGTGTGATATGCTTCTTTCCCTCGGATGATGATGGTGCCACCTAACCATTCGGTCATGGGCAACTCGTTTGTAAGAGGATAATGATTCACCACCAAATGTTCAAAGAGTTCTACAACGTGATTGTTGTGGAACTCTTTTTCGTTGATAAAAACTCTTGATGCCGCCACTCGTCGCATACGCCTATTTTCTTTGTGGTTTACGGCGGCGTGGCCCAATAGAGTTCGGAGTACGCACGGATGGTGCTTTTTGAATCTTTATCTGTTCTCCCGTTCTGTTCTGTAGGCGAATTTCTTCGGGCGAGAGACGGCGTTTCATCTCTTGGGTGGCAGAGTCCTCCTTTGTCGTATCTTCCGGCAAACTGTCAGTTGGCTCTTCCACAGTTTCTTTGGGCTTCTCGTGCATGCGAACCAAGGATATGTCATCAATCAAACAGAGGTTTCGGATGGTTTTCTTCCCTTGGTATTGGAAAAATCCAGTAATGCTTTTGATGTCCTTGGTGGCATCTGTTTGCAAAGTGAGCTGTTGTGTGCCATTGGATGTGATGACACGTGAAACTCCTGCGGTTTTTCCGTCAGTGTAGCAGACACCCAATCCAACACTCAGCATAATGTCGTAAGTGGATACGTCTTCCCTGATAAACAAAGGAGTGAGGGTCAGGATGAACTGGTCATTTCTCCTGAAACTGGTATCAGCATGGATGGTGAAACTTTCGTGGCTCAGCAGTTCTTTGCTATGCAGGGCAAGCGTACGGGCAGAACTCCAAAGGTTTGTTGTGTCACCTCCCGTTGCATAAATTGCCATCATGTCGTTATTGCCGTTCACAATCTGTACCTCTTCGTTGATGGATGTATAACGCTCTTTCAGATGAGTGTAGATTTTGTGCAAATCTTTGGGGTGGCGATTGTAATAAACGATAGATGAATCGAACTGCTCTTCGGTGATGCCATGCTTGGCATACACAGAATTGATATAGTCTTGTGCTTTCTCCAGCCGTTCTTCCGAAGTCGGAAGTTGGTCAATAACGCCTTGCATCAAGTGATAGTCATACAGCACATCCTCCATCTTGCCACGTGAGAGCACGTCTTTCGGACGGTTTTCGCATGCCGCAAAAAGGAGAAGAAGGAGTATGAATCCAAACAGATGATGCCTTTTCATTCTCTTATTTTCTTAACTGATATTGGCTGATTAACTTGTGGTAGAACAGCAACAATGCCACGATGCCACACGAGATGGCTGCATCAGCAAAGTTGAAGATAGGGGAGAAGAACACACAATGCTGCCCCGAATAAATAGGCATCCAATCAGGCATGTCCCATTCTATCAAGGGAAAGTAGAACATATCGACCACCTTGCCATAAAGGAACTCGCCATATCCTTCTCCCCAAGGCTGGAAATCAGCCACCTGCGGATAAGGAGGATTGTTGAAAATGAGTCCGTAGAATAGACAATCGATGATGTTGCCTGCCGCACCGGCTGCAATAAGTGTGAGACAGACGATGTACCCTATTGGTCGTCTGCGTCGAATCTCTTTAAAGATGAACCAGCCAATTAGACAGACAGCCACAACGCGGAAGAGGGTGAGGAATAGTTTTCCGCCCCAGAGTTCCCATCCGAAAGCCATACCGTTGTTTTCCACAAACAGGAGGCTGAACCAACTGGTGATTTCGATGCGTTCACCCAAATACATGCCCGTCTTGACACTGACCTTGATGATTTGGTCAATGACAAGAACGGCCATGAATAGGACGATGGAAAGAATATGTTTGTTCTTTCTGGTCATCTTCAATTAGTCTTTCTGGACAGTGATGACAGCCTTGAAGTCGTCGAAGTCAATCGCATCACCTGCTGGATTGCCCAACTCGATGGCGTTGGCAAGCACCTGTGTAGCAATGTTCTCCTTGAAGGATGCAAGCACTTCGGCCGTCTCAGGCGTGTCAGTGATAACTACACGGATACGGTCGGTAATCTCGAAGCCCTGTGACTTGCGGAGACCCTGAATCTGCTTGATGATCTTGCGGGCATTACCTTCTGTCTTTAAGACAGGAGTGATGGTGATGTCAAGTGCTACGGTCGTCGTGCCTTCGTTGGCAACGCTCCATCCTGGAATGTCCTGCGACATGATATCGACGTCAGCCAATTCAATCACGGCATCCTGTCCGTCGGCCTGCAGCGTCACCTGTCCGTTGGATTCAAGTTCAGCGATTTGTGCCTGCGACATCTCAGCCACCGCGTTGCTCACTGCCTTCATCATCTTGCCGAACTTCTTGCCCATCACACGGAAGTTACACTTCACGTTCTTCACGAGCATCTTGCCGTCCATCAACTGGAGTTCCTTCACGTTCAACTCCTTCATGATGATATCTTTCATGCGCTCGATGCGACCGCTGAACACAGTGTCCGTGTCAGGAATGGCAATCGACTGCAATGCCTGAATCACAGGAATCTTCACCTTCTTGCGGATGGAAAGTCCCATCGAAGTCACCTTCATTGCAGCCTCCATCGCTGCCTCCAGTTCGGAGTCGATGTAAGCTTCGTTGAAGGTTGGGAACTTCGCCAAGTGCACGCTCGTTGCGGTGTCCTTGCCAGTTGCGCTATTGAGGTCGCGGAAGAGTTGGTCGGCATAGAACGGAGCCACAGGAGCAATCAGTCTGCTCAATGTGTCGAGACAGGTGTAGAGTGTTTGATAAGCCGAAAGCTTGTCGGCTGTCATCTCGCCGCCCCAGAAGCGTGGCTTGTTCAGACGGATGTACCAGTTGGAGAGGTTGTCGATGACGAACGACTGAATCAGACGGCCAGCAGGCGTCGGGTCGTAGTCGTCGAGGTAGGTCTGCACATTCTTCACGAGCGTGTTCAGCTCAGAAAGCAGCCAACGGTCGAAGTCAGGACGGTCAGCATAGGCAATGTCTGCCTCCTTATATTCGAAGCCATCCACATTCGCATACATCGTGAAGAACGAGTAGGCCTGCTGCAGTTTGATGAAGAATTGGCTCGTCACTTCCTTCACACCCTCGGGGTCGAACGAGAGGTTGTCCCAAGGCGAGGAGTTGGTTATCATGTACCAGCGCACAGCATCAGCGCCAAACTGTCCGATGCAGTCGAAGGGGTTGATGACATTGCCCAGACGCTTCGACATCTTGATGCCGTTCTTGTCGAGCACAAGACCGTTGGAAATCACAGCCTTGTATGCCACCGAGTCGAACACCATCGTGGCGATGGCATGCAGGGTGAAGAACCATCCGCGTGTCTGGTCAACACCTTCGGCAATGAAGTCGGCAGGGTAGGCGATGCCCTTGTCAATCAGGTCCTTATTCTCAAATGGATAGTGCACCTGAGCGTAAGGCATAGCACCCGAATCGAACCACACGTCGATGAGGTCGAGTTCGCGGGTGAGCACATTGCCCTTGTCCGACACCAGCTTGATGTCGTCCACGTAGGGACGGTGCAGGTCAATCTTGTCGTAGTTCTCCTGACTCATGTCGCCTGGCACAAAGCCCTTGTCCTTCAGGGGGTTCGATGCCATCACACCTGCTGCAACAGCCTTTTCAATCTCATTGTAGAGTTCTTCCACAGAGCCGATGCAGATTTCTTCGCGTGTGTCGCGGTTGCGCCAGATGGGCAGTGGCGTTCCCCAATAACGGGAACGGGAGAGGTTCCAATCGTTCAGATTCTCCAGCCACTTGCCGAAGCGTCCTGTGCCGGTCGATTCGGGCTTCCACTGGATGGTCTGGTTCAGTTCAAACATGCGGTCTTTCTTCGCCGTCGACTTGATGAACCACGAGTCGAGAGGGTAGTAGAGCACGGGTTTGTCGGTACGCCAGCAATGGGGATAGTTGTGGACGTGCTTCTCAATCTTGAACGCTGTTCCTTCCTCCTTCATCTCCAGACACAGCACCACATTCAAGTCCATATCCTTGTTGGCAGCCTTCTCGTCGTACTTGCCACCCTGATTGTATTTGGGGTCGTATGCATTCTTGACGAAGTCGCCACTATGCTTCCAATAACTTTCGTTCACACAGAGACTTACGAAATCTTCGTTCATGTCTTCCTTCACGAAGTACTTACCCGTGAAGTCCACCATCGGACGGGTGTCGCCAGCCTTGTCGATGATGAAGAGCGATGGGATGCCAGCATCCTTTGCCACCTTGGCGTCGTCGGCACCAAAGGTCGGAGCGATGTGCACAATGCCCGTACCATCCTCGGTTGTCACATAGTCGCCAGGGATGACGCGGAAAGCCTCATCTTCCTTCACCACAATCTGGTTGTTCTCCAACGCACATGGCTTCACCCAAGGCATCAACTGCTCATAGTGCAGACCCACGAGGTCGGTGCCCTTGCCTCGCCACAAAATCTCTGGTTTCTCGTCCTCGCCAAACTGGAAGTAAGCCGACAGACGTGCCTCAGCCATGATGTAGATGGCCTCCTCTTCTGTGTATGGGTTCTTGCCCTTGATGGCCACATAGTCAATCTTGGGACCCACACAAAGAGCGGTGTTCGATGGAAGTGTCCAAGGAGTGGTGGTCCAAGCGAGGATGTATGTTTTCAAGTCGTGAGGCATTTCGCCAATCACTTCGCCTTTTCCTTTCAAACCATCGCATACATCTTTTACAAGGAACTGTGCCGTCACCGTCGTGTCCTTCACATCGCGATAGCAACCGGGTTGGTTCAATTCGTGTGAAGAAAGACCCGTTCCTGCTGCTGGCGAATAGGGCTGAATGGTGTAGCCTTTATAGAGCAAACCTTTGTTGTAGAGCTGCTTCAGAAGATACCAGAGTGTCTCGATGTACTTGTTGTCGTAGGTGATGTAGGGGTGTTCCAAATCCACCCAGTAGCCCATCTTGTCGGTCAGTTCTGTCCACTCGTTGGTGTACATCATCACGTTCTTGCGGCAGGCGTCGTTGTAGTCGTCCACGCTGATTTTCTTGCCGATGTCCTCCTTGGTGATGCCCAGCGACTTCTCCACACTCAGTTCCACAGGCAGTCCGTGGGTGTCCCATCCAGCCTTGCGCTTCACCTGGAAGCCCTGCATGGTCTTGTAGCGGAGGAAAGTATCTTTGATGGTTCTGCCCATCACGTGGTGGATGCCCGGATGTCCGTTGGCAGAGGGTGGTCCTTCAAAAAAGATGAATTGAGGACAGCCTTCGCGTTCCTCAATGCTCTTGTGGAACATGTCTTCCTGGTTCCA
>JAEEGL014357597.1_pt1 | contig 51476 bp, 38 predicted proteins | sample 9134231 | NCBI WGS metagenome assembly JAEEGL01 (sample SAMN16246548, study PRJNA631951) | gut metagenome | biome: gut microbiome; feature: rumen; material: fiber-attached | host: Bos | place: Iran: Karaj | collected 2018-10
ATTTGAAAGAGAGAAGGCTGAGCGGGAAGAAAAAGAGCGTATTAAAAGGGAAGAGCGCGTCCATGTTTATACGAATGGCAAAAAAGAAACTTATTACTATAAGAGCGCAAGCGGCAAGGTCATCACTCTTGAAAAAAAGAATCCCAAGAACCTCAAGAACGCCATTGCACTGCGGCGTCAGGTTCTTAATACTGCCGACATCGATGAAAACCCGAAGCTTAAGCCCCTCTTTGACCACTACGATAAGTATGTCAAGGAGCACTTAAAGCAGGAGGATCTGGGCAAATTCCTTGGAAAGGACGCCCTTAAGAAGAAGGACATAAAGGGGCTTGATCATGACCAGATCCAACAGCTGAGGTTAAAGCTGGTTTCCGAGGGCATTATCGAGAGCGACCTTCAGGGAGAGGCCAAGGAGCTCTATGACTACTACGACTCTGCCATGAAGAAGCTGCAAAACAGTGAAAGGACCATGGACGAGAGGTTTGAGCAGCATGAGAAGAGGGAGGAGAAGGAGTACGACATCGTCCTTGACACCAACCTTCTGACCGAATATGAGAGTCAGGCATCCGAGTCCAATGACTGCTGGTCCTGCGCAGGTTCTGCGGTTTACAACCACTTTATAAGGAATGAGGAGAACTACGAAGAGCTCAAGGCTGATCAGAGGAAGTTCAGAAACGAGGAGATCAAGATCAAAGGTCAGAAGGAAATCAATCTTGATAACGAGTCCTACAAGATCAGGAAGCTTGAGGTAGAGAAGTTCACTAAGCGCAACCACTCCAAATACAGGAAAGGCTCTCCCATGGGAGACCCCTATGTTGTTGCGGATTTCTATTTAAAGCGCTTTAAGAACATGAGCGGTTTTGAGAACACGGCTGTAAGGAAAATGGCTTTCAGCCCGGCTGTTGCAGTATCACATCAAAAAGGCGTCAAGATGGGCAACGGTGAAATATGTAAGGATACCAATGCGCTCCACAACCTGACCGAGAAGTTTAAACAGACCGTGGCACAGGCCATAGGCAAGGACAGTGTAATAGCATTCCTTTACCAGGGGCACTACTACACGATCTACGGTCTTCAGGGCGACACCCTTAAGGTCTTTGACTCTACAAACTATAAGAAAGAGCTGAGTGTCAAGAGCGTGATGAACGGAGGCCGCAGTGTCAGAGAGCTGGTGTGGCTTGAGAAGATTGAAAAGCCCGAGGATGTGACCAAGGAGTTTTCCGGTGTGGACTATGATGATGAGACAGGCTCCTTTAAGCTCAAGGAGAATGGAAGCCACCAGTTCACGGAGGAAGAGATTGCCCATAACGAGGGAGTGGGAGTCTGGAAGAGTCTTGAGGATAAGTCCGGGGACGTGGCTGACATGGTCTCGGAAGGCATATACCTGCCCAAGAACTTCGTCAAGAACAGGCAGAGCCAAAGCGCACCCGGAGGAGGCCCAAAAGCAGAGGAAAAGACAGAGGAAAACGTCAACAAGATCAACATCATAAATGATGAAAAGAATGCGGACGGTATCAATGTCATAAATGAGGAGAAGAGTGTCAGCAGCATTAATATCAACAAGGAGAAGCCTAAGCAGGTACAGAGAAAGAAGGTTACTTTGAAGCCTGAAAAAGAGGCGGATATCCAAAAGCGCAAAAAAAGGCTCCAGGACAGGAATGAGCTCTTTGATGACGTGGGCTTTAAGCTTCTTGAATCCTACAATAATGCCAATAAGGTATATTTCAACCCTGTTCTTACAAAGAAGCTGAAGACAGCTGTTAAGAAAAAGCACATACAAAAGGGCAATAACGCCTCCCTTGACATAACCAGGATCCCGGGAGCACTCCTTAGGAGCGTCAATTACGACACCAAGTTTAATCCGGTATCGGATGAGGACTATCTGAATGAGCAGTGGAATATGGAAGTCATGACCGCCTTTGAGACGGGCGATCAGAAGAAGATCGCAGAAGCGATAACCGGTGAGATCCCCAGGATCTTCTCAAAGATAAAGCTTCCGGTTCCCACCAGAAAACCCGGACTTACCTGGTTTAAGAAGTGGTTTGACAATGAAGTTGCGCCCAATCCCGACAAGTGGTTTGAGGCCATGAGAAGGCATGCCGCCCTGGGAAATCTTGTGCAGGCTAACAAGACTGCCAAAGATGTGCTTGAATCAAATAAGGAGATCAAGGAAGCTGATACTGCGCTCACAACTCTTTTCTCAGCGGTGCAGGTATACATGAAGCTGGGGTACCGCATTGACGCTCAGAAGACGGGCGATGAACAGGTGGTAAAGTTCGAAGGAAAGAAGAAGAACCCCAAAGCAGTCACCAAGCAGGAGATAATTGCAAATCACAAGATCGAGGAAGAGAACAATGCCCTAAACAAGAAGCTGGACGACAGGCTGGAAAAGCAGCTTGGAAGTGTGCTGGAGGCTTATGGAGTCAGCTTTGGAATGATGAAGGAGGCTGTTCCGGATAGCAGCTTCGTGGATACGGAAACACTTGAAGACAAGCACTTCAGACAGGCCAAGGCACGTGATCCCAAGCTTACCGAGAATGACTATAAGATATATCTGAAGGCGCAAAGGGGCCTTAAACCCGCCAAGACCGATCCGAAGATACTTGATGCCTACTGGAAGGCAGAGCCTCATATCATTCATCAGGGGGGAAGCTCACCTGACAGGGATATAGCGGTTATGATAAAGCAGGTTGACTATGATGAGGACTATCAGCCCCTGACTAAGCAGGATGAAGAGAACCTGAAATACAACCTCAAGTGGATAGAGGCTTTTGAAACAGAAAATGTTGATCTTCGCGATGATATGCTTGCTGAAGGTATCGACACGCTTCTCGACGGTTTTGTCATGATGCCTGAACCGACGCAGGAGGAGCTCGATGCAATGTCAACCATGAATGAGAAGGGGTATGAGGGCTTTAAGAAAAAGATGGAGGACTATTTTGAGAAGGTGGTCAATGGGGACTATACCAAGTTTTTTAAGGCTCTGCAAAAAACTCTTGCCTTTGATTCCTTAAGAAGAAACAATCCCTCATTTGAGCTTTACCTCAAGAATAACCCACAGATTGATAAGCTCTCTGACCTGTCAGGAGCTCTTAACGGTATTATGGAGGTGCACATGATGAGCAAGCACCATATTGCGGAGGGAAAGCTCCTGGATGATAAGGGAGATTTCACGATCGAAAAAAGAGCTGTTTCACTGGTACCTCAGCTTCCTCAGATGTACTTTTCCTTTGCTCTCTTCTATTCCGAGTATAAGGCAGTAAAGGACTATGTGCCGGTGCCCTTCAAGAAACAGAAGGACTTCACGGATGAGGATTGGGCAAAGATTGGCAAAAAGAAGCCGCAGTAATGAGATTATTTATGGGAGGATCATATGTTTGATATCGTTGAGATTTTTAACAGAAGTGTGACCATCGAGCTGGAGACGGACAGCATTTTCAGGCAGGATAATGAATTCGACGTCTACGTCAACGGATCGAAGTGTCTTACCACTGACAGGAATGTTGTTACAGTTTCCGGACTTAAGCCGGATACAAGGTACGTGATAAGGATTGGTGACTGTGAGAAGGAATTTGTCACAAGATATGAATCCGTGTGCCTCAATGTCAGGAAATTCGGAGCAAAGGGAGATGGCACCACAAGCGACACCGCGGCCATTCAGGCGGCTATTGCCTGCTGTCCCAAGGACGGAACCGTATATGTTCCTGCAGGTGACTACTTATCGACAGCTCTTTTCCTCAAGAGCGACATGACACTGTTCCTGGATGAGGGCGCAAGGATCCTGGGAGATACCGACAGGAATCACTACCCTGTGCTGCCGGGCATGACCATGACCACCGACGAGAAGGGTGAGTTCAACCTGGGAACCTGGGAGGGCAATCCCCTTGATATGTTCGCGTCTCTGATAACTGCCATTGATGCGCAGAATCTTGACATCATCGGACCCGGCACCATCGACGGCAATGCCCAGAACTCCGACTGGTGGGTCAACCAGAAGGTCAAAAGAACTGCCTGGAGGCCCAATGATATATTCCTTTCCCGCTGCAGGAACGTAAGGGTGCAGAATGTGAAGGTGATGAATTCTCCCTGCTGGACAGTTCATCCCTACTACTGCGAGGATATTTCCTTCCTGAATCTCTACATATATAATCCTTCAGATTCACCAAACACCGACGGTCTGGATCCGGAGAGCTGCAAAAATGTTCTGGTCCTTGGCACAGTGATCTCCGTAGGTGATGACTGCATGGCCATCAAGAGCGGCAAGTACTACATGAGCCTGAACCATCACAAGGTAACTGAAAATGTCACCATCCGCAACTGCAGACTGGAGCGGGGGCACGGTAGTGTGACTGTGGGCTCCGAGGCAGCAGGCGGCGTTAAAAACGTCAGGGTCTCACAGTGCGTCTTTGCCGGCACCGACAGGGGACTTCGCATCAAGACAAGGCGCGGCAGGGGGAAGAGATCCGTATTGGATGACATTCTCTTTGAGAACATCACCATGGACGGGGTGCACATGCCCTTTACCGTGAACATGTTCTATTTCTGTGATCCCGACGGACACAGCGACTATGTGCAGAACCAGGAGCCTGCCCCTGTGGATGAGATGACACCGGCCATCGGAACCATCGCAGGAAGGAATATCGACTGCAAAAATGCCGGAGCCTGCATGCTCTGTGGCGTGGGACTTCCCGAGAGCCCCATAGGAAGGCTTGACTTTGAGAACATAAATGTGGAATTTGCGCCACTCGATGAGATCACAGCGCAGGTTCCGGTGATGATGGATAATTTTGACAAGATGAGCGGCCGCAGTATCTACGCCAAGAATGTCAAAGAGCTCTCCCTTAAGAATGTCACCATCAAGGGCAGCACGGACAATGCCCCGGAGCTTATAAATGTGGAGAAGCAGACACTTGACGGCGTTGAGTATTCGGACTAAAGACAGGCGGAGATGATATATGGAGATACATGTTGAAAAAAGCGGCGGAGATTTTTCAACGATCCAGGAGGCCATTAATGCAGTTCCCTATGGAGAGAAGGCCCTGATCACCATTGGAGAAGGGCGCTTTGAGGAAAAGACCTTTTGCGAAAAGAGTGACATAACCTTTAAGGGAGCAGGAATAGATAAGACTGTCATCGACTTTGACGACTACGCCAACGAGGTCATGGAGGACGGCACAAAGCGCGGTACCTTCAGAAGCTATACAGCTTTTTTCGGCGGTGGGAAAGTCACTGTCAGTGACCTCACCATAAGGAACAGCGCAGGTGACGGCAGAGTTGTGGGCCAGGCTGTTGCAGTCTATGCAGATGCGGATCTTTGTCTTTTTGAAAATGTAAAGATGACAGGCTGCCAGGACACGCTGTTCTGCGCGCCGCTCCCTGTCAGCGAGAGGCAGAAGAACGGCTTTTTGGGTCCAAGGGTAATGACGGCAAGGCGGCTTACCAGGCAGTATTATAAGAGCTGCGTCATCACCGGGGATGTGGACTTTATCTTTGGTGGCGCTGATGCGGTGTTTGATGACTGTGACATCACCTGTAACGACAGGATGCATGGGGGCAGTTCTTTTGCAGAGAAGCCTTTGAGTGCTGACAAGGCAACAGGCAGCAGGCTCGACAAGGATCAGATAGATGTGACAGAGCGCCTTATCAACGGCTATATCACGGCGGCCTGCGGGCTTAAGGATAACCTGGGCTTTGTCTTTAGAAACTGCACCATCAGAGGTGCTAAAGGGTGTGAGGCAGGAAGCGTGTTCCTTGGTCGCCCCTGGAGGCAGGAGGCCAGGACTGTTTTCCTTAACTGCAGCATGGATGAGAGCATCGCTCCCGAGCGATTCTCCGGCTGGGGCGGCATAACAAAGGAGGAGCCTGAGACCTTTTACGGTGAGTACGGAACGAGGCTGATGTCTTTTGGTGAAGAGATGGGAAAAGCGCCTGCGGATCTTTCCGGCAAGAATCCCTGGGTTAAGGATATAGACGAGGCTCTGGCTAAAGAGCTGTCAGAGAGGGCAGACGAAGTTGTGAGAGCTGTCACAGCAGAAAACTGATGTGATGTGGAGAGAATGAGTATGATCAGGTCTTTTGAACATCTTATTTATAATACAATGGCGCGTAGGAAAAATAACTGGTTCTTTTCCATGCTGCCGCTGTTGCTCCTGTGCCTTACACTAATGGGATGCGGAAAAGGGCAGACCCCTGCTTTGACCGGAGAGGCGCTGTCGCAGTCCGGGACTACTGAGGAAGCTGCGGCTGCAGGTTCTACCTATGAGTTTGAGCTGGACACCGGGCCTGATGAAGCGAAGGCTCCTTCTGACGATGTTCTGGCCGAGGCTTCTAACGAGGCAGTGGCAGATGGAGCACCGGCAGAAGAGGCATCAGCAGATGACACCAAGGGCGATGCTGCTTCAGCTTTAGAGACTACGGCAGATGGAGCACCGGCAGAAGAGGCATCGTCAAATGACATCAAGGGCGATGTTTCTTCAGTTAACGAGGCACCGGCAGATGCCCTCTTGCCTGATGAGAACGCATCCTACACCACCAGGGATGATGTGGCTCTTTACATCCATGTTTATGATAAGCTTCCACCTAACTTCATCACCAAGAAGGAGGCCAAAAAGCTGGGCTGGACCGGTGGCTCCCTGGAGGAATACGCGCCGGGCAAGTGCATCGGCGGAGATTACTACGGCAACTATGAAGGTCTTTTGCCGGAAGATGCGGAGTATCACGAATGTGACATCGACACTCTGGGTAAAAAGAAACGCGGAGCAAAGCGGATTGTCTATTCGGAGGACGGATACATATATTACACAGGGGATCACTACGAGAGCTTTGAACTTTTGTATGAGCCATGATATTTGCATAAGGCGGAGATTACCATGGAGAGAGTTTTTTATATAAATCTTGAAGGAGTATCCACAAAAGAGCAGTTCCATGATGCTTTGGCCGTGGAGCTGCCCCTTCCTGACTACTACGGCAGAAACCTGGATGCACTTTATGATGTCCTGACGGAGTGCGGACAGAACTGGAACGTGATAATATACAATACAGACAGAGCACCTGAACTTTCGGATTACCTGGTTAAGGTCCGCAAGATGGCCAAGGGGGCAATGGCGGAGACGGAGGGTCTGAAGATAAGATTATTTAATTGATTAGGCAGGAGGAAAACTTATGAAGCAGATAACACTTGGCAAGAGTGGAATCACTGCGCCCCAGAACGGATTTGGCGCACTTCCCATCCAGAGGGTTCCAATGGATGAGGCAGTTAAGATACTGAGGAAGGCCTACAATGGAGGTATGACCTATTTTGATACGGCAAGGGCCTACACTGACAGCGAGGTCAAGCTTGGCAAGGCATTTTCCGAGGCGGGGCTTCGGGATAAGATATTCATCGCCACCAAGACCGCGGCCAAGACTCCTGAGGATTTCTGGAAAGACCTGGAAACTTCCCTTAATAACCTTCAGACCGATCACATAGATCTGTACCAGTTCCATATGGTTGGCCAGTGCTACAGACCCGGGGACGGAACAGGCATGTACGAGTGCATGCTCAAAGCCAAAGAAGAGGGCAAGATCCTCCATATCGGTGTCACCGCGCACAAACTCATGGTGGCCAGAGAGCTCATCGAGAGCGATCTCTATGAGACGCTGCAGTTCCCATTAAGCTACCTCTCCTCGGACAAGGAGCTGGAGCTGGTGAGCATGTGCAAAGAGCACAATATGGGCTACATCGCAATGAAGGGCCTGGCAGGCGGCCTCATCAACAGGTCGGATGCGGCAATGGCCTTTATGGACGGCTTCGACAACGTAATGCCAATCTGGGGTATCCAGAGGGAGAAAGAGCTGGATGAGTGGCTCTCATACATGGACAATACTCCGCAGATGACCCCTGAGATAAGCTCTTTTATTGAAAAAGAAAAGACGGAGCTGGCAGGAGATTTCTGCCGTGGCTGCGGCTACTGTATGCCATGTCCCATGGGAATAAAGATTAATAACTGCGCCAGAATGTCGCTGATGATCAGGCGTGCGCCTTCAAAGAGCTGGCTCTCCGAGGAGTGGCAGAAGGAGATGGCCAAGATCGACACCTGTATCAATTGCAGAGCCTGCACCACCAAGTGCCCTTACGAACTCAGCACTCCTGAGCTCCTTAAGAAAAATTACGAGGACTACAAAAAGGTACTTGCAGGAGAGGTAAGTGTGGGGTAAAATGGTTTTGCACAATCTAATAATGGATTGGAGCCCGGACAGGGCAGGACCATATATCTACACAAAGGAGTTTTAATAAAATGGGATCGTTAAAGGATTTATTCTTTGGCAGTGATACAGAAAGAGAGGCATCAAACATGGACAACGAAGAACTTAAGAAAGAGAGCGCAGGTGCAGAAGGCGATATCATAGATTCAAGCATGCTGGTGGGTGACATTATTTCCAAGCACCCTCTCGCAGCCCAGTTCCTTATGGAGTGCGGCATGGGATGTATTTCCTGCCCTGCATCACAGATGGAGTCACTGGCTGAGGCCTGTGCAGTACACGGCATTGACGGCGATGAGATCACAGACGCCCTCAATGATTACCTTCTTGAGCACAATGCGTGAGTAACTTAATAGAGAATAGCGAATTTAAGGGACTGCAGGTTTTCTGCAGTCCCTTATTTTATGGTATCAACTTCGAAGCTGACATTGCACATGTCACTGTACTGACTGGCATCCCAGTTCATGGAGATCCTCTCCGTGACCACATCTATATCGATGGGGGTGGCCTTTAAAAGTATCATAAGTACCTGGTTGCGGCCGTAGGGAGAGATCACGTCGCTCTGACGAAGGGAGGCTTTCATGACATCCATGAATTCCTCCATTACTTTTTCGGCATCCAGGTCTCCGTGGATCTTTACGGAAAACAGCAGTACATGGATGTTCTTCTGGTAATTGACTATCACTCTGGAGAGGAACCTGTATATGATCTTGAACTGATCTCCGGGAAGTACCAGGGCTCCTTTTCCGGGGCTTCTTTCGCCCATCAGCATCATGGCTGTCGAAAGCGCTGAGGTTTCGGAAGTGCTGTCCTGCTGATTTTTCTTGGGATCGGCAAAAATCTTGTAGCCGTGCTTGCCGTTTTGTTTTACATCGTATAGAGCCTTGTCGGCCTTTTTGAAAAGAGTAAGGAAGTCCTTACCGTGGTCAGGAGCAAAGGAGCAGCCGATGGATGCCCCAAGGGGGATGGTCATGTCCTCGCCCATAAGCTCTTTTGCTGACAAAATGATCTGCTCATTGATCCATCTGGTTTTGTCTGCAATGACCTCCTCATCGTTGATGTTCTTGCAAAAGACCACGAACTCATCGCCGCCCATGCGGCCGGCCAGGTCTGTGGATCTGATGGCGGAGCGGATGATCTCGGAGAATCGGATCAGGATCTTATCTCCCATGTCGTGGCCATATATGTCATTGACGGGCTTGAAGCTGTCCAGGTCGATCATCATCAGGGCGCCGATGTTGTCTTTTGCCAGGATATCGATCTCCTCCTGGGACGAAGCCTTGTTGAGGAGCCCCGTCATGGGATCGGTGACGGCGGCCTTCTTGAGCCCTTTTATCTGTTCAACGGTGGTGAGGATGTTGGATACCCTTTTGAGCAGCACGTCAGCTCTGAAGGGCTTGCGGATGAAGTCAAGAGCACCGATGGAGAAGCCATGGCTCTCCGTATCGTCCTTTTTGTCGGTGGTCATGAACATGATGGGAACAGAGCGGCCCATTTCCTGCTGCAGGGTTTTGTGCATCTGAAAGCCGTCCATTTCGGGCATCCTCAGATCAGAGAGTATCAGGTCCGGCAGCTCTGTCCTGAACAATTCTATGGCCTCTTTTCCTGAGGCGGCACAGATCGTGTCATATTCGCTGGATAGTATATGATCCGTCATTCGGAGGGATATTTTTTCATCGTCAACAATAAGTATTTTATGCTTTTTGCCCATGAAATTTACCTCACATATATCAAAATCGTACCACAGCGCAGTTTCTTTTGCATGACAATTATAAAAAAATATACTGTAAAAAGTATTTAATTTTGCGAAAATGTATTTCTTGCAGAGGCATTACAGGGGAAAAGCCATTATAATAGACATGAGGGTTTTGGTGCTTAAAGACCAAAAAGAGGGGCAAGGAAAATGGGCTTTGACACTATAAATACACTTGATATAGAAGCAAAGCATGAGCATGACTTCAGGCGCACCATTCTGATCGTGGATGATGAGCCTGTAAATCTGCGGCTTTTGGGCAATATCCTGGCTGATGAATACGATGTGGCCTACGCCCAGACCGGGGAAGAGGCCATTGCGGAGATACGCAGCCAGAAGGATTTTCTGTCTCTGGTGCTTCTTGATCTGTATATGCCAAAGGGCAACGGGTATGCGGTCCTCAACGAGGTCATGGGGAATGACGAGCTTAAGACAATCCCTGTTATCGTCTTTACATCAGACAAGTCCCAGGAGGTGGAGAGCCTTCACCGGGGCGCTGTGGATTTTTTGAGTAAGCCCTATGATAATCCCGAGGTGATAAGGGCCAGAGTCAGACGCGCCATAGAGCAGTCCATCGAAAGGAGCATCATAGGAGCCACAGGTGTTGACCATCTGACGGGGCTTATGACCAAGGAATACTTTTTCCAGTACGCCCATGAATACGACAAGTTCCATCCGGAGCAGGAGGTGGACGCAGTCGTACTGAATGTAAGCAAGTTCCACCTGATCAATGAGCTATACGGCAGGAATTTTGGAGACAGGGTTTTAAAAGCCATAGCTGAAGGCGTCAGGATCGTTTCAAGAGCCTTCGGCGGTGTGGCCTGCAGGACGGATGCGGACAGCTTTTTCCTGTACATAGAGCATCAGGAGGATTACTCTTTCCTGAAAAAGACTGTCACGGATAAACTTCTGGAAATAATGGACATTCAGGATATCCGCCTGAGGATAGGTGTTTATCCCGACATATATCATTCAGCCAGCCTCCAGCAGCGCTTTGACAGGGCAATCCAGGCCAGCAACTCCATGTCAAGAAGCGCCGGCCAGGAGAAGGTGGCAATTTACGACAACCGGATGCTGGAGAGGGAGCTCTATGAGGCAAGGCTCCTTGGAGATATAGAGAAAGCTCTTTCCGAAAACCAGTTCAACGTGGTGTTCCAGCCAAAGTACGACATCCGTGGTGATGAGCCGCGTTTATGCAGTGCAGAGGTGCTGATAAGGTGGAAGCATCCGGATTTTGGCTTCGTCAGGCCTGATTTCTTTATCCCACTGTTTGAGGAGAACGGGCGCATCAAGGAGCTGGACCGCTTTGTGTGGCAGGAGGCAGCAAGACAGGTCCGCAGATGGAAGGATATGTACGGCAAATCCATCCCGGTCTCCGTCAACGTGTCCAGGGTAGATATCTTCGATCCGGATCTTCTGGAATTCCTGCAGAAGGTCGTGGCAGACAACCGTCTTGAGCCCGGAGACCTTCATCTTGAGATCACGGAGACTGCCTACACGGATTCGGTAAATACAATTATTGAAGTTGTGACCAGCCTTAGGAATGCAGGCTTTAAGGTGGAAATGGACGATTTTGGCAAGGGGTATTCATCCCTCAACATGCTGACGTCACTTCCCATAGATGCACTTAAGCTGGACATGGCCTTTATAAAGGATATAGCTGAGAACAACAAGGAAATGAGCATGGTGGAATTCATCCTGGAGATTGCAAGATTTCTGAGAGTGCCCGTCATTGCCGAGGGCGTAGAAAGTTCAGAGCAGTATCTGCTTCTGAAAAAAGCAGGATGTGATATAATTCAGGGCTACTATTTCTCAAAGCCCGTCAGTGCTGCGGAGTTCGGGCATCTGATTGAGAGAAACACCGGACGATCCGGCCGCTGATGCGGATAATGAGAGACTATCCGGCCGCTGATCAGGATAATGAGAAACGATCCGGCCGCTGATCAGGATAATATGAGACGACCCTGCCGATGATGCGGAAACGGAAGTGTGAAAAGATATAGAAGGGAGAGCGCGATGACTATCGATTCCTTAAGAAAATTCGGAGCAAATGTGGAAGAGGGACTGGAGAGATGCATGGGAATGGAGGACTTCTACCTGGAAATGGTAGAGCTGGGCCTGTCCGACGAGCGCTTTGAGCAGCTTGGCCCCGTCCTTGAGTCCAAGGACTACCAGGAGGCCTTTGATACTGTCCATGCACTTAAAGGAGTTATCGGTAACCTGGCCCTTGCTCCTTTGTATGATACGATCTGCGAGATAACCGAACACTTACGCCGTCTGGAAGATGCGGATTACAAGACGCTCTATGACAGGCTCATGGAGCAGCGCAAGCAGATCATTGAGATGGAATGAGTCAAGGACCAACTGCAGCGACGGCTCTTTTGCCGACCTCTCCAGTAACCATTTTGTGCCATATAAGCATTTTTGTGAAAATGGTACCCCGGTTTTGGAGGCAGGTTTTGGGCCCCTAAATACGTTAAAAAACAATAATGGCACAAAAAGCAGCGATTTCAGCTACAAAGCTGAGATTTTCGTCTGTTTTTTGTGCCATTAAGCTCTTTTTATGAAAAGGGGGGTCCAAAAATCGCCGGTTGGGGAATCGTTTATTATTTATTATGCGTTTTTATGACGGTTTCAGTATGACAATACTTGGATGGCTGCATTATATGTAAGTACGGATCATCAATCCGAAGGATGACAGTACCATGTTCGAGGATGTTTCCCCCGCGGAAAGTAACAGTTTTACATCAAAAAGAATTGCTCTATAACTTTTACAACTCCAGACAAGGTAAGTGGTCTGGCTTCTGTTTCATAGGTTGTAATCAGATTGATTTGAGGAATATATCCATTTAGCACATAATTGCGTATTTTCCAAAGATATTTGCTTACATATTTTGGATCATCCATCATCCCAAAGTGTTCCCAAAGGATTAGTTGGCCTGATGCAGCATCCATAATGGAAAAGTCCGGATATATGGTGTGTCCGCCAATATCAACTCTGCACTCATATCTGTAAGGAATTCCCCTTCTATAGAGTTCATCAGCAATCATGGCCTCAGATTTTGAGCGCACTTTCTCGCCCTTCATTGTGGGAAAGATAAGCCTTTCCGGATGCTCCGTGCTGCGCTCATATTTGTACTCCATCCATTCTTTGTAATCCTGTCGAATTGGAATCATGGGCTGTAGCAGCCTTCGAAATTCTTCTGAGAATCTAAATAAATCATCAGGAGATTTTTGGGGATAGTACCGCAAATAGGCGTTTGTGGCTTGCAATTGCTTCTTTAACGTCCAGATGGTACTTTCTTTGTAAGCCTTAAGAGCTAGCTGCTGAGCAACTTTTATATCTGCTTTCTTTATGTAAGTCCTCCCGATCCCTCCATTTTTGTCATTTACCCAGAATAGCTTCCTATATTTCCCATCTTTTTTGATTTTCAGACGCCCATCCGGATAGTTGGAAAGACTGTAATCTGCCATTTCTTTTGCTAACTGTGCTTCAAGGCGCTTCTTTTCTGCTTCCATCATTGTAATATTATTCATGTTTTCCTCCCATTTGATCCTAAGTAATACAGTTTATTGCGATAAAGACATGATGAGTGAGCTATTCACGAGAGGAGCTCCGATGCCACTGATACCCTTAGAACAGTCTTTAGCTTTCATAACCAGCCTGGCATTATCTGCTTGCTCCGGCATGGATATAACTGGCGGAACAGTTGTTATGAATAGTGTGATTTTCCGGCGACTTGCCAAGAAAGTGCTGAACAGCACAGAAAAGAATAGTAACACCTAATTCTTAAGATTTACCGTCGAAAATTCTTAAGATTTTATTAATGTTTAAAAAAGTACGCAAAAAAACGACCATCCTCTGGGTAGCCGCTCTTTTGCATCATATATGTAATTTCCGTACGGTCAGGCGAAGAGGTCGATCTTTCCTCCGCTCATACCGTAGGATATTCCCTCTGTACTCTGGGTGTAGCCTGTTGTCATCCCCTGGAATTTGGCTGCCACGTCGTTGTAGAGCTTGTTTGCTTCCTGGGACTTTTTGACACTGCCTACTGAAAGGGCCAGAGGGTCACTTTCGTTGTCATCGGTGGAGACAACCTGGGCATTGGGATACACCACAGGGGGCACATTCATAACAGCGCCGGACATTCCGGTCTCCACGAAAGCATCTGAAACATCGCTCTGATTCTTGATGCTGTAACTCATGGGCTGGATGAAATTCGCACCATATGCACTTCCGATTCCGCCAATTGATAAGCTCATCAATTACCTCGCTTTTAATCCATTCTCTAAAGAAATACTAGTCTTTTTGCAAAAGACATTCAATTATGTGGGTATAAATTAGTATTAAACCCTGCAAAAATATATAAAAAAAATCTAAAAGTTTTTTAAATTTTGTTTAAAATTGTGCTATAATATCATTGAGGATGATACAAGTTACCATGTCCTTTTATCAATGACCTCTATTTATGAACAGCAAGCAGGCGATGCCTGCACAATGAGAAAGGAGCACCTGATTATGACACCTAACCAGCTGCGCTATTCTCCGTTCAAACCAAATTTGAAGACAGCTGAGGTATTTGCGTGGGGAGATCCGGAGTATAATCTGTTTGACCAGCTCAATGACAAGTACAGGAAGAGACATCCTGAATATGACAAGCTATCTACCTATGAGAAGATGGTCATCCGCGAGCAGATCCATCACGAGGCCATTGGTCTTACACCGCTGAATCTTATCATTGATCTGGTAGAGGATCCTCAGTTTGATGAATTCAGAGCAATTGAGAATATCGTTTCTGTGCAGAGGCCCCAGGAAGCGCTTCGCCGCAGAACCGCAGGAACATGATTCTTAATATGCCATATATTATCACCGCAGCGCCATGTAAATGCACTGCGGTGTTTTTTTGTGCTATTATAAACTTACTATGGAAAATCAAAATAATAACCCAATTAATTTCATTACTGAACACTTCTCTGACCTTGATATCGCCGGCAATATAAGAGTACTGCTCCGGTGGCTTGTACTTGGCTGTGTCACCGGTGCGATAGTTGGATTTATCGGCGCCATCTTTTCAAGGTCAATAGATTTTGCCACCAGGTTCAGGACAGAACATGATCTTATTATGCTTGGACTTCCGCTGGCAGGTCTTTTGATTGTGTTCCTCTACAGGCTCTGCAAGGACTATGAGGATAAGGGCACCAACCTGGTCATCAAATCCATCCAGGAAGGCAAGCACCTTCCTATTACCAAGGCACCTTTGATCTTCATATCAACCACCCTTACGCATCTGTTCGGCGGTTCCACCGGAAGAGAAAGTGCGGCACTGCAGATGGGAGGCAGCATAGGCTATAACCTTGGCAAGCTCTTTAAACTCAAGGAGGGCAATGTCAAGATCATAACCATGTGCGGTATGAGCGCCGCGTTCTCTGCTCTGTTCGGAACCCCCATGACTGCTGCTTTCATGGCAATGGAGATAGAAAATGTGGGAGTGATGTACTATTCAGCTCTTGTCCCCTGCGTTATCTCTGCACTTACGGCGCAGGCCGTTGCGGCTAAACTGGGAGTTGCAGGGGAACAGTTTGCGGTTGCAATTGTACCAAGTCTCAATGTATATCATGGTATCTTTACAGGAATACTGGCTCTTTTATGTGCCTTGGTGAGCGTGCTTTTCTGCGACCTTTTAAAGGTGTCCGGTAAAGCTTACAAAAAGTTCTTTCCCAATCCCTACATCAGGGTATTTGTGGGAGGCTGTATCGTAGCCGCACTGACATTTGTTTCCGGGACCAGATACTACAATGGCGCCGGCATGAATGTGATAGAGATGGCGTTAAGGGGTGATGCTCCTTACTACGCATTCCTCTTAAAAGCTATATTTACGGCACTTACTCTCGGTGCGGGATACAAGGGCGGCGAGATTGTTCCGGCGCTTTATATCGGTGCCACCTTTGGCTGCCTTTACTCTCAGCTGTTTGGCTTTGAACCGGCCCTCTGTGCTGCGGTGGGAATGGGAGCTTTATTCTGCGGAGTGACCAACTGCCCTATTTCTTCACTTTTTATCTGCTTTGAGCTCTTTGGCTTCAAGGGAATGCCCTATTATCTTCTGGCCATCGCGCTCAGCTACACTTTCTCGGGGTATCACAGCCTCTACAGCAGCCAGAAGATCATGTACTCCAAGTTCCACAACAAGTTTGTCAACAGGGAGACCAAGTGATGCAGGAGAGACTGAAGAAAATAAAACAGGCACTGCCGGCTATAGCGTCGGTAGTGCTTCTTTATGTCTTTTTCTATCTCACAGGAGTTGGCTGCCCGATTAAGTTTGTGACAGGAATATCCTGTCCCGGGTGCGGGATGACAAGGGCACATCTGGCGCTTCTTAGACTGGATCCGGCAGCGGCTTATCACTTCCATCCGCTATTTCCTTTGCCTGCAGTTGCTGCCATAATGTACCTTTTCAAGGACAGGATGCCTCGAAGGCTGTACAGCTTTTGGATGTTTACTTTGATAATGCTGTTCTCTATAATATACCTGTTAAGGCTTCTTGACCCGGCGGATCAGGTGGTTGTATTTGCGCCGGCGGAGGGCCTTATTGGCAGAATCTTTATGTTTTTTCTAGGAGGAGAATAAAAAATGTTTTGTAGTAATTGTGGAACACAGGTTGAGGAAGGGACCAGATACTGTCCCAACTGTGGGGCTCCAATGGACACAGGAGAGATTAAGGGATTTACTTATAATGACCAGGCTTACTCATCTTACGATGCCGGAACAGATAACAGCAGCTCTTTTAACAGCACCGATGCAAACGGAGCTTTTTCAGGAAATAATTATGAAGACGGCAATACAGGTGCCGGCTTTGGTTTTGGCAATTCATTCAATGTAATGCCGCTTAGGACGGACAGGAGTCTGCTTATATTTATTCTGCTGAGCTTTGTTACCTGCGGCATTTATACTTATATTTTCATGTATCAGTTGATCAAAGATATCAACATCGCCTGCGAAGGCGACGGCGAGGATACTCCCGGACTGCTGATGTACTTACTGCTTACTATTATTACCTGTGGAATTTACGGCTATTACTGGTTCTATAAGGTTGGTAACAGGCTCTCGACAAACGCTGAAAGATATGGCTTCTCAGCTCCTGAGAATGGAACAGCGGTGCTTTTGTGGATGCTGGTGGGACAGCTTTTATGCGGCATAGGACCCTTCATTGCATGGAACATCATTATCAACAACACAAACCTTGTGTGCGCAGGATATAACCGAGTTCACGGCATGGGGTGATTCCCCAACCGGCGGTTTTTGGACCCCCTTTTTCATAAAAAGAGCTTAATGGCACAAAAAACAGACGAAAATCTCAGCTCTATAGCTGAAATCGCTGTTTTTTGTGCCATTATTGTTTTTATCTTAAAGGCAATCGTGAAAACGCACATTAATGTACGGTTATTACTAGATTGATTTTGTGCATTATGACTGATAGAATTAATCTATAGAGGGGGTAACTACATGCTCAATATAGCTTATGTGGGGATTGCTTTTTCACTGGTCTTCTACGTGGTGTTTGGATTAGCTGTCCGGCTTATGGAGTTGACGGACAAGGCCAGGAACAATGCAAGGCTTGTGATTCTCATTACTTCCATGATCGTATTTGCAATATCGGGTTTAACCGCCGGAGTCCTGAATTTTAAATTAGGACTTACTCTTTATGGTGTGGGCTTTACGGTCCTCTCTGTCGCTGCGATTATCTTCGTGACTTCCATCTTCATTGAACTTCATCAGATCAACACAAGAGTGCGCATGCGCAGGTTTATGGTCCTGTTCAATATTGTGGACAAGGCTATAAATGAGGGCAAGACCAGAGAAGAGATCTTTGAGTATCTGACCAAGATCCAGAAGCTTACCACCAAGGAGGCTTCCGATTTCCTGGAGTTCATATCTGATCCCACCAATCATCAGTTCCTTGCTGATGTCAATGATCAGATTCAGGAAGCCAAGCTGATGCAGAAGGCGGAAAGCGATTACTATCGGTAAGGTTTGACATCATTGTTTAATCTGTAAGTACATTTGGCGCAGACACCGAACGGATGATAAATCGGTGCTGCGTCACTTTTTTGCTTTAAAGTATTGACTTTTTCATATTATTAATTAAACTTTAAATATATAATTGTATACAAATATACATTTTTGAGGAGGACAGGATTTATGAAGAAGTTTAACAAGGTATTCAGTGTTGCACTTGCTTCTGTAATGGCAGTTACAATGCTTGCCGGCTGTGGCGAGGGCGCTGCTTCATCATCAGGAAGCGGAACATTCAAGATTGGTGCTATCGGACCTCTTACAGGTGCTGCAGCAGCTTACGGCAATGCAGTTGTTAACGGCGCACAGATCGCTGTAGACGAGATCAATGAGGCAGGCGGTATAAACGGCGTGCAGATCGAGTACAAGAGCGAGGACGATGAGCTCAATGCTGAGAAGTCAGTAAACGCGTACAACACACTTAAGGACTGGGGAATGCAGATTCTTGTAGGTTCCACTACATCTGCCTGCTCCATTGCAGTATCTGAGAACACCAAGGCAGACAATATGTTCCAGCTTACACCTTCAGGATCAGCTGAGGACTGCGTTAAGTACGACAACGTATTCCGTGTTTGCTTCTCAGATCCTAACCAGGGTATCGCTTCCGCTCAGTACATCAGCGACAACAACCTGGCTACCAAGGTTGGTATCATCTATGACAACTCAGATGTTTATTCTTCAGGTATCTACCAGAAATTCGTAGAGGAGGCTGAGGGCAAGAACTTCGAGATCGTTTCTGCTGAGGCATATACTCAGGACAACAACACAGACTTCTCTGTTCAGCTTCAGAAGGCCAAGGATGCAGGCGCTGACCTGGTATTCCTTCCAATCTACTACTCAGATGCTGCTCTTATTCTTACACAGGCCAACACCATGGGCTATGCACCTACATTCTTCGGCGTTGACGGTCTTGACGGAATCCTTACCGTTGAGAATTTTGATACATCTCTGGCTGAGGGCGTAATGCTTCTTACACCTTTCGCAGCAGATGCAACAGATGACCTGACAGTTAACTTCGTTAAGAAGTACAATGAGAAGTACGGCGAGACTCCTAACCAGTTTGCAGCAGACGCTTACGATGCAGTTTACATCATTAAGGCTGCAATCGAGAAGGCCGGCGCAACACCTGATATGTCAGTTTCAGATCTGTGCGATGCAGTTAAGGGTGCCATGACTCAGATCGAGGCCAAGGGTCTTACATCTGCCAAGATGACATGGTCAGCTTCAGGAGAGCCCAACAAGGAGCCTAAGGCTGTCATCATCAAGAACGGCACTTACGTATCAGCTGACTGATAAAAGAACTATAGCTACAACCTATCAGAATAAAGTTATTTATTCATACAGCGAGGGATGCTGTCACAGGTATCCCTCGCATTGCTTTATAAGAACTGCGACAGCTTCTTGCATCGGAGCGGTTCCTATATCATAATTGAAAGTATAAATTAGATTTATTTTTTGGAGGTGCTGGATGAGTTTTTTGACCTATCTCATTAATGGACTGAGCCTGGGGAGCATATATGCCATAATCGCCCTGGGTTACACCATGGTTTACGGAATTGCCAAGATGCTGAATTTTGCCCATGGTGATTTCATTATGGTGGGGTGCTACATAATCTTTTCGGTGAGTGCGGCACTGAGTGGCAATTCTGTGATAGGTATAATTGTTGCCATAGTCCTGTGTACGCTTCTTGGTGTTACCACTGAGTTTGTGGCATACAGGCCACTTCGAGGCGCAGCTTCGCCACTGGCGGTTCTGATCACTGCCATCGGAGTCAGCTACCTGCTTGAGAACATAGCACTTCTCATATACGGCGCCGACATCAAGTCCTTTTCATCCGTTATCAAGTGGGAGGGACTTTCCTTTGCAGGAGGACAGCTCAAGATCCAGGGTGTTACCATAGTGACCATCCTTGTGAGCGTGGTAATCCTTATAGCACTTCAGCTTTTCATCAATAAGACCAAACAGGGTCAGGCCATGCTGGCAGCCTCTGAGGACAAGGGGGCAGCTGCTCTTATGGGCATCAATGTCAACAGTACCATCGCTCTGACCTTTGCCATCGGTTCATCTCTGGCGGCAGTGGCAGGAGCGCTGCTGTGCTCAGCCTATCCGTCACTTTCACCCTACACAGGCGCTATGCCCGGAATCAAGGCCTTCGTGGCAGCGGTCCTTGGAGGCATCGGTTCGATACCCGGCGCAATGATAGGTGGCCTGGTTCTTGGTATAGTAGAGATTCTCTCCAAGACATACATTTCCTCCCAGCTGTCGGATGCCATCGTATTCGGAATCCTGGTGGTGGTACTTCTGGTTAAGCCCACAGGAATCCTGGGCAGACAGATGGTAGAGAAGGTATGAGGCAGGAACCTTCATGACGAAGCCATGATTCGGAATGGCTTCGGCCGATATGGCAGGATTATGAAGTGATCGTGCCGTTACATATTAAACAAGGGGAAAAGAGTATGAACAAAAAGCTTACCAGAAACAATCTTATAACATACGGAATAGTCATAGCCTTCTACGTCCTGGTGGAGATACTTATCATGACGGGAAGTCTTTCAAGTCATTTCAAGGGACTTTTGGTGCCCATGACCTACTATGCGGTCATCGCTGTTGCACTTAACCTCTGTGTCGGAATTCTTGGAGAATTGTCCATTGGTCACTGCGGCTTTATGTGCATCGGAGCTTTTACCAGCGCATTCTTTTCAAGGGCAACGGAGAGCGCTATTCCTACAGTTCCAAGATTTATCATCGCCTTTATTATAGGAATTGCCTTTGCGGCACTCTTTGGGTTCCTCATTGGTATCCCTGTACTTAGACTTAAGGGCGACTATCTGGCCATCGTGACTCTGGCCTTTGGCGAGATCATCAAGAACGTCATCAATTCTTTCTATATTGGTATAGATTCTAAGGGACTGCATTTTTCAATGCAGAGCGCCATGGATATGGGCATGGAAAAAGACGGCGACATCATAGTAAACGGAGCCATGGGTATCACAGGAACGCCCCACAACTCCAGTTTCACTGTGGGAGTGGTGGTACTGCTCCTTGCACTGTTCATAGTACAGAACCTGGTCAACTCCAGGGACGGCCGTGCCATCATGGCCATCCGCGATAACTACATCGCAGCTGAGGCCACAGGAATCAATATCACAGGCTACAAGATGATGGCCTTTACCATATCGGCGGCAATCGCAGGGGCTGCGGGAGTTCTTTTCTCCCACAATATCACCACCCTGACAGCTTCATCCCAGTATTTTGGTTACAACGCATCCATCATGATCCTGGTTTACGTGGTTCTTGGCGGCATCGGCAACATCAGGGGCAGCGTCATCGCAGCCTGCATCCTGTACCTTCTGCCTGAGCTCCTTAGAGGCCTCAATACCTACAGAATGCTGATCTACTCCATTGTCCTTATCGTGATGATGATCGTGAACTGGTCACCCAAGATAATTGAGTGGAGAAAAAGAACTTTTGGGCGCCTTAGCTTCAAGCGGGCAAAGGAGGCATGAGCATGGCACTTCTGGATGTAAATAACCTCAGTATCTCTTTTGGCGGACTGAGAGCAGTTGACAACTTTAACATAACAATTGAAAAGGGCGAGCTCTACGGCCTTATCGGCCCCAACGGCGCAGGCAAGACCACGGTCTTCAACCTGCTTACCGGGGTGTACAAGCCAAGTGAAGGCATCATAAGGCTTGACGGAGAGGACATCACCCGCAAGAGCACCATAGAGATCAACCACGCGGGTATAGCAAGGACCTTTCAGAATATCAGGCTCTTCAAGAACATGAGCGTCATCGACAACGTAAAGGTGGGGCTTTCCGAGCGCTTTAAGTACAGTGCCATCGAGGGCATGTTCCATGTTGGAAGGTATGCTTCCGTGGAAAAAGAAATGGACGTCGAGGCCACAAGACTTCTGAAGGTCTTTGACCTGGACACGGAGAGGGATATCCTTGCGGCTAACCTTCCCTATGGTAAGCAGAGAAAGCTGGAGATAGCAAGGGCCATGGCCACAAATCCCAAGCTCCTTTTACTGGATGAGCCGGCTGCGGGCATGAACCCCAATGAGACGGGCGAGCTGATGGATACCATAGCCCTGGTCCGCAGGGAGTTTGACATGACCATCCTTCTCATCGAGCACGACATGAAGCTGGTTTCGGGTATATGTGAGAGGCTCACGGTGCTGAACTTCGGAAGAGTGCTTTGCCAGGGAGAGACCAAAGAGGTGCTTTCCAACCCTGAGGTTATAACAGCTTATCTGGGCGAGTAAGCACTGCGGCGTGCTATCAGGAAGATAGTGTAAAGGCAATCATGAAAATTGCAGAAAGTCCTAAGGAATCTACGTACCCCTTAGGGCCATATAATGAGGTATAATCCATGTCTATTTTAGATGTCAAAGACTTAAGTGTATATTACGGCGTGATCCAGGCCCTAAAAGGGATTTCTTTTCACGTGGACCAGGGTGAGATAGTGGCTCTTATTGGTGCCAACGGCGCGGGCAAGACCACAACTCTCCATACCTTGTCGGGGCTGATCCATGCTGACGGAGGAAGGATCAACTACAAGGGGCATGAGCTCACCAAGGTTCCCAGCCATCAGATCGTCACCTTCGGAATGGCCCAGGTGCCTGAGGGAAGGCGCGTGTTTGCTGAGATGACGGTGCTGCAGAATCTCAAGATGGGAGCCTACACCAGAAGAGACAAGGCGGAGCTTGAGGCCACCCTTAAAAAGATATATGAGAGATTTCCAAGACTGGAAGAGAGAAAGAGCCAGCTGGCAGGAACACTGTCGGGAGGTGAGCAGCAGATGCTGGCCATGGGAAGGGCGCTGATGTCCCACCCGGACCTGATACTGATGGACGAGCCCTCAATGGGACTTTCGCCTATTTTTGTAAATGAGATCTTCAACATTATTCAGGATGTGAACAAGGACGGAGTGACAGTGCTCCTTGTAGAGCAGAACGCCAAGAAGGCCCTCTCCATCGCCAACAGGGCCTATGTACTGGAGACAGGCACCATAGCCAAAGAGGGCGACGCCAAAGAGCTGCTCAACGACGAGGCCATAAGAAAGGCATATCTGGGCGAGTAATTGAGAGGAGACAGAACCATGAAAAGGAATATAGTCATCACAATAGCAAGACAGTACGGAAGCGGCGGAAGAACCGTGGGTGAGATGCTGGCCAACAATCTCGGGATCCACTACTATGACCACGAGCTGATACACCTTGCATCGGAGGAGAGTGGCATAAGCCTTGGACTATTCCTGGATGCGGATGAGAGAGTGAGAAAGAACGGATTTTTCAGAACTCCCGTCAAGGTATATAATGGTGAGCTCATCGGCCCTGACAGCAAAGACTTCACATCAGAGGAGAACCTCTTCAACTATCAGGCCAAGGTCATCAAGAACCTGGCAGAGACCACAAGCTGCGTCATCGTTGGAAGAGCTGCGGACTTTGTGCTTAAGGACTACGACAACGTGCTTAGTGTATTCGTTCATGCGCCCCAGGAATTCCTTGAGGAACAGGCTGCAAAGGTAAAGAGCCTTCCCCACGATGAACTGGTCAGATTCATGGCCCAGGAGGACAAATTCAGAGCCGTATACTACGAGCACCACACAGGCCAGAAGTGGACCGATGCCATGAACTACGACCTGTGCATTGACTCCAGCAAGCTCGGCTTTGAGAAATGCGTAGAGGCCATCAAGGCACATGCCAGAGTCAGGTTCGGAGAAGATATTTTCGACTGAGGTTACCCTTCGCATTTTACAGATCAGGAGGAATGATGGCGGACAAGTTTATTCTCATAGATGGCAGCTCGATGCTGGTTACCAATTACTACGGCAATCTGCCGAAGGCTCTTTTGTTTGAAAAGGACCCTGCCAAAAAGGAAGCTCTTTACAGTCAGATCATGCACAATGACAAGGGGCAGTATACAAATGCCATGTTCAGCATGATGCGGACCATACTCAAGATCATGGCGGAGCAGAAGCCCACCCATATGATGTTCGCCTTTGACAGGACCAGGGACACCTTCAGAAGAGAGAAATATCCCGAGTACAAGGGAAACCGCGGCGATACCCCGGAGCCCCTCAAGGAGCAGTTTGAGAACATGGAGAACATGCTTAAGGAGATGGGCTTTGTTGTCATGTCTGACGACAGGTACGAGGCTGATGATATCGTGGGCAGCGTCGTTACAAAGTTTGAGAAAAAGATACCATCCTTTATCATTACCAAGGACCATGACTATCTGCAGCTGGTCAGCGACTACACCAGGGTGTGGCTTGTGCAGACCAAGCAGGAGACGGCGGACGAGCTTCAGAACAAGTACGGAGGAGAGTTTGGCTGGAACAGAAAGCTGACGCCTCTGCCGGACAAGGCTTTTGAGGTTACTCCGGATCTTTGCCTTAAGGAGTATGGCGTACGTCCTGAGCAGATCCCGGACCTCAAGGGAATACAGGGAGATCCCAGCGACAATATACCGGGAGTCAAGGGAGTAAGCAGCGCGGCAATTCCCCTTCTTGCCAGGTACGGCACAATGGAGGCCATATACGCAGCTATCGATGAGGCGGGAGATGACAAGGCACAAAAAGCGCTGGCGGCAGTCTGGAAGGAGGAGCTTGGTATCACCAGGAGCCCTTTGAAGGCTCTTAACACCTACAGGGATATGGGACTTTTGTCCAAGGAACTGGCAATGATAAACAGGGATTATCCCGTGCCGGATGAGCTTGATGCCTTCAGGATTTCTTTTGACAGAGAAAAAGCTCTTGAGCAGTTTGGTAAATATGGCTTTAAATCTCTGGTGGAGAAGCTTTGAGGAGTGATGTTGAATAAACAGAGCTTTTTGTGATATACTTTTTCATTGTTAAAAATTATTTGGACAGAAAGCTTACCGGATGACGAATTACTATCGCACGATACTTATAAATCTTCATAGGATCCTGTTCTATGTCATAAGGACCAGGCTCTGGATGCGGCACATGGACAGACACAGCGAGATTCAGCGCTATGCGGTGTGCAGGGAAATGGTGGCCAAGATGAACAGATCCTCAGGATACCGCACCATCGCCCGGGGACTTGAGAACCTTCCCAAAGAGGGCGGGTATGTTATGTACCCCAATCACCAGGGCAAATATGATGTGCCTGGGATCTTCAGTACCCATGAGGCACCCTGTTCCTTTGTTATGGATGAGAAGAAATCACATATGATCCTGGTGGCAGAATTTCTGGAGCTGTGCGAGGGCAAGCGCCTGATGATGGACAATCTTCGCCAGACCATGCAGGTCTTTAAGGAGATGGCCACTGAGATCAAAGAGAAGGGAAGGAAATTCATTCTTTTCCCGGAGGGGGGCTACAAGGAGAACAACAGGAACATAGTTGAGAACTTTAAGCCCGGAAGCTTTAAGCTGGCCCAGATGGCCAAGGTGCCCATTGTCCCGGTAGCGCTGGTGGATTCCTACAAGGTCTACAATTCGCCGCACAAGGGGCCTGTCACCACCTATGTATATTATCTGAAGCCTTTGTACTACGATGATTACAAGGGGATGAAGACCCGTGATATCGCCGCCCTGGTTGAGGACAGGATCAAAGACAAGATACAGGAACACTTACAGAATACACATTAAATGCAGGTCAGTACAGCCTTTACGGTGAACTGGCCTTTTTCTTGCTCAAAAGAGGCGACTCCGCCGTGCTTTTCTGCGATGGCCTTTATCTGTGCAGTTCCGATGCCGCTCTGTACCTCTCTGGTGCTGATGGGAAGACCGTTCTCGGAAAAAGAGGTCTCGACTCCGTAGGGATTCTTGGTAAGGAGTTTGAGCTTTCGGCCGTCATAGGTGAGCTCCACCTGGACGGATCGCTTTTCTTTTGCCACGTGCTCCTGGGCCTCCACGGCGTTCTCCAGGGCGTTGGCCACGAGGCTTGTGAGGTCCGTTTCCTCTATGGGAAAACGTTCCGGAACAACAGCCTTGACCCTGAGCTTGAAGCCCAGCTTCTGACATCTTGAGGCATAAATGGACAGAAGCTCATTGACTATCACGTTGTCGCAGAAGCTGACGGCGGTAACATCCTCAAGCATGGAGTCAAATTCCTCCAGATACCTGGCGGCGCTGTCGTACTCACCCTTCTGGATGAAACCAGCCAAGACTCTGTTGAAATGCCTGATGTCGTGCTTGTACTTGCGGATGGTCTGCTCGTTGCTCTCGTAGATAGACAAAAGCCGCTGAAGGCGCTTGGTGCGCTCCTGCTGGTAGTATACAAGCTTGCTCTCTGCGATCATCTTGTCGATCTGATAGGCGGTGAGCTCATACTCAATGACTGCAGAGGCGATCATCACCACGATATAGATCACGGTGAACCACTGGATCATGTTTTCGCCATAGGGCTGCAGATAGCCCAGCATCCTGGTGTGAAAGCAGACAATAGAAAGAAGCAGTCCCGAGCAGGCTGCAACCGTTCCGTATACTATACCCGCAACGTAATTGGTTATGAAGGGCATGATCAGTATAAAGAGCCAGAAGGCGTCCATTCCTATGGTCCAGTCAGTCTCCATTATAAAATGGAAAAAGAAAAGTATGCTAAGTTCATAGGATACAAGTATGGTGGTGGTGATGTGATCCCTGAAAAGAGTAAGGTGAAGCATACCCAAAAGGAAAAGAACTATGATGGATACGTTGGTCACAACACCGTGCCTGTAGCCGAAAAAGCAGGGGAATATGGTCAGGGCGGCATAAAGAACAAAACCCGACAAAAGGAGCATGGTGGTGCGGTATTTCTGTTCTCTGACGGATTCGTCTTTTTCAAAGTCGCGAAGAGTCTTTAAGTTGTATCTGAATCTGCCCCGGATGCTGTCCCGGGAAAGGTTGTGTATTTTCATAATGTAAGTGTACTAATTTAAATATAATTAATCAAACCTTGAATGACACTGCGGGACTAAAGCATTATAAAAAACTTGAATGGTAACAGGCCGCAAACACAATATGTAGCGCGGGCACCCCAAAATGTTGTATAATTATCTTTGGGGGACAACTATGTCATTTGATATTTCCAAACTTACAAGTGCAGTAAATAAATACCTGTATTCCATCTCGGATGTAAGTGCGGCCGCCGACAAGGCTGCTGCAGAGATCGAGGAAAAGAGCCGCTTTCGGAATGAGCTCAGTGATGCCATCAGGCAGAATATCGAGAGCCGGATGAGGGAGCCTTCCGAGATCCCTGATATAGGGGAAGTGGTAAGGGAACAGGTGCAGCAGGCGGTTGGGACCATTGATGCCACCTTTGAGCAGGTAAACGGAGCCTTTGAGGATATGAGAAATGCCGGGGAGGCTTTCGAGGTAACGGATACAGTCAAGGCAGCAGAGTCTTCAGCAGGCAATGGCGGTTCATCAGACGGCTCTGATGCTGCATCTAAGGCTTCAGGCAGCAACTTCGACGCCTACAGCGGAGTGCTTAGCACTAAGGCTCTGCAGGAGCTGTCAAGGTCTCAGTATTTTTCGTCCAATCTGATACAGAGCTCTCTATTTCAGGAGAATGCAGACAGCAGCACCGATAGTGGCAGCGCCAACACTCTGGCGACCTCACTTTCTTCGGCCCTGGAGTCCGCTTCCGGGACTGCTTCGCCCTTTGATAACATATCCCTGTCGGATCTCAATACCGCGTCCCTGACTCAGGGCGGCAATGACACAAAGGCTGCGACAACAGATCTTGCCAGGGCACTTATAAAGGCTTATGCCCAGAGCTCGCCTTCAAAGGCTGCAACAAGTATATTCGGAGATTTTTCTTTATGAACAAACTGCTTACAATTTATGCCGCGGTTATCTTCATTGCAGGCGTAATTTTCTTTACCATTGGAGAACTTAATAAGAACAGCGAGGAAGAGGCGGAGACCTTCAAGTGGATGCGGGTCTTTGCCATCATCGCAGTGGTGCTGGCTGTGGCCTGCTTTGTGGCGGCCAGGAGCATCGGATGAACACCTGGCTGTTAGGGACACAGATAATATATGCAGAGAAAAAGAGCTGTAAAATGAATGATCATTTTACAGCTCTTGTGTGTTACAAAGAAATTGAATCATATCAGATGTCAAAGCTTCCGGTAACATCGTTGTTAACAACATAGTAAGCCTTGCCTTCTTCAGGTTTAACATAGATGTCAAGGTTCTTGATATCCTTGCCGCCATAAGCCTTTTTAGCAAGAGAAACGAGCTGATCCTCGCTAACAGCCTTATCGCCAAACTGAAGCTCAATCTTTGTATTAACCTTTGCTGCCATTAGTTGTCCTCCCTCTAGCAAATAGATAATCTACATGTGTAACATGTGTTAGTAAACTATTGAGGTCTATTATATTCCTTTTTTTCAAAAATTGGAAACATTTTTTATTTTTTTTATCTGCCGTGATACAATAACCCAAGGAGAATAATATATGATAAAAGAAAATTCATCTTCAAATAAAAAAGAAAAAGCGACCCTTACCGTACTTGGATGCAGGGGTTCCCTGCCTGTTTCGGGGCAGAACTTTGTCCGCTACGGCGGAGGAACCAGCAGCTATCTGTACATGACAGATACCGAGGCAATAGTCCTTGATGCGGGCACAGGAATACTGAACCTTCCGGATGTGGGAGATCGCAGGCTCAGCCTTCTGATAACCCACTCCCATATCGACCATATCCTGGGGCTTCCCTCTTTCCTTGGTTTTGTGGGCAAAAGAGATCTGTCAATATACGGGGCCACCAACTGCCACATGACCATAAGGCAGAAGCTGGACACCTACATGAGAAAGCCTCTGTGGCCTGTGGGGATCGACATCTTCCCTGCCAAGATGGAATTTGTGGAAGTCAAAGAGGACGGAGTGCCCTTCTATATTGGACCTGTTAAGGTTACTGCTGTTCCCGCCAATCATCCCGGCGGCTCCACTTTGTTTAAGCTTGAGTATGAAGGCAGCTCGGTTGTCTATGCAACTGACTTTGAGCATGAGGAGCTTCCTCTGGACAGATGGCCTGAGATGGAGGAGGATGCACCCATGGGAGAGGAGATCCTTCGTTATTACAAGGACCCTATGAACTCCCTTATCTCTTTTGCAAAGGATGCAGACCTGGTGCTCTACGACGGTCAGTATACCCCCGAGGAATATGAGAAATGCAGGACCTTTGGTCACTCTACTTATGAGAAGGGGCTTGAGCTCATGGACAGGTCCGGGGCGGGAGAAGTCCTTCTGGTGCATCATGCTCCGAACCATACCGATGAGTTCATAGACAATATGGCCAAAGAGCTCCCGGAGGGCAGGAACATAAGATTTGCAAAAGAAGCAGAATGCATTAAAATGATGTGAAGGTCAAGCATGATGTTGCGGATTGTTCCGCGCGCTGCACTCCTGCAATCCGCCGTAACATTCGGAGATCATGGAGAGTGACATCATAATTATAGAAGAAACCGAGGTGATCTGTAATGGAGAAACTTGCAATATTCGGGGGAAAGCCCGTCAGAGACAAAAAGATATTTTACGGCCGTCAGTGGATCGACGAGGAGGATGTACAGTCGGTTGCTGACACCTTAAGAGGAGATTATATAACCTGCGGCCCCAGTGTTACGGCTCTTGCAGACAGGATCTGCGAGGTTACGGATGCAAAGTACGCGGTGACGGTCTGCAACGGAACGGCCGCTCTTCACTGCGCCTGCATAGCAGCGGGCCTTGGCCCCGGGGATGAGGTCATCACAACACCCCTTACCTTTGCGGCCTCTGCCAACTGCGCAGTGTATGTTGGAGCAACTCCGGTGTTTGCGGATGTCAACCCTGAGACTTACAACATTGACCCTGATTCCATCGAGGCACATATTACAGAAAGGACCAAAGCTGTGGTGGCCGTGGACTTTACAGGCCAGGCGGTGGAGCACGACAGGATAAGACAGATCTGTGACAGGCACGGACTTACGCTCATAATAGATGCAGCCCACGCCATCGGCACCAGGTACAAGGGACAGCCTGAAGGCTCTCTTGGTGACATGACCTGTTTTTCTTTCCACCCGGTCAAGACCATAACCTCAGGAGAGGGCGGAGCCATTACCACCAACGATCCTGAGCTTTACAGAAAGCTCTTTTTGGCATCCCAGCATGGCATCACCCACGAGGCCTCGGAGTTTGTTGACAAGAACCCCGAGGGACCCTGGTACTACGAGATGCAGACCCTGGGCTTTAACTACAGGATGACGGATTTCCAGGCGGCTCTTTTGTCAAGCCAGTTAAAGAAGCTTAAGAAATTCTCCGACAGAAGAAAAGAGATCGTGGCCAGATACAACGAGGCCTTTAAGGATGTTCCGGAGCTGATCCTGCAGAAGGAGATACCGGAGTCAGATACCACAAGGCACCTTTACATAATCCGCCTCAACAAGGACAGGCTATCCTGCACAAGGAGGGAGTTCTTTGATGCCTTAAGCGCCGAGAATGTTCAGTGCCAGGTTCACTATGTGCCCGTTTATTACTTCCCTTTCTATCAGGAGAGGGGCTACAAGAAGGGCCTTTGTCCTGTGGCAGAGGAGATCTACGAGGGTATTATGAGTATTCCGCTTTATCCTCTTATGACCGACGAGGATGTGGACTCTGTCATAGAGGCTGTTAAGAAGGTGGCTGCGTACTATAGCAAGTGATATGATAAAAACCGTGAAGGGCAACCACAATTCAGTTGTCGCCATGGATGTTTCAGCCGGATAATACCTGCGCCGTATAGGGTTTTGTTAAAAGAATATTAATTGAAAATGGACCTCTTCCAAATAACCACTAGATGATGTAGAATATACTCGATATATAATACATCTAGTGGTTATTTTTTTGAGGGAGTGGTGAGTATGAAAAGATTATTAGCAAGCTTATTATGCGCGACACTGATCATCAGCCCCGTGGGGAACGCTTCTACAGCTTATGCGGCTGAGACAGCTGAAATCATACAGACGGTGGAAACTGATGAAGTGACTGAAGAGGCTGCAGTTGCCGACGAAAGTCTGGCAGAGGATGCAGCAGCCGGCGAAGATGAGGCCGGTAAAACAGGGGAGTCAGAAGATAAGGATGCCTCAGCTGAGGGCGACAGCTCAAAAGAGAAGGCAGAGGATACAGATGGCTCTGAGACTTCCGGTGACGAGACTCCTTCCGGAGAGGAGACTCCTGCAGAGGACTCCGAAGCTGAGACAGATGAAGAAGGAGCTATCGAGGAAGGCGAGCTGGAAGAGGATGCTGAGCTTTCAGCAGAGGATGCGATTGAAGAGGATTCCGAGCTCCTTGGCAGCGAGGTTGAGGATGCAACGGATCTGCTTGGAAGATCTGCCAGCGAATGTTTTACTGTTGATGCAGACGGAACACTTCAGCTGGTAGAGGGCAAGCTTCCTGAAGCCACATCGGTTATCCCTGCTGAGGCTAAGAGGATTCCCGCAGGAATCTTTACCAACAATTCGACATGTACAGATATCAAGTTTGACGATGACGGCAAAGAGAGTCAGCTTGTAGAGATTGATGAGGGGGCTTTCAAGGGAAGTAAGATCAAGAAGATAGAGATCCCTGCAGGGGTTACCGAGATCAAGGCAGAGACCTTCAGCGGAGCATCTTCCCTTACATCCGTAACATTTAAAGGTGTTATAACATCGATCGGTGACTACGCTTTTTCAAATACAGCCATCGCATCTATATCAGCCAGAAATGCCACAACAGTAGGCAAGTATGCTTTTTCAAGCTGCTCATCTCTTACAGTTGTGAATATGGAGTCACTGGTAACAGTGGGCGATTCCGCTTTTTCAGGATGTACAGCATTAAGAGAGATGGCTTTCCCGTCATCTATTACATCCATCGGAACAAGTGCTTTTGCAGGCTGTGCCCTTACCAGCATTGATTTGTCAGATTGCAAGACCCTGGTTCTTGGAGAGAACTGCTTCCAGAACAATGACAAGCTTGCAACATTAAATCTCCCCAACTGCCTTGCTTCCGTTCCTACCAAGGCATTTTTCGGAGATGTTAAGCTTTCAAGCGTTACCTTTGGTTCCAAGAGCTCAGACAATAAGATAAGAGTCATCTACAACAGCGCCTTTGAGAACTGCAGTGCGCTGACCAGCGTAGTTTTTTACAACGTATATGAATTTAAGTCAAAAGCCTTTGAGAACTGTAGCGGACTGACAACCATTACGATCTGGAATGAGGATACGGACAGCGCAAGCTTTTCTATTGCAGAGGACGCCTTCCCCAACAAGTCCGGAGTTACAATGAAGGGCTATGATGGCAAGGTTCAGGAGTACGCAGACAGAAGGAATTACAAGTTTGAATCTCTTTATCCTACTCACAGTGTAAAGGCAACCGTATCCCCTAAGGATTCAGCTACAGTTAAGCTTTCTGCTACAAAGGCTGCAAAGGGAGCCAAGATTAAGGTAACGGTTACTCCTGCTGAGGAGTATCAGCTCAGCAACATTGCAATAGATGAGTCGGTACCTGTATCCAAGAGCAATATAGTTCTTGTGGAAAATACAGATGAGCATCAGGTCTTTGAATTCCCTATGCCTGACGGTGATGAAGAAGTTAAGGTCACCATGGTTAAAAAGGGAACAACTGTCAAGGGCAAGCTTGGCTACAAATTCAATGCCATAAATGGATATACACCTGAACTTGATGGTGATGTCAGAAAGTTTGATATCCCCGGAAGAGAGTCAAGACTTGTCATCACAGATGACAACGGCGAGACTAACAGCTGGTACTGGAACTACACATCATCCAATTCCAAGGTCGTTTCCGTTACCAATGCCGGCGTAGTAAGAAGTACCGGAGTGGGCAATGCCAACATTACAGCAACTCTTAAGACTGATGATTCCAAGAAAATTACTGTCAGTGTCAAGGTTGTAAGCTCTGCAGATATCAACAGGATCGAGCTTGATATGCCGGATTCGGTTTCCAGAGCAAAGATCACCACTGACGTGATCGATGGAGAGATTATCCCGGTAGTACAGTATGAGAGAACAGCCCTCACAAGCGGAGCCAAGGAATTTGAAGTAGGCATCAAGGCTTACTCTGACGGAATACCCACAAGCCTTGTTACCACCTCCAAGTGGACCACCTCAGACAGCAAGGTTGCATCTCTGGAATCAAAAAGCGTTACCAGTAACAGGAATACGGTGAAGATTGCTAAGAATACTTCCGGCGAAGCGCTTATCACAGTTACGGTTCAAAACAAAAATGACAAGAAGCCTACTGAGGCAAATACCAAGAGCTTTATCGTAAGAGTTGTAGATGCCACTCCCAGACTTGACAACAGCACACTTACAGTTGACTCCCGTTCATCTAACGGAACAGCCCTGAAGATCGTGACTGTTTACGGATACGGTATCAGAGGTGATAATCTTACCCTTACAACCAAGAAGACGAATTCCAAGGGCGTTACTACTTATCCTAAGGTATCCGAGCTTGATGTATATTTCAGCAGTTCTGATGACACATATTACATTTGCAACAACAATCCAAGTGAGCCCTTTGAGAAGGTATATGAGGGAACGCTCTATCTGGAAGGTGTAATTGAAGGCGATGAAAGCTCTGATACTACCTTCCACATACCGATCACCAAGCTCACGGTTACCAACAAGGCTCTGAATCCTACGATCAAGACCACAGGTAAGATCAATCTCTTCTACAACACAGAAGCAGATGATGAACTCAAGGGCTCGGTAACAGTTACCCAGTCCCTCAAGGACCTTGTGGTTGACAAGGTAGAGCTGGTATCAGCAGCCAATTACAAGAACTCATCCATACCTGATGATGACAAATTTGCTGCAAACTTTGATATAACCAAGAAGAACAATACAACCTTTGAAGTTACCAGAACTTCAAGTGAACTGGAGAAGGCCGATGGAAAGCCTGTGACCAGCGGATATATCAGGATCAAGTACAAGGGCTATACATCAGCTATAAATAAGGCCATCACAATCCCTACTGTGGATACAGCTCCTGACTACGTACTGGACAAGACTTCAGCTACAGCAAGCCTCTTCTCTTCTGATCAGAGCTATGAGCTTCACCTGGTTGACAAGAAAACCAAGAAGGTCATTCAGGACCTCAGCGACATTGACACAGATGACGACGGATCAGGCAATATGGTTGGACTTGGCTTTACAACCAAGACTACAGACGGAGTATTTAAGGACCTTGAAGCAACAGATGACACCATCACACTTCAGGTGGACGGAACCCCAAGGAATGCCAAGGCATATATCTATGTGAAGATGACAACCTGGAGCAGGGAAATGGTATATACCTTCACCCTCAAGACCACAACAGCTCTTCCTACTGTTAAGTTCAGTTCCACAACAGCAACCCTTAACAAGACCTATGCAGGTCAGGCTGCTGAGCTTACAGCCACAGATAACCAGCCTGAAGCTGAGATGTCCGGCATTGCATCCATCCTTTACACCGGCAAGAACACTGCAGCTGCCAATGAACTCATTAGCCTTATGGAGACATCCGCTTCAGATGACAAGCTTACAGTTAAGTTTGCTCTTCCTACAGATAGCAAAAAGCTTGCATTAATTCCTAAGGGAACCTACTCATTTAAGGTAACTCCTGAGGTTGAGTACAACGGAGCTGATACCGTTGAGACCAAGGCACAGACCATCAAGGTAGTTGTAAATGAGACACTGCCTACAATCAAGTTTAACAGCAGTACATTTAAGTTTAATGCTGAGGCTCTTGATACCAAATATCCAAGTGCAGAGAAGGTGGAAAGAACCTTCAAGATTGGCAATCTCCCTACAGGTGTAGAGGGAACAACAGATGGCAGCGCAGTTAAGTTCATTCCTGTAAATGGCGCACCTTCATTTGATAAGGTTGCAGATATTACATTCAGTGATGGTAAGGCAGTTGCCTCTATTGAGACCAATGCAACAACTATCTCCAATAAAGGCAAGACATTAAAGTACAAAGTGAGCGGACTTGCGGTGGCAACAGCCAGCGGAGATAAGGCGACAATTCCTGATTTCACAATTGGAATCCAGCTGGATAAGAAGACAGCTGTCGTAAAGGTCACCGGAACCGGAGCCATCAATCCTATTGATGCTTCTTCCAAGATCACATATACAGCAACTCTTACCAATATCTCCAGTGAGATTGCAGATGTTGTTATCTGGGAGAAGAACGGCGACAAGTGGTACGGCGGACGCGATCCTGAGGACAGATATTCAGAGCACTTTGAAATTACACAGGACGACGAGAAGAGCAATGTGGCATACCTTACCATGAAGGATGACACAACTCTGGTAAATGGCAAGAAGTACAGCATCACCGCAGTTTACACCCTTGCGGCAATGCCCGGTAAGACCTATCAGGCAAGCTTTACAGTTGTTCCCAAGCAGACACTGCCTAAGATCACAACAGATCTTAAAGAGCTGACAATCTACTCCGGACAGACTAATAAGTCCTTTACAGTGACCATCAGCCAGAAGGATTCCAAGAACATGATGGATTACCAGATGATAGATCCTGAGTTTGCAGAGGGAACATCAGCAGCCATCAAGAAGGCCTTCAAGATCAAGTCCTTCGATGACAGTACAGGAGAGATGGTGGTTGAGCTTGTCAATTCTTCAGCACTTGTTCAGAACAGCACCTACACACTGGATTTTGTCACAAGATTTGAGAACCAGGCTGAAAAGAGTGTGGGTAACAAGTTCTCAGTAAAGGTAACATTAAAGAAATAATTAAATATCTTTCACAACACTTAAGAGAGTCGGTATTATTGCCGACTCTCTTTTTATACAGTGATGCACGAAAAAATGATATACTTAATATATTAAAATGTGGAGGTTCATCTATGAAGAGAGTTTTAGCAGCGATACTTTGTTCGGCTATGATGATAGCCCAGTGTACGCCGGCGTCGGTGGCTTATGCTGTTGAGGAAAACCCCGCAGCGAACGGCAGCGAAGATGCTCCGGCAGAAGAAGGGGATGGTACAGAGGAATATAATGCATCTTCAGATGAAGATACAGCACAGGGGCAGCAGCCTGATGAGGCTGGACAAGCCGGTGCTGATGGAGCTTTGGAGGATGAGACTGCGGTAACAGATGACGAGTCTGCTACTAAAAAGGAAGATCCTGCGATTTCAGAGGATACTTCTGAAGAAGAGCAGGGACTTGAAGAGGGCATAGAGCTCACAGAAGATGAACTTGATCCCGTCGATGAAGTGACAGAGGAAGAGCTTGATGATGCATCTCTTTTAGGAACTGAAAAGGATGGGGCTGCATACGAAGTTTCTGAGCAGCATCTTAAGTTAAAAGATATGGCAAGGGAGCATGATGAGCTGGAAGCTCTGAAAGATCTTAAGTCCGGTGAAGATTATAAGTCCGGAGAAGTGATTGCTCTTGCAGATTCTGAAAAAGAGGCAGAGAAGATTGCTGAGGCTTATGGCGGTAAACTCCTCGATTTTTCTTTTGGCGTAGCAACCATCAGTCTTGAGGGAAGCGACTACACTGTTGAGGAAGCTTTAGAGGCTGCCCTGGATGAGGACAAGAGCCTTCCCATGGTTGAGCCCAACTATGTGACTGATATTGATTTTGATGAAGACGAGGACAGCCTCTCGGAGTCCTACAGCGTCTTTTCCACAGAGAAATATATACATACCACCGACGGCTTTGCTGACAGGTGGTGGACCGATATGTTAAGGGATCCTTATCTTGATCCTGAGAACAAGTACTATCAGTGGCACCACTCCATGATCAATACCTACTCTGCGTGGGGAGTTACCACAGGTTCTTCCTCAATCAAGGTTGCAACCATCGACAGCGGTGTCAACAGCGCCAACACTGACCTGGTTGGACAGATTGCGGCAGGCTACGACTTTGTAACGGATGAAGCTACCGGCGAGGATGTAAGCAACGATACTCTTGGACATGGAACCCATGTGGCAGGTATCATCGCTGCAGCTCTTAATGACGAGCTTGGAGCAGGAATTGCTCCCGGGGTTAAGGTTGTACCCCTCAAGGTGGTTCAGAGTTCAAAAGTAGAGAATGCTTATGTAATCAAGGCACTGAACTATTCTATAGAAAATGATATCGACATCATCAATATGAGCTTCGGCGGTGCGTCCTACAACGCTTCAGTTGATGAGTCCATACAGAATGCCTATGAGGCAGGCATCACGGTTGTATCTGCCATGGGCAACAACAACTCTTCAAACGTTATGAATTTCCCTGCAGCGCTGGATCACGTTATCGGCGTGGTTTCTGTAAATGAAGCAGGATCTCTTTCGGGCTTCTCAACCTTCGGCGAGTGGGCTGATATCGCAGCTCCCGGAACAGGGATCTACTCCTGCAGCGCTGCAAGACCAACAACCTACAGATATGATGAGGGAACCTCTATGGCCTGTCCTGTTGTGGCAGGTGCCTGTGCTCTTTACATGAGCGCTGTGGGCCATGTCAATCCTGATACCATGGAAAGAGTCATCAAGAGCGCGGTATCAGGCAGCGCCGGAGCCGGCGCAGGTGCAGGCATACTGGATCTGACCAGGCTCTTTAACGGAGATACAACGGCTCCCAGGATCACACTTAAGGCAGATGACAGCGAGGAAGAAGAGCTTAAGACGGTTCTTGGCCAGGTACAGGATGGCAAGTCACTTACAGTATCAGCTGATGTACCTGCTGATGCTGAGATTTCTTTTACCGCTATGAACTTTGGCGGCGAGGATGGAGCCAATGACAGCACTGCAATAGTTTATTCCACTGATGGAAAAGCTCCTTCTGTTGTGGATGGACAGATCATAAACGGTGAGATGTACGACGGCACCATAAGAGCAGGCGACCTTCTTGGCGGCATTACAACAAGGACCAAGGTCACCGTAAAAGCCATGGCAGTAACGGGAATGGGAGTTGCCGGCAAGGTGACAACCATGGTATTTACAGTTTCACCTGATGCTGATGCACCTGAGTCACAAGGATATTTTGTTGAGATAACAAACGCACCTTCAAGACTGATCGCAGGAAAGAGCCTTCAGCTTCAGGCAAGAGTTATAGATGCTTCTACAGGTGATGAGGTTTCAAAGAAGCTCACCTGGAGTATCAGTTCTGTTATCAGTAAGGCAAAGATCAATGCGTCAAGCGGAAAGCTTACCACATCGGCCGAAGAGACAGGAACACTGACCGTAACCTGCAGCACTGCTGACGGAATCGGAACGACGAGCGTGGAAATCCAGGTGGTTGAAGCTTCTCCTGTAGGTAAGATGACCATAAATGGCGGAAGTGCTTTGCAGCTTTCCTTTGACAATGAAGGAAAGGTTACAGGCAACACTGTCATAAAGCTCACCACACTTACCGACAACATGAACATTAACCTCTTAGATGGGGAGAGTTACAAGGACTACAGCTTCCAGTGGATCTCATCTAACAGTAATATTTTAGCCATCGGAGACACTGTGGATGGACAGAGTGCCCCTGCGGTAAATCTTGTTCCCAGGGCAGCAGGTACGGTCACTGTTACATGTAAGGCTCTGGACGGCTCCGGCAAGAGTGCAAGTCTTAAGGTTGTAGTTACGGCCCAGCTCAAGGCAAGCTCTGTAAGTATATCAAACAGCGCAGATACAGCAGTTACTGCACTGACTCTTTATACTGATGATGAGACATATGTTCTGAATTCTGTTATCAGATACCAGAATACTTCCAAGACCAATATCCAGAGTCCTTTATGGAGCAGCAGCAATACTAAGGTTGCACGTATCGCAGCTGATACTTCAGATCCATTCAAGGCTACGCTGACAGCTCTTTCCAAGGGAACAGCTACCATAACATGTGCGGCAACCGATGGTTCAGGCAAGAAGGCTTCCTTTAAGCTCACAGTCATGCAGCATGTGGAACAGCTACAGATAAACGGTCAGAAGTACATTGCTCCTGGAGCAACAGCCAAGTATACAGCTGTGGTTACTCCGTCAGCTGCAAATAACAAGAAGGTTACCTGGGACATCTCAGCTGATGCCAAGGCAAAGGGGATCACAGTTGACAGCACCAAGGGAACAGTTAAGGTTCCTGCCGGAGTGGAAGCGGATTATCTCTTTAATGTTACAGCCACGGCAGCAGATGGCTCAGGCGTAAGCACATCCTATGAGGTTAAGATATCTCCAAAGGCTACGAAGGCAACAGTCATTGTCGCGGAAGATGAATCAGACACAATTGCAATAAATCCCAATCCTTCTGGAGATTACACAGACACAACACTTGTCATTGCTACCTTTGACAATGGTACCGCAGCTTCTGTAAAGAGCAGCAATACCAAGGTGGCCAGGGTGGCAGAAGTTGTGCAGGATTCTACAGGAAAGTACACCATTGCCACAATTGTAGCCGTAGGTAAGGGCAGCTGTAAGATAACAGCCACCGCCCAGGACGGCTCTAAGAAGAGCGGCTCTGTGAAGATCACGGTAAAAGAGCTGGTTTCTTCTATTACAGTTACCGGCCAGAAGGGCATAGCACTTGGAGGCAAGGCTACCTATAAGGCGGAAGTTCTTGGCAAGAAGGCCAATAACAGAAAGGTTGAATGGTCCCTTAAAGAAGCTGTGGCAGGAGTTGCCATTGACAGCAAAGGCGTTGTCACGGTAGGACAGCAGGCACAGTCTTCTGCCGGTAAGACTGTGACAGTAATTGCCAAGGCAGCTGATGGAAGCGGAATCTTTGGATCCTGTGACTTCACCATCGCGGGCTCAAAGGCAACAGCAATTTCCGTTGATGTTCTGGCATCTTCAGTTATTGAGGATGTTCACATTCCTCAGAGGGATGCTAAAAACGTCCTGACATCAGTAAGACTTTACGACCACAAGCTAACAGGCGACGCGTCCACTATAGAGAACCAGATAGTTCTGACATCTACAGTAACAGCCAACACCGCATCTGCAAGAGCAGTGGCAAGGACCTGGAAGAGCAGCGCACCTTCAGTTGCAGAGGTTACTGAAGAGGCTGATGGAAGGGCTGTGGTTGTAGGTAAAAAGCCGGGCTCAGCAACCATCACCTGCACAACAGGAGACGGTTCCGGCTTAAAGGCATCAGTGAAGGTGAATGTGATAACTCCTGCTTCAGGTATATTCATCCCTGCAGTCAAGGGCGTTTACTCAGATGTATATCACGGATCAGAACTTGCTTTTGGAGCTTCCTGCACTTCACCTGCAACACTGGGTAGCCTTTATGGCAAGCCATCCATCAACAATATAGACTATGACTACGAGGTGGGAACCTACAGCGGATCCGGCAGATTCGCGGCTCTTAGCGATGAACTCAATGAGACAATCAGGAAAAAGGGCATGATCTTCAGAGTTTCAGGCACCGGTGTAAGACTTAAGGATAAGGATCAGTATATTGCAGATCTGGTGGAGCTTGGACTTATGGCCAGCGCAGATGACACCTTAAAGTATTACGCAGTTAAGCTCACTGCCACCACCACCGATGGCACAGGATACGAGGCTGCCAGGTACTTCAAGGCGGTTGAAGCAACCACCTTCATCAAGCTCAAAAAGACCAACGGCAGCGGATACGTCACTGAAGGAAAGACCAAATTCTCCGCTTATCTTGAGAACGGTGTACTCAATCAGAAGAAGTACTATAAGGCCGGAGTTGTGGACTTTGACAACTCAGAGCGCGGATTCTCAGTGGTTAGCTCAGACACTTCCGTTGTGACACCGTATATAACCACTGTCAGCGGAGTGGCTAACACACTGGCTCTTTTCCCTAAGGGAGTAGGTACTGCAACCATAACAATTTCAGCGCTGGATGGTAGCGGCGTGAAATGTGTCTACACCTTTACGGTGGAAGATGAGTAAAGAGTTCTGAATTGACTTAATAATTCAAATCGTCCGACAAATGGAGCTTTTAAAAGTGTCTATTTGCCGGACGATTCTTTTCATTAATATGTTATTGCGAAAGAACATATTTTTAAGTAGAAATAAAAAGTTAAAATTGTGCAAAATTTAACGATGAATAATCTGCCGATTCAATGTATAATGAGTCAAGTATATTTTTGAAATGGAGGATTTTTGTTTTATGAAGAGACTATTGGCGGCACTGTTGTGTGGAACAGTGATCGTATCGTCCGGCAATTTCACGCAGACGGTATATGCTACTGAAGCCGCAGTAGACACTGACGTAACTGATGACGAACTGTCTGAAGAGATAGTTCTTGAAGGAGAGGATGCACCTGCTTCCGAAGCTGAGGAGGGCGAGGAACCTTCTGATGAGGCTGCAGAAGAGACTTCTGAGGAATCCGATGAAGCAACTGAGGAGACAACAGAAGAATCTGAGGAGGAAGCAGAAGGCTCCGAAGAAGCTGCAGAAACAGAGGATGCAGCTAAGGATGCAGATAAAGAGAAAACTGACAAGGAGGAGCTTCCCGAGGGAATCCAGGGTCTTCCGGAAGGTGCAACTCTTTCTGATCTGCAGAAAGAGCTTAAGAGTGATGCCCAGGACCATGACGTCCTTGACACATTTGAGGACCTTACTGAAGGCAGCGACTACGTAAGCGATGAAGTTATCGCCCTGGCTGATTCCCAGGAAGAGGCTGAGGCCATTGCCTATGCTTATTCAGGAGAACTGACTGATTATTCCTACGGTGTTGCAACCATCAGCCTCAAGGACAGCGGACTTACTGTTGGAGAGGCCTTTGAGTATGCCCTTGATGACAAGCTGGGGCTTCCTTATGTTGGACCCAACTACATCACACATATCGACCAGCCTGAGGACGATGTTGACCTTGATGAGGCAGTAACACTTTTTGCTACAGGCTCTGATGAGGTTGCTTCAGGAGACGGATTCTCAGAGTGGTGGGATGATACCAGTAATAAGGATCCTTATCTTAATCCTGCAAATGGTACATATCAGTGGCACCACGGTATGATCAATACATATTCTGCATGGGGTGTTACCACAGGCAGCAGCAATGTCACTGTGGCTGTCATCGATACAGGTGTTAACTCAAATCATGCAGATCTGTCAGGCAAAGTTGATACTTCCAAGGGAAAGTCTTTTGCTGATGACACAAATACCACTTCTTCTGATGTTCAGGGACATGGAACACATGTTGCCGGTATCATTGCTGCGTCCCTCAATGGCAAGCTTGGTGCAGGTGTTGCTCCGGGAGTCAAGATAATTTCTGTAAGAGTATGTGATGCAGGAGGATCATACCCTGACTCATCTCTTATCAAGGCTCTTAATTATGTGTCAGGAGCTACAACCGGAACTCGTCTGGCAGATATTGCCAACATGAGTCTTGGCACAATGGTCTACAATCCGGAACTTGAAAGGACAGTAAACAAAGCCTATGATCAGGGACTTACCATGGTAGCAGCCATGGGAAATCAGAAGAATTCTGACACCAAGGAATATCCTGCAGGCTACAAGCACATGATTGCTGTCGCATCTGTGAACTCCAATGGCCTTGTCTCCTGGTTCTCTTCAGTGGGACCCTGGGCAGATGTTGCAGCTCCCGGAAGTGCTATTCTTTCCTGCGACAACGCCAATACAGGTGCTTATATCGAGGAGAGCGGAACTTCCATGGCTACTCCAGTGGTTGCAGGAGCCTGTGCTCTTTACATGAGTGCGGTTGGTCATGTCGATCCTGACACCATGGAGAAGGTGATCAAAAAGTCTGTGTCAGGTTCTGCAGGTGCAGGCACCGGAACAGGTATCCTTGACCTGGCCAAGCTCTTTGACGGAGACACAACTGCTCCTAAGATTACACTAAAGGTTAACAGCACTGTTCTTGGCGAAGCAGAGAACGGAAAGAGCGTAACCATCTCCAATGCGGTAGCTCCCAGTTCACAGCTTTCCTTCACAGCCATGAACTTTGATGGAAGTGCTTCATCTAACAGCAACACTTCAATAGTTTATACCACAGACGGCAAGGCCCCTTCAGTAAGGGACGGAGAGATCCTTCACGGTGAGAAATACACCGGAGCGGTTCCCGTTAGCGAAATTGTTGGCAGCATTACTGACAAGACCAAGGTTACTGTAAAGGCCATGGCTGTTACCGGAATGGGTGTTGCCGGCAAGGTTTCAACCCTTGTATTTACAGTAGATCCGGCTCTTGCAACATCAGGTGCTTTCAAGTACAGTGTCAAGATCACCAATGCACCTACACAGCTTGTTGCAGGTAAGAGCATTCAGCTTGAGGCAGCTGTAAGCAATGCAGAGACAGGAGAGGCAGTATCTCAGAAGGTAACCTGGAAGATCAAGAGCACATCAGGAGATCTTTCCAAGGCCAAGATCGATGCAGGCAGCGGTAAGCTCACCACTGCAGCCGGTCAGACAGGAACACTTACCATTAGCTGCACTACAGCAGATGGTGTGACAGAGGCTACAGCTTCTATTAAGGTGGTTGCTCTTAACCCTGTTAACAAGATGGTTATTAATGAAGGCAAAGCTCTTGAGCTTTCATTTGATGAAAATGGAAATGTAACAGGCACTGCAACTGCAAAACTTACAACACTTACAGACAGCAAGAACAACGATCTTTTAGCAGGCGGAAGCTACAAGAATTGCAGCTTCCAGTGGACATCCTCAAACAGCAAGGTGGTTGCTGTCAGCGGAACTTCCACAGGAGCAGGTGTTTCCTCTGTTACCCTTAAAGTGGTATCGGCAGGTACATCCACACTTACTTGTAAGGCACTTGATGGCTCCGGAAAGAGCGCAAAGTTAAGCGTTAAGGTTACTTCTGCTGCTAAAGTACAGTCAGTAACAATTAAGAACGCTGATGAATTTGTCAAGATGTTTGCAGGCAAGACAGCCACTGTTGAAGCAACACAGACCTTTGCAGATGGTGTTAAGGGACACAAGATTCCTACAGCCTGGACAAGCAGCAATGCCAAGGTACTTAAGGTTACAGACCTTGGTAACAACAAGGCAACCTTCACAGCTATTTCAAAGGGATCAGCTACAGTAACATGTGCTGCCCAGGATGGCTCAGGCAAGAAGGCCACACTCAAGGTAACAGTCCTTCAGCCTGTAAAGGAGATTACAGTCACAGGATCTAAGGATGTAGCCCGCGGCGGAAAGTCAACCTTCAAGGCGTCAGTTCTTCCTTCAACAGCCAATGATAAGAAGGTTTACTGGAGGATAACCGGTGATATTACAGGTGTAACACTTTCAGGAAAAGACGGAACTGTAGAGGTTAGCAATTCTGCCAAGGTTGGTGGAAAGGTCACTGTTATTGCCCAGGCCCAGGATGGAAGTGGTGTTGAAGGAAAGGTAACCTTCACCATTACTGATGCTCAGGCAACAGGAATATCAATTGTTACTACTGAAACCGCCAATGACCGCAATATCCTTGTGAAGAAAGATGATGCTGTTTCATCCTTCAGAGTTTATGATATCAATGTTCCTGGTTCATCTTCTGTAGATGAGAGGAATTTCGTACTTACAAGGAAGGTTCAGACTAGCTCCAGCGTTAATGCAAATGTGGACGTTGTTTGGAGCAGCAGCAATGAAAGCGTTGCAACAGTAGAGGATATTGGAAGCGGAAAGGCCAGAGTTACAGGTAAGAAGGCCGGAACAGCCACCATTACATGTACTACTGCTGACGGTTCCAATAAGAAGGCATCTACCAAGGTTACAGTTATAACTCCTGCTTCTGATGTCTTTGTAACTGCAGGAAAGAGCGTAGCACAGAGCTTTGACTGCTATTATGTGGGATGCGGAGTAAAAATGCCTGTGTCTGTCAAGCTTGGTGATGCTTACGGCAAGGCAAGCGTAACTCAGACAACAACTACTTACGAGATTGGCCGTTCTGTACCCAGATACTCCGGTGATTCACTCGTGGGTATCGATTTTGTGAAATATCCTAATTCAGATGAGCTTGTAAGAGATAAATATTTCTGCACATACTCCGGCGGTAAGCTCTCGATCAAGAGTATAAAGAAGTTTGCAGAAGATATGGATAAAGCAGGCGTGTCATCTGACAGCGTTGCTATAAGAGTAATTGCTTCATCAACAGATGGAACAGGATTAACTGGAAGTATCTTCTTCTCACCTGTAGTACCCACTACCAGGATGCAGGTTAGAACTTACGATTCACAGTATCATTACACGGTTTATGACGGTTCATATGTAAGCCTTTCAAAGTACAAGGATACAGGCTGTGCAGTAGGATCTGTTTACAGCAACGGTCAGATAAACGGAGCATTTTCTGTAACAAGTAGCAATGACGACATATGCTCAGGAAGTGTTATCTACGGATCTGATTATCCATGTGGGAACTTACTGGTAATTTATCCCAGGAAAAAGGGTAAAGCAACAGTTACAGTTACTGCTTTGGACGGAACTGGCAAAAAGACTTCATATATCATAGTGGTAAGATAAATGACAGGAAATAGATTTACTATTTTAGCTGCAGCGTCAGCAATGATAATGACCCTGGGACTATCAGGCTGTGGAGGAGGAATGGGAACAGCGATGCCCATAGACAATATTTCTGAGGGAAGTGAAACTCCAACATCTGTTCAGGTGCCTATATCCGAGATTGCGGAGGGCAAGGAACTTTTATGCCTGTGCGATTCCCAGGAGGAAGCGCAGAAGATTGCTGACATGTATGGCATCGAGCTGGTGGAATACAGCTACGGAGTAGCGACCTTCCATACTGATGATCCACAGGGAGTGATCGAGATGGGTAAGGAAAAAGGATACCCTGAACTGGAGATCAACGGCATATCATACATTAACGATTTATCAAATCAATAATGCTTAATAAGAAGGCCTCGGAATCTGATATATTACAGGTTCCGGGCCTTCTTTTTGTCTGGATTTTCAGGGAAATGAATTGTAAGCTTTTTTATTGCCAACAATGGCGTAGCCGTATTAAAATAGCTTGACTATATATTTAGATGAAGGGATGGGGAATATTTTGAACAAGAAAAAGATTCTTTCCAATAAACTGTTTTTGTATCTGACAGAGTTCTTTGCCGGCATGTCGGTGATGGCTGTGGAGCTGGGGGCTTCGAGGCTCTTAGCGCCGTACTTCAGCTCTTCGCAGATTGTCTGGACTATTATTATCGGGACCATTATGATTGCCATGGCCCTGGGCAATATATACGGAGGCAGAAAGGCCGACAAGGACCCGGATCCCGGCAAACTCTACGGCAGGATTCTGATAGCTGCACTTTGGATCGCAGCCATACCGGTCCTTGGCAAATACATTATCCTTGGTATCTCCGCAGTCCTTGTATTTGCGGTTAACAGCAATTTTCTTATAATCGCGGCCTTTGCCGCCTGCATGGTGGTGTTTGTGTTCCCTCTTTTCCTTTTGGGAACCGTTACACCGAGCCTTGCCAAATACACGACGGACTCTCTTGAGGACAATGGCCGTATTATCGGAACTCTTGGAGCCTACAACACTGTGGGCAGCATCATCGGAACCTTTGTTCCGACCTTTGTGACTATTCCTGCGGTGGGTACCTCCGTTACCTTCCTTATTTTTTCTGGAATCCTTTTAGTTCTTTCCATACTGTATTTTGTAAGCCCCTCAGAGGGACAGTCTGATGCTCAGAAAGGTGAGGACATATCCGGAAAAAAATCTTTAGCCGGGGATGACAAAAAGCGCATTATCGCAGGAGCCCTGATCTTTATCCTCTGCGTCATCTTCGGCCACAACACCAGCTTTGCTTTCTGGGAAAAGAACCTGACCTTTGAAGGGGAGTCTGTTTACAACTACCTTCAGGTCAAGGAGACCGATGACAGCGTGATACTGTCCACCAACGTGCTATTCGGTGTGCAGTCGATATTTATGAAGGATGCAGCTCTTACCGGGATGTACTACGACTATGCCATGGCAGCGCCATATATGGCAGGCATCAAGGAAAAAGAGCTGTCGGGGGAGGAGCTTGACCTGCTGATCCTGGGAATGGGCTCAGGCACCTACGCTACTCAGCTTTCAAGATATTTTGACAATATAAATGTGGAAGGTGTTGAGATCGACGACAGGATCACGGACCTGGCTCACAGATACTTTGAACTTCCACAGGACACACAGGTTACTACCTACGACGGAAGGGCATATCTTGCAGCCATCGACGGGCTCTACGACGTGATCATGGTGGATGCCTATCAGGACATCACCATTCCCTTCCAGATGTCCTCTGTAGAGTTCTTTTCCATGGTAAAAGAGCACCTGGCTCCCGGAGGAGTAATGGTGGTGAACATGAATATGTACAGCGAGGAGGACAGCCCTGCAGTGGAGGCAAGCTCTGACGATGAAGCAACCATCAACACTTATCTGGCAGACACCATAGCTTCGGTATTTGACAACGTGGTAACTGTCAAGGTGCCGGGTGCCACCAACAGGGAGCTCTTTGCATCTGATGCGGATGACTTCCTGGTAAGACTTTCCGGTAACACCGCCATGGAGGATAACGAGACCTTAAAGGCTATGATGCAGAGGGTTGCTGACACCTGTGTGAGCTACCGCAGCACCAGTCATATCATGACCGATGACAAGGCGCCTGTGGAGCTGCTTGGAATGCGTCAGATCGATGCCATCATCAAGAATGAAGTGTCATACTACCGCCGGATTTATAAGGAGCGCGGCATCAAGGGACTTCTGGAGCTGCTGTGATACAACGGATTCATGGAGATTACGGAATATGTCTGAAAAGGATAATGCAAACACTTTTGCAGCTGAGATGAAGGCCTGGATGATGATCCAGGTGATAGGCCGCACAAGCGTGAACTTTCTTAATAAGAAGAAACTTAAAAAAGAGATGGAGGAGCACCTTGCTGTTCTGACTGAGGCCGTGAGCGCAAGTGATAGCGACAGCCTTTCTTTTCCGGAATTCTTCATCGACAGCTGCCTTACCTCCAAGTCCTACCGCACAGCTGTCTTTGGCACCATGTCTATGAGTGATGCCGGCGCAGCCACGCGCCTGGCACAGGACATCCTGGAGGTGACAGAAAAAATCCCGGAGCGTTTTGAACTGACAGAGGCCTTTGGCCCGGTCAGGGAGGCAATGCTTCAGGCCTTTAGTAGTAAAGTACCAAAAGCGGATGAACTGATGTGAGGTCTGCATGAGTCAAACTGGAACGTCCCTTCTGACTCATGACTCACGAATAAAGTAAATTGCAAAATCCCGGGCCGGTGGGGGCAAGGACAAATATATCTGCTGATCGATTGTAGGCCCATGGAGATAAGACCTGGCAATCAGGAGTGCTTATGCACGAGTGATTGACGCTCAGGGCTTATCGGAATGTCCGGGACTATGAGAGCAGCAGATATATTTGCCTTGGCCATACCGGCCCGGGATTTTGCAGATATACACCGGTTATCAAACATAAGAGGAAAAGTAATGTCAAAGCACATCACCATAGGAATACTGGCCCACGTAGATGCAGGCAAGACCACTCTTTCGGAGGGGCTGCTGTATCTGTCGGGCGTCATAAGGAATATGGGAAGGGTCGACAAGGGCGACACCTTCCTTGATACGTACGAACTGGAGAGAGCCCGCGGAATCACCATATTTTCCAAAGAGGCTCATTTTGATTATGGGGACATTTCTTTTACCCTGCTGGACACTCCGGGTCATGCGGACTTCTCTCCGGAGATGGAGAGGACACTGCAGGTACTGGACCTGGCAATACTGGTTATAAGCGCCCCGGACAGGGTCACCAGTCAGGGGAAGCTTTTGTTTAAGCTCCTTGACCACTATAAGGTGCCTGTCATTGTCTTTGTCAACAAGATGGACCAGCTGCGGGAAAGCTCTGAGCAGGAGCGGGTGGATATCATGGCTTCCCTCAGGGAGGGGCTGTCCTCACACATGGTGGATTTTACCAAGGGTGTGGATGACGATGAGACCCAGGAGGAGATTGCGGTTTGCGATGACGCTTTGCTTTCCGGCTTCCTGGACGGCGAGAGAGTAAGCGGGCAGGCGGTAAAAGAACTTGTTGCACGCCGGAAGCTCTTTCCCGTATGCTTTGGATCTGCTCTTAAAATGAATGGAGTAAAAGAGCTTCTGGACCTTATCTCAGAGTATGCCCCTGCTGCGGCAGAAGGCGCAGCTGCACGTGAAGAAAACGCAGCGAAGGATAAAAACGCGGGAGCTTCTGAGGCAGATACAGCCCCTGAGCCCTTCGGAGCCAGGATCTTTAAGATAAGCAGGGACAGCAGCGGCAACAGGCTCACCCACATCAAGATAACTTCAGGAGTACTGCGGATCAGAGATCGGATAGGTGATGAAAAGATAGACCAGATCAGGATCTACTCCGGGGATAAGTTCAAGGCTGTACAGGAGGCACAGGCGGGAGAGGTCTGTGCTGTCCTGGGGCTGTCATCAAGGCGCGCCGGCGAGGGTCTTGGCGTTCTGGAGGGGGATATGGTATCGGAGGTCCTGCAGCCCATACTGTCCTCAGTGCTGATACTGCCTGATGGGGCAGACCCGGCTGTTGTCTACAGGCAGCTTAAGAGCCTTGAGGACGAGGAGCCAATGCTCCTTGTATCCAATAATGAAGAGACCGGGGAGATACAGCTGCAGCTCATGGGAGAGGTGCAGAAAGAGATACTGGCCCATCTTATAAAGACCAGGTTTGACCTGGATGTGAAATTCGGCAAAGGAAACATAGTATACAAGGAGACCATCACGGCCCCTGTCGAGGGAGTGGGGCACTTTGAACCCCTTAGGCACTACGCAGAGGTGCACCTTTTACTGGAGCCTTTGGAGCCCGGAAGCGGTCTTGTATTTGATACAAACTGCAGCACCGATGACCTGTCACTGAACTGGCAGAGGCTCATACTGACTCATCTTGGGGAAAAGAAACATCGGGGCGTCCTCACGGGATCAGAGATCACGGACATGAAGATCACGGTCATTGCGGGAAAGAGCCACGTCAAGCACACTGAGGGCGGAGACTTCAGGCAGGCCACCTACAGGGCAGTGAGGCAGGGACTTATGACTGCGGATTCAGTTCTTTTGGAGCCTGTTCTTGACTACAGACTTGAGGTTCCGGACGCTCTGGTGGGAAGGGCTCTCACAGACATGCAGAGGATGAACGGGGCCGTGTCAGGTCCGGAAAAAGAAGGAGCACTTTCTGTTATTACCGGTGTGGTTCCCGCAGCCTGTTTTGGAGACTATGCCGCAGAGGTGGCTTCCTACACCAGGGGAGAGGGAAGGATATTTACTACCTTAAGCGGGTATGCACCCTGCCACAATCCTGAGGAGGTGATCCTGGAGAAGGGATATGATCCTGAACTCGACAGAGCCAATTCTCCGGACTCGGTGTTCTGTATGCACGGGGCAGGTACAGTGGTTCCCTGGGACCAGGTCAGGGAGCACATGCATGTGGACAGCGGCTGGGATCCTAAGACAGGACATATAGAGACGGATCTTTCTGACAACATAGATATGGAGGCGCTTAAGGAGCTTCAGAAAAAGATCAGGAACAAGGGAAACGAAGAGAGGTCTTTTGCCGAAGTTGAAAGGGATCTAAGGGCCACAGAGGGAGAGCTCAAGGCCATCTTTGAGAGGACCTACGGCCAGGTACGTCCCAGATATGTGGAGACTGAGAAAGTCTACACCGGTATGACTCCCGAGGAAAAGGAGGCCCAGAGGGACCTTGAAGTTGAGAAGCAAAAGCGGGAGAAGTACGAGAACACTAAGGCCGTTGACAGGGATGAATACAAGGAGTATCTGCTGGTAGATGGATACAACATCATCTACGCATCCGCCGAGCTTAAGCAGCTTGCACTGACGGATCTCAAGGCTGCCAGAGACAGCCTCATAGACGCCCTTGTGAACTTCCAGGGCTTCAGGCGTGAGAAGGTGATCCTGGTGTTTGACGCCTACAAGGTCCCCGGCGGCAGGGAGCATATGGAAGAGAATGCCGGTCTTGTGATTATTTATACAAAAGAGGCGGAGACTGCGGACCAGTATATAGAAAAAGCTGCTCATGAGATCAGCAAAAAGTACAGGGTCACAGTGGCTACTTCCGACGCCATCGAGCAGGTGATCGTCATGGGGAGCGGTGCCATAAGGCTGTCTGCCAGAGATTTTCTTGAGGAACTGGAGAGGACCAGACAGATGATAAGGGAAAAAATCGGTGGCTGAGTACGCTGAATAATTAGTCACCAAATTGTCTAAAAAAAGTATTAATTTTAACACAAAAGTGCACTTTTTTGATTGCGGGAATATATAATAAAAGTATCGGACTCGAATTAAGGAGGTATGCATATGAATCAGAAAAACAGTTCAGGTTTCAGGGCTCCGCTTGGAGCAATTCTTCTCGGTACTACTTTGGTGCTGGTTGTTGCGTTGTTTGTAAGCATAATTATCAGCAGCTCACAGATGAAGAGCATAGAGCAGACTGATGAGGAAGTTTATTACAACATGCTCTATCAGATCAGTACAGATCTGATAAATGCGGACAGAGATCTGTATCAGGCTATGCTTGCTGCAACTCAGAAACTGGCATACGATCAGTAC
>JAEEGL010983144.1_pt1 | contig 51471 bp, 46 predicted proteins | sample 9134231 | NCBI WGS metagenome assembly JAEEGL01 (sample SAMN16246548, study PRJNA631951) | gut metagenome | biome: gut microbiome; feature: rumen; material: fiber-attached | host: Bos | place: Iran: Karaj | collected 2018-10
GCTACCGTCCCCGTGTGTATCTGCTCACATGGGTGTACGTACACCGCAGACCTCACCTGAGAGAGGTTAAGCAGGCAGTCCTCCCGGCAAAGCTTTGCGCCGGATCCGCGACTATAATCCCCCTATGAAGCTACCGGAACCCTAGCCCGTCAGTGGGCTCATGCGCAAGGGGAATATCTTAACCGCTGACTGCACCCGGAGATTGTCTCGGCCGAGACGGTTTCGGACAGGAGTTCGATTCTCCTCATCTCCACCATATATTTCTTTCCGTAAAGAAAGGGGCTGATATTCAGCCCCTGTTTTTATTTCGTTAGTTTGAAGCAGATGCTTTCCAAAGCTTTTGCATCATTTAGACCGGCCACCGTTCTGCCATCGCCCCAAGACACTTTCAGGATATGCTCAACCGCAGGAAGTCCCGTATCGGTCTTTTTCTTAAACTCATCAGCTGTTATCTCAAACTCGTCATCACCGTATCTGATATTGACATTGCCTGATTCATCAGTAGTACGGATCTCGGTCGCGACCTGATTTGCCCTAAGCTGCCCGTTCAGTAAAGAAACAACATAGTAATAGATGGTGACCTCTCCCTCATTCATCGTATCCTCATATTCCCTGGCCACATACAAGTATTCACCGTTTGAGTTCATGCGGAGCTTGTATTCTTCCTCCATGTAAGGGCCGGGAGAACCTGCTTCAAAGGGAGTGCTGACTTTCGCGATTCCGCTGTTGTCAGCGGTAACTTCATATACGTTAAAGGATAAGTTTTTCTTTGCCGCCGTAATCTCATAACGGCCGTTCATATCAAGATCCGTTATTGCATATTTCATGTCAGCATCACCTTCAACATACCAGGTTGCCTTTGAAGAAGCGATTACCTCAAGCTGACCCTCATATGCGAAAACAGGAGCCGGGAGCGTAGTCTCGCCTGTACTCTGCTCTGCAGATGTTTCAGCAGGAGCCTTGGCATCGGAAGATGCTACAGAAGGAGCTGCCGAAGAAGACACAGGAGCAGGATCTTTTTTGCTGCAGGACGGAATTACGATCATGACCGCAGCAAGCAAAGCTGCTGATATCTTGTTATATGTTTTAATCATCTTTATACCTCGTTCCTTTGTATCCGTGAATTATATCATACGGTTTGAAAAGATATATCATAACAATGCGGCATATAAGACAGAACTAGATTCCCCTTGTGATAGAATACGCCTATGGCTTTTTCAGAGAACAGTACTTTCCGTAAGAAGCTGATATCGCTGATACTGCCGATGACTCTTCAGAACTTCATGTTCTCGCTCGTCCCGTTGGCAGATATTATCATGCTTGTATCGGATCAGGATGCAATGTCATCCGTCTCGCTCGCGTCACAGGTCGCGTTCGTATTCAGCATGTTCACTCTAGCCATCTCTTCAGGTTGTTCGATGTTCGCTGCCCAATTCTGGGGAAAGGGCGATAAGGACTCCATCGAAAGGCTGTTCGGATATTCTCTGAAACTCCTCCTTCCCATCCTTGTCCTGTTCTTCGGCAGTACGATGTTCATGACCGAAGGCGTCATGAGGATCTACACTAATGATCCGGCGCTTATCGCCAACGGAATCCCGTATCTTCGAATTGCTTCTTTTTCCTATGTTTTCATGGGACTGTCGATAATCTACGAGTCTATTCTTAAGAACGTCGGTCTCGTAAAGCAGTGCACATTTGCGAGCACCGTCATGGTAATCCTGAATATCTTTCTTAATGCAGTATTCATATACGGTCTTTTCGGTGCGCCGAAAATGGGCGCAACCGGAGCTGCCCTTGCCACAACCATATCGGCATTCGTCGGCTTCATCTTCTGCCTTTACTACATGCATACCAAAAAGATCGTCTCATTAAGACTGAAATACGTACTCAAGACCGGTATTCATCTTAGGCAGCGTTTCTCCAAATACAGCGCGCCGTTCTTCCTCAACCAGATTATCTGGAGCCTCGGGTTTACAATGATCACGATCATCATGGGACACCTGGGTGCTGACGCTCCTGACGCGGTGGCCGCAAACGCGATAGTTACAGTCATCAAGGACATCGTCTCCTCCTTCTGCTATGCCCTGGGCGCAGGCGGCGCTATCGTTGTGGGCAACGAACTCGGAGCCGGAAGGCTTGATACAGCTAAGGATTACGGCAGGCGCATCATGAAGCTTTGCGTCATTTCAGGCATTATATTGGGTCTCATTGCAGCTGCAACCGCACCTTTCGTCATATGGTTCGTACACCTCACACCAAAGGCGGAACACTATCTTTTGATAATGATACTGATGTGCAGCTATTACATCCTGGGACGTTCCATCAACTGTACTACGATAGGCGGAATCTTCTCTGCCGGAGGCGACACCAAATTCGGTTTTATCTGCGATACGGTCACCATGTGGGCATTCATAGTCCCCGTAGGATCTATCGCAGCATTCGTATTAAAGCTTCCTGTCCTCGTCGTTTATTTCCTTCTCAATCTTGACGAGATAATAAAACTGCCTGTAGTGATCGCACGCTACAAGCAGTATAAGTGGCTTAAGAATATCGTAAACGATATGGAAGCAGATGAGATCTGATCAGTTCTTGATCAACTTGTCACCGTATTCCGTTGTATCAAATGTCGAGAAGTAATCGTTCAGGGACTCGGCACGCCTGATGAGCTTGACTGAACCGTCCTCCTTGAGAAGGAGCTCAGAAGACCAGAGTCTTCCGTTGTAGTTATAGCCCATCGCAAATCCGTGAGCTCCAGCATCGTGGATCACGAGATAATCACCCATGTCGATCTTGGGAAGCATCCTGTCGATTGCGAACTTGTCGTTATTCTCGCAAAGAGAACCGGTCACATCGTACTTATGATCAAGAGGCGCATTCTCCTTGCCCAAAACGGTAATGTGATGGTAAGCACCGTACATCGCAGGACGCATAAGGTTTGCCGCGCAAGCATCAACACCAATGTATTCCTTATAGATGTGCTTTTCGTGAATGGCCTTGGTAACAAGCGCACCGAACGGTGCGAGCATAAATCTGCCCATCTCTGTGTAGATGGCGACGTCTCCCATTCCTGCAGGAACGAGGATCTCATCAAACTTCTTATGTACGCCCTCACCGATCTCTTTGATGTCGTTTGCGGTCTGGTCAGGCCTGTAGTCAACACCTACGCCGCCCGAGAGATTGATGAACGCAAACTCAACGCCGACCTTTTCCTTAGCTTCAACAGCCAATTCGAAAAGCTCACCGGCAAGCTTGGGATAGTACTCATTGGTAACGGTGTTGCTCGCAAGGAACGCATGGAGTCCTACCTTCTTTACGCCGTGAGCCTTAAGCTGGGCATACGCATCGAAAAGCTGCTCTTTTGTCATACCGTACTTTGAATCACCGGGATTATCCATGATGCCGTTGCTGAGCTTATATACTCCGCCCGGATTATATCTGCAGCTCATGATCTCAGGGAACTCCGGACCGATAATGCCCTCAAGGAACGGAATATGAGTGATGTCATCGAGATTAATGATGCCTCCGAGCTTGGCGCACAGAGCGTATTCATTAGCGGGCGTGTCATTGCTGGAGAACATGATCGGGCCTCCGACCGCATCCGCAAGAACAAGTTCAGCCTCACTTGAGCAGTCAAAACCGAAGCCTGCGTCTCTGATGATCTCCATGATGAACGGATTAGGTGTGGCCTTGACAGCGAAATACTCGCAGAAACCCTTATTCCAGGCAAACGCTTCCTTAACTTCCTTGCAGCGGGCCTTTATGCCTGCCTCATCGTAAATGTGGAAAGGCGTCGGATAATCTTTTGCGATCTTCTCGATCAGCTCTTTGGTAACAAAGGGTTTCTTTTCCATATATAGTCCTCTCAGTAAAAACAATCTGGAAAGAATTTTACACTTTATCGCAGTAAATACAAGTATTCGTTGTTATAATTAAATACTATAGGTTAAAGGAGAATGGGCATTGTAAGCCCTGCAGCAGACAAAAACTTATGGAAGAACGGAAAGAATACGGTGCCCTTGATCTCATAAGGATCATTGCCAGTTTCTTTGTTGTAATTGTACATGTACATTTTCCGAGGCCTTACCTGCATGCTTCAATGGCCGTAGCCAGATTCGCCGTCCCCGTATTCTTCATGATCAGCGGCTATTTCCTCTTCTCTCCCTCCGACTCTAAGGAGACCAAGCTTTCGCGTATCAGAAAGACATTCAGGAAGATAGCTGTTCTCACGCTGGTATCTATACTGCTTTATACCGTTTCAAATTCGATCGTCTGTCTTATCAAAGGGCAAGGCATCTTCAATTGGTTCTTCTCCAAAATGAACACCACTGTTCTTTTGGAACTGCTCATATACAACCGTACGGAATTCCTCTGTTCTATGATCTGGTATCTTCCGGCCTTCTTGTATGTACTCGTGATAATTCATTTGCTGGTTAAATACGACAAGCTGAAGATATCATACTATCTGATCCCTGTCCTGCTTATCCTAAACATCATTATGGGCGAAGTCTTGAAGCTCGATTGGTATTACCAGGGGAACTGGCTGTTTACCGCTCTCCCCTTCGTTCTAACCGGCAGGTTTTTCAGAGAATATCCGAAAACTAAAGCCCGCATATCCACCCTTACATTATGGATGCTCTTGATCGCGGGAGTGATCATAACAATAAACGAATCCTTCTATTTCGAAGGCAAGCTGCTCTATATCGGCACTATATTCACAACCGTAAGCCTGTTCATGATCGGTCTTGGTTCAGAGCGTAAATGGCCTTCGGCCATAACTCTGATCGGACGTAAGATCACGATGTACATATTTATCATTCACTGCATGATAAGAGATTTCATTTTCGCGATATACGGATTGCCGCAAGGCACATTAGCGTGGCTTATGCCTTTTATAGTCTTTTTCCTGTCAGCAGCAGCGGGATTCGTGATTTACAAGGTTTCCGGCTTATTCAAGCGTTCAGACCTCAAATGATTCACAGACAACTCCTATAATTCAATAAAATACGGGCAGATATTCTCGTAATGTCCGTCCCTCATCCTAAAACCGCCTGTTATGGTACCCAATTGGGTAAATCCAAGTCTCTCATACAGATGCCTTGCGTGGATGTTGCTTTCTACTACCGCATTGAACTGAAGGACCCTAAATCCGAGTTCTTTTCCCCTCTTAATGCAATCTTTAACGAGTTGCTCTCCTATATGCTTTCCTCGGGATTCAGAAGACACCGCATAGCTTGCATTGCTTATATGACCACATCTGCCGACATTGTTCGGATGGAGAATATAAAGCCCGTAGACCTCTCCGTCTTCTTCCGCGACTCCGGTATAGCTCTGCGAAGCGAAAAATACCGCTCCGCTCTCGATATCCAAAGTCTCTTCCTGAGGGAAAGCAATTCCTTCTTCAACGACTTCATTCCATATCCTGATCATTTCAGGAAGATCTTTTGCCTGATACTGTCTTACAATCATTCCAAGCCACCTTATCCGAAAACAAAAAAGCTCCTTGTTTACGCAAGGAGCTTTTCAATTACTACTGGTGGAGACGAAGAGGATCGAACTCTCGACCTTACGGATGCGAACCGTACGCTCTCCCAGCTGAGCTACGCCCCCGTGCGTGAGAGATTATAACATAACAATAAGGTTCGCGCGAGTATGCCGTCTGTGCCGTTATGCGTACATATCCTGGAACATTTTGATGACCTGGGCAACGAGTCCGGTCGCTGTCAGTGCCGCCAGGATGATAACGAAAATGATGAGAAAGCAGAAATATGATCTGGCAAAATTCTTCTTGTTAACGTTCTTGGTTCCGCCAAGCGCAAATACCACAAGGAAGATAAAGCCGATTACAGGGATCGAAAACAGGATCTGCAAGCCGAAATATCCCCACATGGATATCGGGCGGTACTTCTCAGGAACACTATTATAATCTGACATAAACCCCTCCTAATATTCGTTTGACTTCCTGAGTATAGCACGATAACCCGTTTTGTAGTAGCATTGACACGGAAGCTTAGCTCAGCGGGAGAGCATTCCCTTCACAGGGGAGGGGTCGCGGGTTCAAACCCCGCAGTTTCCACCATAACTCAAACACCTTCTGTAACGTACGGACAAGTCCACGGCGATAAAACGCCTGCGGAACTGATTACAGAAGGTGTTTTCGTTTTGAACATTCGTGTGGAATGATATAATGAACAGGTTTGAATAGTAAATCTATTTGAATTACGGGGATAGCATATGGTTAAAGTCAGGTTTTTAGTAGTTTTGTCATTGGTAATGGCGATCCTTTTCACAGGGTGCGGTTACGATAAGATCGTAGCGGATGATCCGTTGTCTGAAGAAGAGATCATTACTTATGTTCAGGAAAAGATCCGTTCAGAGACCGGAGATACCGTTACAGCCGAGATCGTCTCCAAAAAGCAATTGGAAGTTGCCACTGCATGGCTTGACGGTCCGATGGGTTATCAGAAAGTCACCGGCGGACATGAATACGAACTGAAGATAACAAATAACGACGACAAAAACGTCACCGCTACCGGCACTTATAAAGACGGCTATATCGTTTACGATAAAAAGAGCCAAAAGAACGGTGTCCGCCACGAATCGACCTTCCACTCCGACTATACCGGTAAAAAAGGCACAAACAATGTGAAAAACGAATTCATCAAATCTCTGGATGAGAAGTTTGATGAATACTATATCTATGAGGATGTCGGAACTCCGAAAGGCCTGGACATCTTCATCTGCTCTTCAGATTACGAACTTATAGACAGTCTGCTTCAGTCATTTAAGAACACGGCCTTAAAGTTCAGATCCCAGCAATACGTTACATACAGCGTATATATCTACAAAGACGAAAAAGTATTCAAGAACACTGATTTCGAACGCTATAAGGACTGCAAAGTTTCCTATGGCGGACAGTCAAACGCGTTGGACATAATCGGTCAGTATACCGGCAAGCAGGCTGTCAAGTTATCTTACTGCAGATCATTCGACAGATCGTATTTTGAAAGCAACGGTACAACGAACGCCAAGAAGACGATCGACGATACCGATCCGAGCACCTTTGAATATGTAGTTTTCTGGTATGACGCAGAACCGAATTCATTCAGAGGCAATAACACTCCGGATCTTTATGTATTTGGCGTGAAGTAATCCCAAACATCAGGATAAAGCAAAACGCCGGCCGGTAATCCGGTCGGCGTTTTTGTCATCATTTAACCTTGATCCTAACTGTCACTGTCTTCCAGCCTGACGGCATGTAATTCGTATTACCGGCCGCCTTGACTTTGATCTTGACCTTGTAAGTACCCTTCTTAAGCTTCTTCTTTACTGTTATCTTTCCGGTCGACTTGTTGATCGTGATCTTCTTGTTGCCGGAAACCTTGGCATAAGTTTTAGTTCCCTGTCCACCGCTCTTAAAAGTCAGTACTTTAAAGATCGACAGCGTTTGATTCTTTTTCTTCAGCTTCTTATACTTGACCGTTGCAGTCTTTGGCTTTACGGAAAGTGTGTTGCTTGCCTTAACGATCTCAAATGTGATGATCTTTCTTCCTGTATAGTTTCCTATACCTGTAATGGTCAAAGTGGCAGTTCCGACATCGATGTTATCTTCATAATCGACCGTATAATCCGTATCTTCAGTAAGCTCGGTGCCGTTATACTTAACTACCATCTGCTGGATTAAAGGTAAGCCTGTGTAGATCATGTCTATGACGTCAGTTACTTCAGTCTCTGCACCGCTGATATCGTAGCCCGCTGTGAAATCAACCTTGAAAGAAGTATCTGCAAGATCATAGGTAGCAGGCTTCATACCATTCAGCGTTGTTTTTAATTCAATATCATCTGCCAGCTTATACGCCTTGTTAACCGTAAAATCAACATGAAGCTTAACTTTCTCGCCTGCCGAGAAAACGTGTCCGCTTTCGAAATGGAACCCTGAATCATTAACCCATGAGCAGCCATCAACGGTTATTCCGGGTTCGGCGACGGTAACTGTAGGCTTGCATTCTTCCTTGGTCTTCCCTGCAATAGGATACTTATCCGCAGTAAAAGTAAGCGTTTTAATTTCTATCTTTGGAGGAGCAAATTCCGCATAGTAACAAGTGTCAGATGTTAATGTTTTTGTTATCGTGGCATTTTTGCTTATCAGATTTCCGCCCTGCGTTCCCGCCATGTATTCGTACCAACCGTTAAAAGTATATGCTTCAGCATCAGGTATAGCGGTTAAGGAAAATTCTTCTCCTTTTTCAACATTTATCGTAATGCCTTGGGTACCGGCATAGTGCTCGGTATTATCATTAAGCTTTACACCAACTTTGTTGTCAGTTATCTGTTGGGTAGTAAATTCGTTATAGCAAAATACAGTTACTTTAACATAAACTTTAGGCACAATAACAACCTTATTGGCATAAGCTCCGGTGTCATTGTTCTTTATAACAACATAATCCGAACCGTAAAAGCTCCACTTGGCCGGGTTTGTGACTTTCAAAGTATCTGCCACAGTTATCGAACCTTTGGCACAGATGGCGCATGTATCAAGGGTCAATGCATCCTTTCCCTGCAAAGTTACTGTTGCCTGGCCTCCAAATTCAACACCGGCATTTGAGTATATTCCGTTTCCTTCTGATCCGGTTGCCGTAATTGTTGCTGTTCCGTTGATTTTTAAAGGTGCAGAAGCTTTACCGATAAGTATTCCGGATCGATTACCCGAAGCTGTAATATCACCTCCGGAAATAGTAAAACCTCCATTGTCAGAAAGGATTACTATGCCATTTGATCCCGAAACACCATTGGATGTAGATTTAGCAATTATCTGTCCCGCTGTGACACTCGCATTTTTCTTGATATTAACCCCATATGAAGGGTAATCACTGCTTGCTGTTTTTGCTTTTGAATCTATCATTCCTCCTGAGACAACAAGACTATTTACACTCAAACCAAATGCCTGATGCGAAGAAGAATTAACATCAACTGTGATTTTTCCATTTTGAACTTTAAGTTCATCACATCCAATACCATAAGTAGAAACATCGGTCGAATTGGTATAAATATTTATCTGTCCGCCGGAAACAACTATTGAAGCATCGCTTCCATCTATACCATGGGTCCAGTCTTTTGAACTGAGATCAATGTCGATTTCCCCGCCTGTCATAACCATGTTTTTATCAATCAATAATGCTCTAACAGGGTTTTCTGAAGGACTATCCATGTCCACCGACAATGTTCCGCCCGTAATCGACAGATTTTTAACCGTAATGGCAGAATACGAATTATCCATATTAGCTTTGACTATGACCGTTCCGCTATTAAGTGTAATGTCACCATTTGTTGCATATATGTAAACTGTAACTGTTAATGTATGATCTCCCTGGATGGTTAATTTCACATCGTTCGAAATAACAATTTGCTTTACTGTAATATCAGCATCAATAGTCAGCGTGGTATCAGAATCAAATTGAAGTGTGGCATCTGAAGCGACACCTTGTGCAAGCAATTCAGAAACTTTTACATCGCCGCTAATGTGTTTAGTAGCATTCTTCTTTCCAACCGACTGCGACTCATCCGGCTTCTTGCCTTTAACCGCATCGTTCTCTTTGCTTTCTTCGGTCTTACCTGCTTCGGCACTAGATTCAGAAGGCTTCTTGTCTTCAGGCTCTTCGGACTCTGAATGCTCCTCTGTCTCAGTCTCAGAAGGCTCTTCGGCTTCCTTCTTCTCAGACTCGGAAGGTTCTGTCTCCTTTGCTTTTTCAGGTTCCTTTTCCTTGGATTCTTCCGTTTCTTCAGACGTGGTTGTCTCTACCGCGCTGGTCTGTTCAGGTTCTTTCTCCGTCTCATCCGCGAAAACTATTGCGGGCATGACAGATACGATCATCGAAGCGCTGAGCAGGAATGCCAATAAACGTTTAAAACTCATGTCAGACCTCCCTAATTTGCTTACATGATTTCTCAAAACTATTTAATTATAATATGCGGTTCTGATAATTGGAAGAAAGCCTCCAGAATCGGTACGTTTTCACAGATCCTCTGCATCGATAGTTTCAATTCCGTGCTCTTCCAGGAGCTTTGCGAAGATCCCTTTTCCCGGAACTGTCGTGCCGGAGAATGTACCGTCATAGATCTTTTTCGCTCCGCAAGACGGACTCCTTGACTGCAATATGACGAGCTGCACCTGATTATCGATAAGGATATTCAGAGCCTTCTGCGCTCCCGTTCGGAATTCCTTATCAACAGAAGTGCCGTCTTCATTTTTGACGGTTCCTAAGACTATCTCAGCGGTCTTGCGAGGAACAGGAAGTCCTCCCAGGACCTCAGGACAGACCGGAATAACGTTATGTCCCTCAAGGTATTTCATTACCTTTTCGCTGTAATTGTTGCCGCCGTTATACTTGCAGTTCTCTCCGATAAGGCACGCACTGACACCGATATTCATTTCACTTTACCTGTTCTGTATCTTCAACTGATTCTAAAAAGGGCGTTGACTCTATCTCATCGGTAATTCCCTCACCTTTGTTAGGGACAAATCTCGAATAGACGATATCAGTTGCAAAGCATGCAATAAGGACTGCCAGAACAGGCAGCAGGATCTTCTGATTTGCCTTTCTTATCAGGTTATCCAGAAGCGGCGAAAGCACATAAATAAATGCCATGCCTGCTATTCCAAATACAAATAATCCTTCGGCGCAGACCCTGCCATTGATATTCAGGAAGAATCCCGAATAGTCCCACCATTTCTCGTGGAAGATAGACTCCAAAGCCCACCCTCCTATATACTCGACCACGCCGCACAAAACAACTGTTGCCAGGGCATGAAGAGCAGGACGGCGCCTGAATACGAAAAGAAAGATCAGAACTATCAAGCCGCCTGATCCGTATATCGGAAGCCATGGGCCGTGAAGAACACCGCGGTTTACCAGTATTCCCTGCTGTACATAACAAAGTGACACTTCCCATGCCCAGCCGAATGACGAGAAGATGAAGAATAAAGCCGCAAGCGAAGGAACCGAATAGTGGCGCATGTAATGAATGTGCGCAAGTGATTTCAGCTTACGCTGTTCAGGGACCGGAGACAGCCTTGAAGGATATATCTCTCCTTCCGCTTCATTCTTGTAAGCAAGCAGCTTCATCCTCCGCTCTTCATTGGCTTCGTATTCCAGTTCATCTTTAGTATTCCATAGAACCACGCCGAAATGATCTGCAAAGAACTTTTTCTTGCCCTTTAATCCTTCCAGCGAATATTTACCCTGAGCCAATTCATCCAGAACGTCAGAATAAGCATCCATAAGACGGTTGCTGTCAGCTCTGACAAACAGATAAGTGTCATTAAGCATTTCAGAACCCTTGACGCCTTTCTCTTTGGCAGCTTCCCTTGCCTTTGCATAGAACTCGGAATAGATGCAGATCCTGTAAGGGTTTGTGAAAAGCATTCCCGAAAGGCCCAAAGTCAGTATTCCCAATACATACCATCCGATAAGGCTGACACTGATCTTGAAAAGCTTAAACTTGTTGCCTTTCATCATGCGCCAGGAAAGTTTCAAAGCGTCAACCGTCTTGATATCCGGATTCTCAGCGATTATGAAAGGCACCAGGAAGAATCCGTATCTTACCACCGGATAGAGAACTATCGTAAACGAAGACAAAAACTCGATTATCCACAGAAGGCCCATCGTAAACGCCGACCTCGTCCACCTTTTCATTCTTATGAAGAAGAGATACCGGGCCATCGGAACTTTCTTATATATCCTTCCTTCAAGAAAGATCCTTCGTATCGACGCAACGAAAAGGTTACGTACAAACAGCCAGAAAACAAACACAAGAATCCACATTATCACCGACACGGCGATATTGGCGGCTTTATGATCTCCGACAATGCTGAATACGGTGGAATACATGTGCGAGACGAAAGTGTCACCCGCCACATAGTCGATCATCTGGTTTAAAACGCCCTTTGTACGGCCGAATATTTTCTTTATCTCAGGGTCTTTGATATTTCCGTTGAAACGATCGAGATATTCTATGACCGACTGTCTGAAAACATCAGATTTTTTATCAATAGACTCAACTCCGTCCCTAACAGTCTCCTCTGTCTTCTGATCGATATCCAAATATTCTTCAGTAGTATTGAGAGCATAATCAATAACGTTCGTACGCATATTGATAAGATAGTCCGAAGCAATGAACTCCGCTTCGATAATGATCGCCAGAAGGCACGCGAATACATAAAAGATATAGTGACGCTTAAGATTGCTCCTGGCATCTCTTTTAAGCATCGAAGAATTGATTACAACTGTGTTTTTCTTTGTTTTATCCGGCATGAGGATATCTTAACAAATAGGCCTCTCCACAAAAGGAGAGGCCTGTAGTTCAATAAACCAAACTCGGATTACATTGCAGTGTAGCCGCCGTCAACAGGAAGGTTAACGCCTGTAACGTATGTTGTTGCGGGTGAAGCGAGGAAGCAGATCGCTGTGTCGAGCTCACCTTCGTTACCATATCTCTCAAGAGGGATCATTGTTCTTGCATTAGCCTGGAAGAACTCGGAATCGAGTGTTTCCTTTGTAAGAGGGCTGTAGAAATAGCCGGGGCAAATGCTGTTAACTGTTATACCGTACTTACCCCATTCAGAAGCAAGAGCTCTTGTAAGGTTTACAACGCCGCCCTTTGCTGCGTGATAAGGAGAAGCCGGAGCAACCTTGTTGCCAACAAGGCCATACATTGAAGAAATGTTAATGATGCGGCCGAACTTTGCAGGGATCATGTACTTCTTTGCAACAGAACGCGCAAGTCTGAATGTACCGAAAAGATCGATGTTGATCTCATTCTCAAACTGCTCGTCAGTGATATCTTCAGCAGGAGCAACAGCGCCTGTGCCTGCGTTGTTTACGAGAATGTCGATCCTGCCCATCTTTGCAAGGATCTCGTCAACAGCAGCTTCAACGGCTTCTGTATCAGTAATGTCGCACTTAACAGCGAGAGCCTTAACGCCATACGTCTTCTCGAGGTCAGCAGCAACTTCATCAATAAGGTTCTGACGGCGGGCGATTGCTACGATATCGCATCCCTGTCCTGCCAGAGCTTTTGCCATCTGAACACCGAGTCCTGTGGAGCATCCTGTGATAACTGCCACTCTTCCCTTGAAATCGAAAATGTTAGCCATACCCATACCGCCTTTTCAGATTTTTTATTTGGAGCTTTCCTATCTCCACTGAAATTATACAAAAGCCCCTTTGCCGCATTAAGTCAAAAAAGCTTTCTTTTTAGTCGTTTTTGACCATTTATGTGTTGTTTCCATTAAGAAAACATCTCGTTTGCATATATTGCCCTTGTAATGATTTTCAATTCATATGAAAAAGAGCTTTCGTTTCCCGAAATGGTATAATGAATCTACTCGAAAAAAAATATAGGAGGACTCATCCATGAAGTTTTTTAAAGGAAAGTGCGGAACTGTTGTAACTAAGCTTTTCGAGGCCGAATGCGAAGGCGGTCCTCTCGAAGAACTCATCCCCAATACTACTGACGCCGCTGGCGAAAAGCATGTTCCTGTGATCGCCGTTGACGGACAAACTGTTACCGTCAGCGTCGGTGAAGTCGCTCACCCCATGCTCGATGCGCACTATATCACATTTGTTGCTTTGGAAACCGACAAAGGCGCCATCGTAAGACAGCTCAAGCCCGGTACCGATCCTGTCGCAGTATTTACTATCGCAGCAGATGAGAAAGTCATTGCAGCTTATGAATACTGCAACCTCCATGGTCTGTGGATGGCAAAAGCATAAACTAAAAGAAGGCGCCTATTTACATGCAGAACCGTGAACTGACAGATAAAAGTAAGCTCTCAAAAAAAGAGCTGGCTTTTCTGATTATCGCGGCAACTGTTACGATAACGCTTGCGTCAACTTCTTCTCCTTTATATCCCTTTAATCCTTGGGATGATACAAACTGTTTCTTTACTTTAGGCCGTGGAATAACTCACGGCCTTATTCCATATAAAGACCTTTACGAGCAAAAAGGCCCTCTGCTCTATTTCCTCTATGCTTTCGCAGCGTTTATAAGCGACAAGTCGTTTATCGGCGGATGGATAATAGAATGTATAACAGCCTCTTTGTTTGCCGTATTCTCATGGAAGACCGTCAAGCTGTTTGTGACTCCGGCTAAGTTTTCAATAACCCTGGTCCCTTTGCTCATGAGCCTTGCTTATACGACCAGGCTTTTCAACTTTGGCGGCAATGCGGAAGAACTCTGCTTTCCTCTTCTTACGATAGTTTTATATATCGGACTTAAATCCATTGTTACCGGTGACGGTATTCCGTCAAATACCGAAGCAGTTTGTTGCGGACTTATCACAGCAGCCTTGTTCTGGATCAAATACACATTCATCGGATTTATGGCAGGCTTCTGCTTATACATTCTTGTTCTTTCCATCAAGCACAAGAAGTTCGCAAAACTCTGGTCCTTGATCTGGAGATATATTTTGGGCTTTGTGATGCTCACCGTTCCGATTCTTTTATACTTTGTCGCCACTAATTCTTTAAAGTATCTGTGGGAAGCGTATTTCTATAACAACATTTTCCTCTACCATGGCGGAAAAGCGGTCTCGGGACCTGCATCGATACCTGTAGTCAAGAATATCTATATTCCTCTCTACTGCACTTACACCAATTGTATCAAGTATCCGAAATTCGGAGTAACTCTTTTACTGTCAATTCTTTCAGTAATATTCATTAATATAGAGCACCGCAAAAAGGCCATTTTCCTGTTTGTAATAACATTCTGCCTAACTATCGGCGTTGTATTTACAAGGAATACATTTATATATTATTACGTATATATTCTCGCCTACTGCTTCAGCCTTTTGCTTATCCCAATTGTCAAGGGATTAAACCGTCTTACCAAAGCTTTCAAAGAGAATCCCAAAATCATGCAGGGCATCATAGCAGGCTTCATTTTAGTCTGCTATGCGGTCTTAATGCTGCTTAACAAAAACAATTATCTCATATTGCAGAAAAAGGACTTTTTGGTCCAATACCGCTATGCGGAAATAATCAACCGGACTCCAAACGCCAAGATCTTAACTTATGATGTTATGGATGCCGGATTCTATACGTCAACAGGACTTCTGCCTCAGAACCGGTTCTATTGTTTCCTTAATATCGAGACAAACTATCCTCCAATTCTCGAAGAACAGCACAGACTGATCGATGAAGGTTATTACGACTACATAATCACGACCTGTTTCTGCGAAGAAGAATGGGATAACTATGAGATGATCTGTGAAGATACTCATCCCTTCATAGACTTTACGGGTGAGAACGCTTTAGACGGATTCAGACTGTTTAAAAGGATTTAAACCACCTGGAAAATATAGCACTTGAGATACTGTGTCTCAGGCACGCTCAAAAGTACCGGATGATCAGGTGCCTGGCCTCTTGCCTCGACCAGCCTGAGTGATACGGAAGCATCTCTTGCAGCAGATATAAGCATCTTCTTAAACAGTTCATCCGTCATGAAATGCGAGCATGAACAAGTGGTAAGATAACCTCCTCTGGGCAGGACCTTCATCGCCCTCAGATTGATCTCCTTGTATCCTCTTCCCGCTGCTTCAACAGTCTGTCTCGACTTTGTAAAGGCAGGCGGATCAAGGATGATGTAGTTATACGAATGGTCTTTGCGCTCTGCCATGCCTGTCAGAAGGTCAAAGACATCTGCGCACACGAAATCCATCTTCCCGTCCAGGCCGTTTCTTATGGCATTCTCACGGGCCATATCCACAGCCTGCTGTGAAATATCAACGCTGGTAACATGAGAAGCTCCGGCCAAAGCACAATTCAGACCGAAAGATCCGGTGTGGGTAAAACAATCGAGGACCTTTCTGCCCGGTGCGAGCTTAGCGGCCGCTGCCCTGTTATATTTCTGATCAAGAAAGAAACCGGTCTTCTGGCCTTCTGCGACATCAACCAGATACTTTATTCCATTCTCATCTATCTCAGTAACGGCAGATTCAGGAACAGTGCCAAATCCTTCATACCAGCCCTTAACTACGGGAAGGCCTTCTTTCTCTCTGAGAGCAAGATCGTTCCTTTCAAATATACCGCTGATCTTAACACCTAATTCTTCAAGGCTTTCCTTCAGTGCACGGAATATATCGTCTTTAATCAGCTCAACGCCGAGGCATGCAGTCTGAACAGACAGAATGTCCTCATAACGGTCAACAGTAAGTCCCGGTATAAAGTCCGACTCGCCGTGTACGAGTCTGCAGCATCTGAAATCCTTCTCAGGAAGTATCTCGCTGCGGTAACGGATGCTATAGCTTATGCGCCTCTTCCAGAAAGCATAATCAAACTGATCATTAGCATTACGCGAAATGATCCTTATGCGAATCTTAGACCCGGAATTATAGAATCCCGTACCCTGCCAGCTGTTTCCTTCAAAACAGTCGATCAGACAGCCATCCTCAGGATTTCCGTCAACAGACTTTACTTCGTCCTCATAAACCCAAGGATGACCGTTCTTAAGGCCGGAAGCGGCCTTAGTTGATATTGATGCTTTAGGATACTTTCTTTCCTGTTTCATTAGGCCCACGGATCCATTGATTTAGGGATCCTGATATCAGACAGGATCATCTCTTCCTCAATAAACCACTCTCCCGTGGAAGCCTTAAGCCTCATTCTGATCATTCTGGGAGAATCTGCTCCTGAAGATCTCATAAAAACTCTTATTCTTCCGTTATCCTCTGAAGCAGAATCTTTCTCCGGAATAACCGTATAGGGCATAGACGGAGTATAGTCATTCTCAGGCGAAGTGCCTGCAAAATAAGATCTTACGACATATTCTTTTCCGTCACTTAATCTGTCCTTAATGAACTGCTTCTCATATACAGAAACGCCTGCAGGTCCTTTCAGATATTCAAGCATTGAAATAGCCGTGTCAGGGTTATCCTTATAATTCATCATTGCAGCAACAAATAGTGCTGCACCAAATTCAGGTTCCTTAAGAGATGCTTCAGGCATTGCCTTCAGCTCATCAAGATTCGAAGGGATCTTATCAAAACTGATAGTCATCCGTTTATCCTCCTAATACGAATATAAGGAAATTATAGCATTTATTCTTCGCTTTCTTCCTCATCAGTTCCATCCGGCAGCAGACCCTCGTCCATCTCCGTAATGCCTTTTAACGCTTTGTTGATAGCATTTGTTCTTGTAGTCTGTAGTTTCTCCAGATTATCAGATGCCGTTTCAAGATTCTTCTGAACCTTCGCGAGCATGTCCTCATAATTCTTGAATTCTTTCTTTACCTTTCCAAGAGTAACCTCGATCTCATGCGACTTCTTCTCGATTGCAAGAGCCTGGAAATAATTAGTTATCGTGCTAAGGATCGCCATCAATGTGTAAGGCCCGGCTACGGTAATGTGGAGCGGGTTAAGATCATCAAGAAGATCAAGATTAACGATCTCTGAATACATGCCTTCAAATGGTACGAAAAGTATTGCATACGGCGTCGTATTGGGAACACTGATATATTTTTCAGCTATGTCTTTGGCATCACTTCTTATAGCATCTGCAAATTCTTTCTTTGCTTTCCTGATCAGGTTCGTATCCCCGCCGTCATAAGCATTCAGCAACGCTTCATAACGATCCAAATGGCACTTCGAATCAATGGGAAGATAATAAAAAGATTTGCCTTCCCGGTCCGGAAGCTTAATGGCGATTTCGACGTGGTCGCCCGAACCGGGCTTAGTGGCAACTTCAACATCATAATGCTGAGGCGGAAGCACATCAGCGATTATCTGCTTTAGCTGGACCTCGCCGCTGATGCCGCGTGTCTTGATTCCGTTAAGCGTCTTCTCGAGGCTTCCGACCTGGCTTGAAATACCCTTGAGTTCTCCCATCGTCTTCTGAAGCTCGGTCATCTGAGTGAGGACGCCCTTAAAACTCTTATCAAACTGTTCATTAAGCGTTTTATCAAGTTTCTCGCTGACAGTCTCACGGATCTTATCGATCTGCTTGTTATTCTCTTCACGAAGCAGATTGAAGTTTCTGTCCTGAGTCTCAGTCATCTTATTAAGGCGTGTCTCAAGCGTCTTGTTGATCGTTTCAAAACTTGTTGTAAGGAGTTTATTATTTCCCTCGAGAGAAGTGTTCATCACCTCAAACTCTTTCTTGTTCAATTCCCGCATTCCTTCGAACTGCTTGGTATTCTCCTCACGCAGAAGCTTGAAGCTTTCCGTATCGCTGTTCGCACGCATTTCAAGAGATTTATTGATCGCTTCGAAATTAGATGAGATGAGTTTACTGTTTCCTTCAAGAGCTGCCTTGCTGTTCTCACGATCTTCCTTCAAAGTAGAATTAAGTCTTTCATCGATTGCCGCAAGACCCTGCTTGTTAAGCTCGCGAATCACTCCGTTCAATTCTTCATTATGTTTCCTGGTACGTTCCTGCTGATCATTCTCAACCGCAGTCAGGTTGCTTTCCATGGTGGTAATACGCTTCTCAAGCGCATCTGTAACAACGTCAGAATAATCCACTTTGCTCTTTGCTCTCAAGCTAAAGGCTATGATGCATATAACTACGCTTACGATCAGGGTGATTATGCTTACGATAAGAATTACTAATTCCATTTTCCGTCCCCTTTAACTGATTTATTCCATTTTATTATAAGTCGGGATATTAAAGAACATGTCCCAATAATGGGCCATTTCACTCTGACACTTCAAACAGGTGCCGATAATTTATCTTCCCCGGCAAACACACGGAGAAAGTTTGCCGGAGAAGCTGAAAACGGGCTCATATCATGCACTGAGTTTATCCGGATCAGTCCTGATAACGTGGACAACAGATGCGCTGTAACGGTCAAACTCACCCAGCACCGCCTTTACGCGCTTTGATCCGAGACCGATAACGGCGCAGCACTCGCTGACTGTCATCTTATAGACGCGGCAGTAGACAATAACCGCAGCATCGATCAATCCGTGAGAAGCAGCTGTATCCGAAACAGCTTTCCAAAAAGCATCAGTATAAATATCATTCATTACGGTCACCTCCTCAGCAGTATGCAGCCAGTGAAATATCGAATCTTTCAAGATAAAACTTCCTTATGTACTCACAAAACTCGCGGATGTATCTTCTGACGGTCCTGTTGTTGTAGAACTCAAGATTCGATATTCGGTCGATCGTGATGTTGCCGGAAAGATATTTCAGAGCTATCCTGGCCTTCTCACATCCGGCCTTCATCGAAGCACAGTTAAGCGCCTCGTTCCAATGGTTGACGATCGTCTGAAAGTCAGACTTCGCGTCAGCGTATCCGTTTGCTGCCATAGTTGTGGTAAGTGACTCAATAACGTCTTTACGAAAAGCTAAATCCTTAACAGTGCAATTAAATACTCTCATATCGATTATCCTTTCAACTCAACCGGCAACCATGCTCCTGACAACGTATATAGCGGGTTTTGAGTACACACCGTTACTCTTTCCGAAAACGGCGGGTACAAAGACTCAAGGCATCATCTGCCCTTATCATCGACTATATTCAGTTATCCGGAAGTAATACCGCTGTCTGCAGTATTGGCCTCTCATCACAGGAGCTATCCTTGCCGAAAAAACTGTAACCTTCTACCTACAAAAAAATGAAACCTTCAGGAACGCCAAATAAACTAACAACGATAAAAAATGACCAGACGTTCCCCTTAACCGACAGTTACGTTATGATAAGCTCCTTTCTGAAGTTTTGAGTTCAATATACCACTACGGGATATAAAATCAATAGGAAATCGAAAATTTGTTCCTACAATCTGTGGTGATTATGCTATACAATATAATCAAAATTATCAAGATATAGTGTTTTAAGCGTTTGCGGCTTTTGGGCACCCCAAAGCTCAATATTTCAGGGATTTCAGGTACTCCTTGTGCTCATTCGAGACTCTGAAACTCTCTGTTGCCTTCTGTATCGCTTTGTTGTGTGACTGCTTTTCGAGGCGCTTTGCTTCAATCACTTTAACTGCCGAATCATACTGTTTGGCAAGTGCAGTGGCAAAATACCAGGCGGTCATAAGGCTTACGTATTTCAAGTCAGTTCTGTCGCTATCGGCAACCATATCCATGTATTCAGGCTTGAACTTATCATCCAGATAAAAAGACATCAGCATCTTCATGCCGTATCTGATCGTATATTCCTCACCGGAATCAAGCCATTTGGTAATGTATGGCAAAAGCTCGTCCGTATGCTTTTTGTGGACCTTGGGAACAAACTGGTCGCATACTGCCCAATTGTCGATCAGAGGAAGGATCCTCTCTGTCTCTCTGACGACTAAATCAAAATCCTTCTCATCGTTTAAGATCATCACATGAAGAAGGTATTCCTCATAATACTTATGGGGAAGCTTGCTGAAGAAAGCTTTATGTTCACCGCTCTTTCTGAGTTCTTTCGCATATTGCTGAACCGCAGGCGTTCTTATGCCAATTATCAGATCGGGATTGACCGTGGTAATGATCTTCTGCTGCAATTCCCTGTATGCCGAATCGCTCCTTATATCGAATAAATGCTTTTGCACATTGCTTAATGCCATCAGACTATTACCCTCCAATCTTGTAACCGATACCCTTAACAGTTTCTATCAGATTGCTCTTATTTCCAAGAGCTTTCCTTAACGCTTTGATCTGGGAATCGACAACCCTGGGTTTACCTTTATATTTGTTCCCCCATATTCTGTTCAAGATAGTATCACGACTGACTGTTTCAGGCTTATTTTCAAGCAGTATACGTAAGATCGCCGTCGCTTTATCGGAAAGTTCCATTACTCTTCCGTCTAACGTGACCAGACCGGTCAACTGATTCATTCTGATACCGCCATATTCAAGCTTAGGATCTGCCTTCGGCCTTTTGCTCCCGGAATACTCGACAGCCAAACGGAAAACATCACGTGGCGTAAAAGGCTTGATAACAAGATCATCTGCGCCAAGTGCGTACATATGCATCAGTTCATCGTCATCTTCAAGTGAAGTTATGAATGCTATCGGGCAGGAACAATAGTCTCTTATTCTTCTACAGATATCAAATCCTTTCTCGCCCCTGATCTTAACGTCGATTATCACAAGATCATATTTCCCTGAACGCACCTTGCCCAGTCCGTCCAAAGCGTCATACGCCGTATCAAGATCGAACATGTCATTACCATTTTCCGAAAAGAATTCTTTGACTTCATCCTTTATGTCAAATGTTTCCTCGGCAAATAAGATCCTGAACAAAGCAACCACTTCCTCTACATTAAAACTTAGAAGACCCGGGATAAACCCGGGTCCTCACATGCAATAAACAAAGATTCTCAGAGATCGTAATACATCTCATACTCCATCGGAGTAGGCATAGCAACGTGTCTCTTAAGATCTTTTCTCTTATTGTTGATCCAAAGATCGATGAGTTCCTTCGGGAAAACGCCGCCGGCTCTGAGGAACTCGTTATCAGCAACAAGCGCCTTGATCGCTGAACCAAGCGACTTGGGTAATCCCTTTATCTTAGCCTTTTCCGCATCAGACAGATTAAACAGATTGAAATCATAAGGGCCGTAGCCTTCCGCTACAGGATCGATCTTATTCTTTATACCGTCAAGGCCTGCCATAAGTATCGCGGCATAGCAGTAATACGGATTGCATGTAGCGTCAGGATTACGAAGCTCGAATCTCTTCTTGTCGGGTGTCTTGGCATATGCGGGGATCCTGATGACCGAACTGCGGTTTGCAGTGGCAAAGCCGATTGTTACCGGAGCTTCGAATCCCGGGATAAGTCTCTTATATGAGTTCGTTGAAGGATTGGAGAACGCGCATATCGCTGCGACATGCCTTAAGATTCCGCCGATGAAGTACATTGCAGTCTGCGACAGGCCAGAGTAACCGTTCTCGTCGTAGAAAACAGGCTTTCCGTCCTTGAACATAAGCATATGAACATGCATTCCGGAACCCGCCTCGCCATAGATCGGCTTCGGCATAAAGGTCGCTGTACGGCCTTCTCTGACAGCTTCGTTCTTGATGATATACTTGGCGAGCATCGTCTTATCAGCCATCTCGGTCATTGTGCCGAATTCGACCTCGACTTCCATCTGTCCGGGGCCGCCGACTTCATGATGATGATATTTGACAGCTATGCCCTGTTCTTCCATAAGCATGGTCACACGGCTTCTGAAATCGTAATGAATATCCTGAGGCGGAGCGATGTGATAGCCGCCCTGGTGAGGAGTCTGGAAACCGTTGGAATCAGAGCATCCGCTGTTCCAGAATGCTTCCTCTGTGTCAATAGAAAACCCTGATTCCGAAGGATCATTGGAGAATGAAGCCGCATCGAAAACATAGAATTCGAATTCGGGTCCCAGCAGATACGTATCAGCCACTCCGAGTTCTTTCATGTACTCTTCGGCTCTCTTGCATACGTTGCGGGGTTCCTGATCAAACGGCTTATTGTCATCTTTGCCGATAACACGCACATCACCGATCATGGAGAGAGTCTTGATCTCCGGGAAGGGATCTATCGCAGCACTGGAAAGATCCGGTATAAAGACCATGTCGCTCTTCTCGACAGGTGCAAAGCCGTAATTGCTCCCGTCAAAACCGATGCCGTTCTTCATGGTATCCTCACTGAATCTCTTAGCCGGAATAGTGAGATGATGCCATCTTCCGTTGATGTCTATCATCCTGAAATCGATCATTTCGATCTCATTGTCAGAGATGAAGTTCAACACATCTTCTGCTGTTTTAAACATACTTGTTCCTCCGCTTTTTAGGATACAAATGCCTGTCCATTCCCCCGTTAAAGAATGGCTTTCCGTTCCATACAAATAATTATAACAACAGATTAAAAATTTTTAACAAGTCTTGATCAAAAAGACGGTTTTATTATCTTTTATGTTCAGACAACCATTTCCAAAATGCATTTAATCCCAAGCAAAGATCACTGTAAGTCTCATCGAAATTATCGGTATACCAGGGATCTGCAATACTCCTGTTAAGGCCTGCAAATTCAAGCATCTGGAAGATCTTATTGTCAGGATCTCCGCCTGCTATGCGCCTCATGTTGGATACATTGTAAGAATCCATGCCGATCAGATAATCGTATTCATCATAATCAGCACGCGTCATTTGTCTGGCACGGTGCGGAACCAGAGGTATGCCAACCTCTCTAAGTTTATATACCGTTCCGTAATGCGGACCGTTACCGATCTCTTCCCTGCTTGTTGCGGCTGATTCAATATAAAACTCGTCAGCAAGGCCTTTCTTGTTGACCATATCCTGAAACATCGACTGAGCCATCGTGCTTCTGCAGATGTTGCCGTGACATACGAAAAGTACTTTTATCATTATTGTGATTTCCTTGATGTTTAATAGATTCCCTTTACGACAAATCAACTATACCATACCCACTATACAAAACAGGCTCCAGATTTCTCCGGAGCCTGCTGAGTTAAGATTACTTCTTTACTTTGACCGTTCTTCCTGAATTGGATTTCTTGAAGTACTTCTTATACTTCTTCACCTTGGATTTCTTGACCTTTACGGTCTTGACCGACGAGCCTTTCAGAGACTTTTTGATGCCGCTCTTTGTAAGTCTGGAAGTATTCCTTATATACAAAGTCTTAAGTTTCTTATCCTTATTAAATGCATAAGAACCGATCTTCTTAAGCGCGTAAGACGCGATTGTGAATGACGACAGTTTCGGGCAATTGGCGAATGCATAAGACCCGATAGTCTGTACAGCTTTTCCTCCCGATACCTTGAAAAGGTTCGAACATCCGTTGAAAGCGCTTGAATCAATAATCGTTACTTTCGTTCCGATATACAATGTCTTGATCGTCTTGTTGCCATAGAACGTCTTGGGTCCGATACGGGTAACCGCATAGTTATATCCATTTATCTCTACGGTAGCAGGGATGGAGACCGCGGTCTCCTCGGTATCGACACCGGTCAATGTGACACAGCCTGTTCCTCCGGAAGCAGATTTGGTTATCGTATAATTGTAATTACCGGCTTTTTCCGTATCACCAACATTTGATTCCACCACCGGGAAGGTGAATTTGAATTGGAAATAGTCCTGGTAAACCCAATGCGTTTCTGCAGTCTTTCCGTTTAGCGTTGCTACTATACTTGGGTTGAAAAAATAATGGCTATATGCCTTCAAATCTACCTCAACCTCATACTGGTGTCCGGCTTCAAACACTCCGCTATACGGATCTACGTAAGTTTTTGATGTAACGTCATACCAGATGATGCCATTACGCGTATAAGTACCACTGGATTGATCGAAAAAGCACATTGAATCCGCCGGTATACTAGCCCAATAATCCGGATGTTCACCGGCCACGGGTGTATCCAACTTATCAACAGATACAGAATCTATGCGTTCCAGTTTCCTGAAAGTGCATTCAATCAACAACTGACCATTTTGATAATATGTTTTTACATCAGCCCCGTTAATCGTGGCAGTGGTCTTTTGGGAAAAATAGAATCCTTCCTTTGCCGTCATGTTAACCCAAACTTTATATTCATGCCCTGCTTCAAACACTCCACTGTCCGGATCAACTTCGGTATCAGTTGTAGTATCTTCCCAAAGCACGTCATTACGCCAATTACCAGTGTTGTATTTGCTTGAATAATAGGGTGCGCCATCCGGTAATTCAGGATCATAATCAGGCTTTAGGCTGGGTTTGGGCTCGACCAAATTGAAAGAAACGTCGGTAATCTCATACGTAAGCGGTGGAAATGTGTAACTGACATATAACACTTTCAATTCTGGTAAAAAAACTGTCTGAGCAGTATGCCCGTTCAGAGTAGCCTTGGTATCATCAGTGAATTCTGCTCCGACATCTGGTTTCAGACATACATCAACCATATACTGGTGTCCGATTTGAAAACGTTCTTTATTATTCGGATCGATATAGCTTTTTGTTGTAACGTCATACCAACGGATACCATTTGCCATGTGTTCGTTAAGGTTGTCTAAATTATGCAAATGACAACAAACTTCATCCGGGATAATTGCGTAATAAGTTGGACGGCGACCGGCTTGAGGTTCAAATATTTCTTTAACAGAAACTGAAGCTAGTTTTCCCGCGCCCTCCAGTGCGGGGAATGTGTAGTTAAAAGCAATCAAATCATCTCCATAGAAATCAACTTTCTCTATAACTTGCCCATTAACTGTGACTGCGATTCCATTGGAAAATTCATAATCGTCCTTGCTCTGCAAAAAAACACAGACTTGATACTGGTGCCCAGCCTTAAAATGAGAACTAAAATGAGCTCCCTCTTGTATCAAAATGTAATCAACTTCGTCTTTTTTACCTGTTGTGATATCAAACCAATAGCAACTATATGCATAATAATGTGTATTTGGACCTGATGGAATAATAGGCTCGTTCAAAACGGCACCTGCTACTGGTTCATTCACTATGACAGCGACTGAGGTAATTTCGTTTAAACTCGAATTACTTCGAGAAATATTTGCACTTTCATCCGGCTGTTTGCTTGATTCAGGAGCCGGCTCGGTTGTCGGATCGGGTTCTGATTCAGCAGTCTCATCAGAGTCACTTCCCTTGTCTTCATCTTCTTTTGTTTCAGGTGCAGTAGGCTCTTCTTCAGCCGGCTTTGTTGACGTAGCAGGTTCCGATTCGGTAGTTTTTTCGGAATCATCACGCTTGTCGTTTTCACCGCTTGTTTCAGGCGCAGTTGTTTCCTTTGTAGCTTCAGGCTCAGGATCCGAAGAAGGTTCCGATTCTACAGGTTTGCCCTGCTTGCTATCGGACGTGGACTCATTTGGTTGCTGCTTATCCCGCTGATCACCAACAGTGGTCTCTGCCGGTTTCTTTTCCTTTGTTTCCTTAGGTTCCGTTGTCTGGGTCACAGTTGTTTCAGACGGTTCAGACTCGGTCGTTTCTTCCGCGAACACCAGGGCCGGCATCATGCCGATAGTCATTGCCACTGCGATAAGCATTGCCGTTAAGCGCTTGAACTTCATACAGATCCTCCTCATATCATGATTTATCCGTTAAAAAACGCGGCGCATCCCAACAGGACACACCGCGTATCTTTACCTTGCTTGATTCGCAGAATAAAGGACAGTACTAACTGCTTGCTTAGCGATTGTATCGATTGCCCGTTTCATCAGTCAATCCCTTCTGCAAATTCTTTGGTGCAATTATCTCACATACAACAATATAAATAAAGAAAAGTTTATCTTTTGATACATAACAATTTGTGATTAAAACAACATCGGTCTACCGCTTTAATCGCAATTCGCCTATTCAAAGTTGTGTTCCGACAAGAGTTTTGTCGCTTCAACTGCATAAGCATAACCTTCGGGTTCAATCTTTCTGATCTTGGCGAGTTTTGAATATCTTGGAATACTGATCGTTTTTGACAGGTATTCGCTGACATCATAGATTTTCTTCATTTCTATTTGTAAGAATGCATGCGGCAATATACATGACTTTGCACGCTTTCCCTACCGCTATTTCCACAGTAAACCTTACATCAAACACATGATTGATTATTGACTTTATACCATTCAGGTACAAAGGGTAGTCTTCCCCTATCAAACCCTTTTGCAGCTATACATGCCGAAGCACTTGCGAATGTCAGAAAGACCTGTAAGTCTTTTCGAAAACCTCTTTATTTATGATATAGATGTCGTGTTCGTCATCCGCTCTAACAGCGATATAATCACCAACGCGGCCGGAATAGTATCTGTCTTCAGCCCATTGATTGAAAAGCTTAACAGGCTGCTGCAAAGGCTTAACGAAAATAATGGATGAACCGGTAGACTTGACTGTCTTGGCAAAAGGCATAACAAGTTTGATCTCACCGGTGCCAAGATTCCTGATCCTCGGTTCATAATCAAAATCTCCGTTATAACGGAAACTCGTGAAGTCGTAGTTTTTCCTGAGCTTATGCTCCCTTATCGTATATATCTCACCTTCAACGCCGATCATAAGCCAGCTGTCTTCTTCAATAACGGTATCAATATCGCCTTCCAATGTTCTGATATTGATATGCGTTCCAACCGGGAAAACCTCAGAAAGGTTAACCGCGCCCAAATTCTGAGGAGCCTTGCTGACACGCTTCATGCTTGATGTGTCGAGCGTAGTTTCATTAGCGTAAATAACAAGATAAGTATCATAATAAAGTGCTATTCTCTCCCTTAAGACTTCTGATGCAGGCCTGTTGAGGAGCTCGGGTTTTATCGTACCGCCGGCCTTAAGTATATGTCCGCCGCCTCCGCCGATTCCTTCGGCAAGGAAAGCCGCAAGTTCATTTGCATGTACCTCTTTAGTGCAGCTTCTGACAGAGAACTTAACTTCATAGTTTCCAACGAAATACGAAAGGCAAACGTCCACTCCGACGGTCTCAAGAGCAAAATCACTGATGACACCGAGGATGGACGGATCGCAGGGTTCGGCCTCAATCACAAGATACTTATTGCTTGCGTAATACTCGTAATTCAGGATGGCCTTGCCTGTAATCTTCAATTCATCAAGAGAGATATTGGAATTCGACATCTCGGTAATGATGTTCCTGTCATAAGACAAGGCATCGAGCATATCTCTGTCTACCGGGTGTGATAATTCCGAGAACCTGTTGGTATCCGTATAAAGGCCATAATACAAAGCGGTCGCAAGAAGCTTGTTCTCATTGGGATCATAACCTGCTTCTTTGAGCATCTGCCAGATTACGGTCGAGCAGCTACCAAGCTCACTGTTGATATTCGTCAGCTTTGACGGGGTATCAACTATCTGTCTGTGGTGGTCGATAACGGCAACCCTCTTACAACCGGTCTTGGTAACGTTTTTCTCGCCGTACTGACAATCGACCGTGATCAAGAGTTCCGGATCTTCACTGATGAAAGGCGCATATACGACAGGAATATCAAGTTTCTCAACCATTGTAATTAGATTGAGCTTCTGGATCTGATACCTGCCCCTGTAGATAAACTTAACGTCTCTGTTGTTCTTCTCGAAAAACCACTTGAGAGCATAACCTGACGCCAATGCATCCGCATCCGGATTATCGTGGCACTGGATAACGATTTTCTCGTAACAAAGTAGATCTTTTAAATGCATGCTCTCTTCCAAACCGGTTCTTGTATTTTCCGATTTTAACAGAAATTGTTATCAATCATGTTACAAAAACACAAGAATCTAATATCAATAATGTAATACGCAAACTAAGCATGCATTATATACAGTAACGGACAGATTTATGCTGCTTTTCGGCAAAAATAGCAAGAATCATATAAAAATGAGCAAAATTTGAAATCCGGAGCCTGTTTATTCAGCCAAGTGATTCAGGACCGAAGCTTTCAGGCAAAAGCTCTTCAAGCGTCATCTCTTTATAATCGTTAAGGCTCTTAGCCATTATCACCTTAAGGTCTTTGGGTTCCGAGAATTCTCTTAACACCTGCCTGCAAATACCGCAAGGAGAAACATACCCGCTGCTGTTGCCCTTAGCATCCCTTCCTGCTATCGCTATCATTCTTATCTTTCTCTCACCGCAAGAGGCAGCTTTCCCGACAGCATTGCACTCCGCGCAGATCCCTGCAGGATATGAGGCATTCTCGACATTAACACCCGTATAGATGTTTCCCGAATCAGTAATTACCGCCGCCGCGACATGGAAACCCGAATAAGGCGCATATGAATTACCGAGAGCTTCAAAAGCACTGTTGATCAGATTCTCATACATAGGTGTAATGCCTCCTATAAAAGTATTCTAATCGAAGTTTGCTCCTCTTCATAGCTTTACATATCAGTATCTTATGTTAAAATGTGCGCAGAAATCTTAAAGAAAGGGCGCAGAAAGATGTATTGGATAACCCCTAACATACAGCTTATGAATGGTTTCTATGCAGCTCCTGTAAGGAGAAGTGCGCCCATTTTCAGGTAAAATCCTGATAATTTCATAGTTTTCCAAGTGCATTTCTCCTTTTGAATCAATCAGATCAAAAGGAGTTTTTTATGTTTACAGACAAAATAAAATACCAGCTTCGAAGGCTGTATTTATCTAATTTCATTTCTAACATTTCCATTGCAGGAGCAGCCTGGGTACTGCTCCTGGTAAACGACGGCTATTCACTGATACAGGTCGGTCTCGCGGAGACGGTTTTCCATATCGTGAGCCTTATCTTTGAGATACCGTCGGGAGTATTTGCAGATACCATGGGCCGGAAAAAGAGTCTCATAATGAGCAGCATCGCCTCGCTCATATCTGCTTTCGTCAGAGGCTTTATTCCCGGCTTCGGATTCGTTCTGCTCTCAATAGCATTCTCTGCACTGTCTTATAATTTCGCTTCCGGCTCTGACAGCGCCCTGGCTTATGACACGCTGCTCGAAGACAGCCGCGAAGATGAATATGACCGCTATATATCCAACCAGACGATAATCTACAGGATCTCGGGAGGCATCGCCACATTGGCGGCCGGTCTTGCCGTAGTGCTGGGGACAAGAAACTCGCAGATAATATCTATTGCGTTGGCTCTTGTTAACATCGCAGTTCTGTCAGGCCTTAAGGAAAATCAAGTTATAACGCGTAAAAAATACGTATCCCTGTCGAAAAGATTCAAGGATACTTATAAAGGAGCTTTCAGCTTCCTCAAAGGAAACACGCTGGTTGCAGGCCTCATCTTCAGGAATGCTCTGGTCGGAGCGGTAGATGTTCTTCTGCTGTTTTTCCTTCAGGCCAAACTTCCGATGACGGGAATACCAAACTGGCTTTTGGGACCGCTCCTTTTCATTATGTCAACGGGCGGTATCCTGGGAGCAAGACTATCGCGCAAAGCCGGCAGATATACTCTGAAAAAGCTTTTCGCTATATGCATAATAATAGCTTTGTCAGGACTTATTACCGAGTTTACGGGCATCTGGTACCTCATGACGTTAGGAGGCTTCCTCACTTCGTTTGCGGATGATCTTCTTCAGATAAGATCTGACATCGAGTTGAATGCCATGGTTCCCGCAGAACAGAGAGCCACTCTCATATCGGTAAACTCATTCTGCTTTTCCGTGGTAATGATAGTTATGTCCCCTTTGGCAGGATGGGTATTCTCGCTGTAAGAAAAGGACCCGGGATATTTATTCCCGGGTTCCTTCATCTTCTTTTGGAGGCCAGCTGTCATCATCAGGAGCTTTGAACTTACCCTGATCAACAAGCCTCAGGAAAGCATCAACCACTTCTGCATCAAGCTGTGTTCCCCTGACCTCTTTAATGATCGACAGCACCTTTGCAAACGGCATTCTGTTTCTGTACGGACGGTTCGAATACATTGCGTCAAACGTATCGGCAACGGCAATGATACGAGCAACTTCCGGTATTTCTCCCCCGTGCAGACCGTTAGGATAACCCTTGCCGTCAGGACGCTCATGATGGGCACCGGCACCGATGGCAAGATCAGGCATGATGCTGATGTCTTTCAATGTATCAAAGCCCAATGCCGAATGTGATTGAATGATTGCATACTCATCGTCATTGAGTTTGCCGGGCTTGTTCAGTACGACATCATCAATACCGATCTTTCCGATATCGTGGAGAAGTCCGATGTTGTAGTATTTCTCAACAATATCGTCATCACAGCCCATTTCCCTTGCGAGCATTGCCGTATAGTGGGCGACTCTGATAGAGTGACCTCTGGTATATTTGTCCTTCATATCGATTACTCTCGCGAAGGCTTCAACGACCTCTCTGATGAGCTTTTTCTGTTCGTTGTTCTTGGCAACAAGTTTCTCTGTCCTTCTGGCGATATACTTGTTGAGTACTATATAAACCAACGCGACCAGAATGATCAGAAGCGTGATGTTGAACCACATGAACTCATAAAAACGCTTCTGTTTATAGATAAGGACGCTGATCTCATTCGATTGTCCGTTATGAGGATCAACGATCTTCATGTTGAAGTGATAACGTCCGCCCTTCAGATTCGTATAGTCGACAGGTTGGAGGTTGCTTCTTAATACGGTAATATCAGTGTTATCAACACCCTCGAGCTTATATGTGACTTCAGGATTGACAAGCGAATAATTGAAAACGTAACTGTATACCGTGAGCTTCTTTGTTTTAGAGCTGATGGTAAAGCTTCCGTCAGCTTTCGGATAGATCATCTCACCATCTGCTTCAACAAACGGAACTGCGGCTTTGACGCTGTCAACGGTATCAACGGATTTGTCGATATTAACCCTGGTAACGCCAGTCGTGCACGCAATATAAAGATATCCGTCCTTCGTAAGCTCACTGTACGAATTTGAAGTGGTGATACCCGGGAGACCGTTGTAAATTCCGTAATACAAATAATTAAAAGGTTTATCACTCAGGATATCTTCCGTCCTGGCAACATAAATTCCGTTACTGCTCAACACCCACAGCTCGTCATTGCTGTTCTCATAAAGGTCGAAGTTGTTTAGATACGGGAAATGATTGATCGGTTTAATCTCATAATTTGAATTAAGGTAGCAGATGGAGTTGCTCGTAACCACCCACATAATGTCTCTGGTGCGGTCTTTCTTGACCCTCATAACAACGTCGGAACTAAGTCCTCCATCAACGTTGATAGCCTTAACTCCCGAATCTCCGATAACAAAGATTCCGCCGCCGTCAGTTCCGACGACCATATCACCGTTAGCCATCTGGGATGCCGTAAGGATCTCGTCATTAGTAATTCCGTCGTCTTCATTGTAGACACGCGTAACCTTACCGTTTTCAACAATTGCAAGCCCGCCGGTGCATGACACCATAAGCGCGCCGTCAGCACGTTCATAGACATTCCTGACCCTGTCAGTAGGAAGTCCGTCAACTGCCCTGATCTTCGTTATCCTGCCGTTCTTATAACCGACAAGGCCATGACTTCCGAAAGTCGAGAACCATATCGTACCCTTGCTGTCCACATTAATGGATCTGATCCTGCTGTCAGAAAGAAGACTGATAAGATCTAAATCATCGTCTCCGTATCTTACCGGCAGTTCTTTCAATACCTTACCGCCTTTGATTACGATCAAGCCTGCGTTCTTCGTTCCGATGTAAAGACTGTCATCGTAGATGCAGGTGGTATAAACAACGCTGCTGTTAATGCCGTACTTATTGAAAATGTCGGTAAACTGATTTGCGACGACCTTCATTACGCCCTGCTGCGATGATACATACCAGAGATTGTGATTGTAATCATCCATCATGTTCTCGACAGACGTAGTCATCGGAATATCTTCGATCGGAATGAAATGATAATCGTCGAAATAGCCTATGCCCTTATCGGTACATACCCACATCACTCCGTTATAGCGCTCTATCGAGTTGATGGATATCTTGTCTTCCGTTAAAAATCTTCGCGACAAAGAGAATTTACCGGATATGAAACTGCCGTAATAGATAGTATTCGCTGAATCACCGATAAACAGATATCCCGGGTTATCATCATCAGGAAGTACGGATCTCGCTCCGGATATATTAAGCGAAGTATCATTGTAGAAACCAGTCAGCATCAGATTCCTGATCGTAAAAGCACAGCCGTCAACCGTGACACCGTAAATTGTTCCGTCTTTTCCGGGTTTGAGGCTTCTTATGTACTTGTTCGAGATAAGTCCCGCTTCGATCGGAGCCAGATGCATTTCCTTATTGATGTATGAAATGCCTTCAGTCGTACCGATAAGGATATTGCCCTTATCATCTTCACAGATCGTTTTGACAGACAACGAAGTCATTCCTTCTTTTCTTCCGAATCTTCTGAACTTACCTTTCTCCATAACGGCCACGCCGCTGTCATTTGTGCCTATCCAGAGTCTGTTCGAAGAATCAACGTAAAGACTGACAACGCTGGATATGCCGGAATCGGTACTCATGTTCTGGAACGTGTTGCCGTCATATCTGATAAGTCCGCTGTAGCTGCCTATCCAGATAAAACCCTCCTCGGTCTGAACGATTGCATTGGCTTCAGAAGTCGGAAGTCCGCTCTTATTGTCATAAAGGACCGCAGAATAACCGTCATTTGAATGAACCGGATCGACCTTGACATCAGTCGTATTATCATTGCCGTCAGCCAATACCGCGCTGTGATCTTTAAGGCCTGCCGAAAAGACCGATGTCGCGAGAACAAGACAAAGGACACAAACGGTAATCCGCAATATAGACTTCAATAAAAGTTTTCTATTCATAAACCTGCCCGTTGTTATCAAAAGAACAATCGTCAGTTGTTTGTTTCTAACTTATACCTAAATTGTATCACGCAATTCAGCACAAAATTAAAATAATTATTTAATTATAAAAAACTTTTTAAGAAAATCTCAACTCCTATTCCGATAAGAATGAATCCGCCGATGACAATAGCTTTGTCGGAAAACTTCTCGCCGAGCTTCTTTCCGAACACGAGACCGGCCACACATATGCCGAAAGTCACGATGCCTATTATGGCAGAAGCGAAAAGCGCTGAGATTGCTTTATACTCCGATATGGTAAAACCAACCGACAAAGCATCTATGGATGTGGCAACACCCTGAATGAGCAAAACCGGCAAAGTGATCTTTATTTTGGAATGTTGTTCTTTCTGAACGGTTTCATCGCCATGAGTCTTTTTCGATAAGCCCTCCCAAATCATCTTGCCGCCTATTACTGCAAGCAGAATAAGCGCGATCCACGGGATAAACGGCTGAAAAGCCAGGAACATCTCCGCCACTGAATGAACGAAGAACCACCCGATCAGAGGCATTGCAAACTGAAAAAACGAATATACACCTGCAATGGCGCATACCCGTCCTTTACGCATTGACGGCTCTTCAAGTCCGTTTGCTATGGATACCGAGAATGCATCCATGGCCAGAGCGATGCCGAGGAGTATTGAATTTATTATCAAAGGCATTCCGATGGAAATACCCGCATCCGCATTCATTTAGACAAACTCCTGTTCTGTTACGGGGCAAAATGTACTACCGCATTTTATCACACATGGGAAACAGGATAATTCTCAATTATCGGTAACCAAGTTTCTTTTTTCGTGACACTTTTTTAACAATAAATAATAGAGAGCCGTTTTAAACCTTGCTATAATCGTATTAAGCCCAGGAGGCAAAGTATATGAATATCGACGAAGCGATCAGAGAAAGGCATACAGTCAGGGTCTATAAGAAAAAGCCCATACCTGCTGATATTGCCAAGCAGTTAAATGAAAGGATCAAGGCTCTCAACGAGGGACTTGATGTATTCATGTCGCTCGTCACAAACGATTCTTCCGCTCTCAATGCAGCCGTCAGGATAGCCATGACGAAGAACATCAACAACTATATTGTTCTTTCCGGCAAGAACGAAGCTGATCTCGAAGAGAAGCTCGGTTACGGCGGTGCTGACATAATGCTTTTCGCGCAGACGCTGGGTCTCAACACCTGGTGGGTATCCGGAACATTCAACAAAGGCAAAGCAAGAGAGAACGGCGGTATTCCGGGGACAAACCTGATCAAGGGCATTATTATAGTCGGATATGGCGAGAATAACGGTGTTCCCCACAAGTCCAAGAAACCTCAGGATGTATCGGAATACAGCGGCAAGACCCCGCCGTTCTGGTTCATCAGAGGCGTCGGGAGCGCCCTTCTCGCACCCACGGCGCTGAACCGTCAGGACTTCAAGATCAAAGGCCACGGCGACAAAGTCAGCATCAAGTACGCCAAGGGACCTTTCTCGGGACTCGATCTCGGCATAATCAAATACCACTTCGAGGTCGGAGCCGGAAGAGAAAACTTCTCATACGAATAACAATTGCAAAAAGACACTAAAAAAGGACCATACGATCGTATGGTCCTCTTTTTTGTGCTTTGGATAAGTGAATTCCCACGCTGTTGTAAAATATATATCAATAAGCTAGTTTTTGTATTATTTTGCAATGTCTGTCGCGCGAATTTCACGTATTACATTGACCTTTATCTGGCCGGGATAGTCAAGCTCATCTTCGATCTTTTTGCAGATCTCATGAGCCTTAAGCGCCATCTCATCATCAGAAACCTTGTCGGGAGAAACGATTACACGGATCTCACGGCCGGCCTGAATTGCAAAGCTCTTCTCAACACCCTCAAAGCTTGTGGCAATTTCTTCAAGTTTCTCGATTCTCTTAATGTAAGTCTCGAGATTTTCTCTCCTCGCTCCAGGACGAGCAGCTGAAATTGCATCTGCTGCAGCTACGAGCACTGCTTCCGCACATGTAGGCTCTACATCGCCGTGGTGCGCTTCAATGCAGTTGATGACATCAGGATTCTCATGATACTTCTTTGCGATCTCAACACCAAGCTGAACGTGTGTTCCTTCCTGCTCGAAGTCGACCGACTTACCGATATCGTGGAGTAATCCTGCCCTCTTTGCCAAATTGCTGTCCAGACCTAATTCATCGGCCATCATTGCAGCGATCCAAGATACTTCGATTGAATGCTGAAGGACGTTCTGACCGTATGAAGTTCTGTATTTAAGTCTTCCCAAAAGCTTAATGATCTCCGGATGGAGATTCATGACGCCTGTATCAAAGGAAGCCTGATCACCCGCAGCCTTGATCGTCTGATTGAGCTCTTTCTTCGCCTTGTTCGACATTTCCTCGATCCTTGCAGGATGGATTCTGCCGTCAGCGACAAGCTTCTCGATCGTAAGTCTCGCGATCTCTCTTCTGATAGGATCAAACGAGGACAAGACGATTGCTTCGGGAGTATCGTCAATTATTAGGTCAACACCTGTAATGGTCTCAATTGCACGGATGTTTCTGCCTTCACGACCGATGATTCTTCCCTTCATCTCGTCATTCGGGAGATTGACAACCGATACTGTAACCTCTGAAACGTAGTCGGATGCATAACGCTGGATCGCATTGACAATGATGTCTTTGGCCACCTTGTCTGCATTCTGCTTCGTTTTCTCTTCCATTTGCTTGAGCATTACTGCCATATCATGCGTATATTCACGCTTTGCTTCTTCAAGCACGAGGCTCTTTGCTTCGGCTACCGTAAGACCTGAAACATTCTCAAGTTCAGTCTTCTTACGTGATTCGTAATCCTTAGCTCTGGCTTCGAGTTCTGCAACATTCTGCTGCTTCTTCTCGATCTCCTCCTGCTTTTTCTCGCAAGCCGCTTCGAGGCGGACGATATTTTCTTCTCGTTGCTCAAGTCTGTTGCGTTCCTTTGCAAGTTCCTGCTTAATGTCTTTAGCCTCACGCTCCAGTTCGGAACGGACTCTAGAGACTTCTTCCTTCGCTTGCAAAAGCAAATCGCGTTTGTTATTCTCTGCCTCTTTCCTGGCATTTGCAGTTTGCATATCCAAGTCTTCCTTAGACTTCGCTATATCATCCGCAAGTTTTTTCTGCTTTTTGGAAACACCTGAAACAAAATATAATGCGGAACTAACAATACCCAGGATGAGACCAACAACGCCCACGATTATCACAACAATTAAACCAAAACCTTGTTGTGGCACGTTGGTACTCACCTCCAAAATATATTTAGTTGTCAAAGAACGTTTACATGGCTCTGACAAGCCATCAAATATTTTAGAAATAAAATTTCCTTGTGTCAACATTTGTTACAATATAGATATGAAAATAGAGTATATCGTCGAAAAACCTTATGAAAATTGCGAAATACGCGCAATTCTTGCCCGTGAATTCAAAATGAGCGGAACCATGATCAAGAAGCTCAAATTGTACGGCAAGGTCGATCTAAACGGCGTTCACGCGCGTGTCATTGACAGAGTCAAGACCGGAGATAAGCTTTTTTTCGAGTATGAGGACAATTCCCTGCCGCTTAACCGCACAGATAATATCCCCATCTATTTCGAAAACGGTTCTTATGCCGTAGTTGATAAGCCTTCCGGAATGGTTACCCACCCCGGACACGGTCATCTTGACGATTCACTGCTCACACAATTGTCCGACCGCCCCCTTCACCCCGTGATGCGTCTAGACCGCGAGACATCCGGGCTGATAATCATCGCCAAGGACGGATACTCCCATAACACACTGGCAACGCATGCCGGTATCACAAAAAGATACAAGGCACTGACCTATGGCAAATGGGCATCGGACAACGGAACCATCAACGTCCCTATAGCAAGAAGACCCGGTTCTGTCATGATAAGGGACTGTGTCACCGATGGCAGCGGACGTGATTCGGTTACTCACTATACTGTTCTTGAATACTACCCTGATATCGACGTCTCGCTCGTCGAGTATCAGCTTGAGACCGGCAGATGCCATCAGATAAGGGTTCATTCGCTTTATATGGGACATCCGCTCTTAGGAGACGGATTGTACGGTCCAAATTCAATAGATAATCCGTCAGATAAGTTCCCTCAGTCTGAAGCATTGGACAAAAAAGCCGGCCGCGTTGCACTTCACGCATACAGCCTGAAGTTTACGGATCCTTTTGAAGATGGAACTGTAAGGGAATTTGAAAGCCCTCTGCCGCCTGATATCGCAGGTATTACAGGAAAGACTGAATAAGGTCTTTTGCAAGATTGACGGAAGATTCGCCGTTGCCGCCTGATAGGAGCCTCGAGACCTCATTAATGCGCGAATCATTGTCCAAAAGCTCACATTCGGTAACGGTATTGCCGGAAATGACACGCTTGGTAAGAAGGAAATTGCAGTCAGCCGCAGCTGCTATCTGCGCGGTATGAGTTACGCAGAGAACCTGATGACCCTCTGCGATCGATTTCAGCTTTTTCGCGATAGCGGCAGACGCCTTGCCGGATACTCCGGTATCGATCTCGTCAAAGATCAGCGTCGGAGTATTGTCGCTCCTGCTTAAGACGTTCTTGATAGCGAGCATTATCCTTGATGCTTCACCCCCGGATACGATCGCTGAAAGCGCCCTCGCCTCCTGGCCCGGGTTCGCACTGAATCTGAATGCTATGTCATCAATTCCGGAAGATGAGAAGAACCTGGTCTTCTCCCTTCTGGTAAAGTCGACTTCAAATACTGCGTTGGGCATCTCAAGGTCTGCTAATTCTTTTACGATGGACGAAGACAGCTTCTTTCCGGCTGCCTTACGCGCAGAAGACAGTTCTTCCGCACATGAAAGGAGTTTCTTCTCTACAGCTGATCGCTTTGTCTTAAGCTCTGATAAAAGATCCTTGTTCGCGTCTATCTCTGAAAGTTCGGCAGCGGCTTTTGCCCCGAAAGCATTGATCTCGGCAATATCCTTGCCGTACTTGCTTTTCAGATCGTATAAAAGACCTATCCTCTCCTCGGTTTTCGAACGAAGTGCGGGATCATAATTCATCTCATCAAGGATCTTAACTATATCGGCGGCCAGAGCTTCCAGGTCCAGCGAGATGGCATTGGCGCGAGCAGAAAGGCTCGTATATGACGAATCGTGAGATGCGACCTTTGCAAGTTCTCTAGCCGCAAATGCAGTATCAGAAGCCGCTCCCTGTGAAGAACCTCCGTCATTGCCGTCATTTCCTTCGAGTACGGAAAGGACTTCTGACAACGCCGAAGCCGTTGACTCATTCAACTGAAGCTTCTTTCTTGTCTCAATGAGCTCATCCTCTTCACCGTCTTTGAAATCGGCATCACCGATCTCTTTCACAACGAATTCAAGGTATTCCCTTCTTTTGTCCAAATAATCAGGCGATGAAGATATTCCTTTTATGCGCGTTACTATCTGCTTATATTCTTCAAGGAGTTCAGTGTATTCCGAATGAAGTTTTGTTATCTTCTCTCCGCCGTAACTGTCCAGATATCCCGAGTGGCTCTTTTCGTCAAAGATACTCTGCGTATCATGCTGGCCGTGAATGTCCACGAGAAATGACGCAACATCTTTCAAAAGCTGAAGCGTAACTCCTATGCCGTTGATCCTCGCAATGCTCTTGCCGTTGACATAGATCTGGCGCGAGATCATCAGCATGTCTTCCTCGGAAGTGATGCCCTGGGCATCAAGCAGTTTATCAAGTTCGGTTCGGTTCTTGAGATCGGTCATGTCAAAGCAGGCTTCAACAAAACAGGACGAAGAACCTGATCTGACAAGTGTTTTCGAAGCCTTTGCGCCAAGTATAAGACTGATGGCATCGACAATAAGGCTCTTACCCGCTCCGGTCTCACCGCTGATGCAGTTGAGTCCGTAAGAAGGTTCGAAAACGATATTTGAGATTACGGCGAAATCCCTTATCTCAAGGCGGAGCAGCATTTAATCACACCGTCCCGTCCGCGGATGTTCCGCGATCCATCATGTCGGAGATCGTCATTACGAGAGCCTTTGCCTCATCAATACCGCTGGCGGCACAGAAAACCGTATCATCGCCCGCGATAGTACCTACAACATCCTGAAGATGCATGGAATCAAGCGCGGATGCCGCGGCCTGTGCCATGCCCGGAAGAGTCTTGATAACAAGTATGTTCATAGCCGCCTGAACAGATACAAGACTGTTCGAGAAAACCGCGAGAAGCCTGCCCGGTGCAACGTCACCAGTCCTGTCCAAGACAGCATACTTAGTAGATTTATTGGGAAGGGTTATCTTTATGATGCCAAGTTCCTTGATATCTCTGGAACAGGTCGCCTGAGTAGCCTCAAAACCCGCTTCGCGGACGAGCTTTGTAAGATCTTCCTGTGTTGAAATATCCTTTTCGCGGATGAGCCTTAAGATAAGCTCTTGTCTTGCATTCTTACCTGTTTTCATAGAAGGAACCCCTCTGTACTATCTTCTTTCTTACGTCGCTGAAGAAATTATCGCTCTTGAGCGTCGCAGTCTTCAGAACTTTCGAATAGCGCTTGATGATAACGTAATCAAAAGGCTCGAGCGTTACGAAGTTTCTGCCGTCAGGACAGATCATTGGAGCAGACTCGAAATTATCGAGATCTACGCGTATAACGCTGTCAGGCCCTGTTACATAAGTAAGTCCGTTAAACGTGTGCGAACAGATCGGAGTTACGATTATGTCCTTCATCACAGGCATGAGCAAAGGACCGCCGGCAGCAAGCGAATACGCCGAAGATCCTGTAGCCGTTGCGATGATAAGACCGTCTCCGTAGAATTTCTCTATCTTCTGTCCGTCAATTGTGAGCGTAAGCCTTGTAACGTGAGGCTTTGCGCCCCTGACTATCATTATGTCGTTAAGACACTCTTCCGTGCCCTTCAATGTTCCGTCCTTTGAGAAGACCGATACCTCAAGCTGTGTCCTTTCAAGGATCTTGTAGTTGCCCTGAACGAGTGCAGTGATATCTTTCTCCAGGTCGTCAACGTTTATTTCAGTAAGGAAACCGATAGAGCCCTTATTGACACCGATAAACTCGGTATCAAGCTCTCTGTACTTCTCTACGACCGAAAGGAATGTGCCATCGCCGCCAATGGAAATTATCGTCTTAAGAGGGATCTTCCCGAAATTCTCGAAAACCGTTCCCTCGGGAGCCTCAAATTCGCCTTCGAATTCTTTGGCAAAGACAGGCGTGCCACCGCAAGCGAGAATTATCTCCGCCGTCCTGCGTGCAACCTCATATCCGGTATCCCGGTTGTCATTTGAATGTATTCCGTAATTCATTGCCTTATCCGGATCCTCTCGACGACAATCTGTCAGTATTTAATTATACTAACACATTCTGATAATTAATCACCAATCTGAATAAAATTACATTCCGCCAAGCACTTTGCTTATCTTGGCAGCTACAGACGCCGCATCGAGGCCTGCTTCCTGAAGCTGTTCTTCCTGAGAAGCGGCACGGATCATGGGCTCCTGAACGGCAATATTATAGACATGGCAAGTGCAGTTCATCTCACTGAAGCCGCGCGTAACAGCTTCACCGAAGCCACCGCTCTGGATTCCCTCTTCAAGCGTGAAGACATGTCTGATACCTGATGTCATACGGATGAGTTCCTTATACGGAACGGGTTTGATAAGCGCAAGATTGATATGAATTCCGTTGATTCCCATCTCTTTCAGGAGCTCAACTGCTTTATCGGCTTCAGAACAGATCCTGCCCGCTGAAACAATCGCAAAGTCGTGACCCGATCCACATGACATGTGAGGCATGATGCAGTCAGCGGGGTCATCATAAAGGGATCCGGAAGTCTCAAACGGCGAACATCCTCTGGGATATCTAACGGCCACGGGGCCGCTGCATTTGTTTACTGCGTAATCCAGACAATAACGCAGATCCTTATAGTCACGGGGCGACAATACGGTCATATTGACCATTGAATTAAGGTAAGAGATATCGAGCAGACCATGGTGCGTATGGCCGTCACTTCCGACGAAGCCTGCGCGGTCGATCGCAAACACTACGTGGCTGTTCATGAAGCACACGTCCGAGATCATCTCATCATAAGCTCTTTGAAGGAACGAAGAATATATGGCGACAACGGGAATAAATCCTGATACTGCCAATCCGCCTGCCATGGTTACGCAGTGTTCCTCAGCTATTCCGCAGTCAAAGAATCTGGTCGGGAATTTCATGGAATAGGTATCCAGTCCTGTTCCCTGCGTCATAGCCGCACTGATGGCGACCACATTCTTGTTTTTATTGGCGATCTCGCAAAGCGCACCGGCAAAAGCGGTAGTGTAAGAAAGCTTTGATGAAGTAGTTACGCCCTTCTCAAGATCAAAAGGCCCCACTCCGTGATAATCGGAAGGATTGCGTTCTGCATGCGCATATCCTTTGCCTTTCTGTGTAAATACATGAAGAAGCACCGGAGCCTTGATGTCCTTAACGGCATCAAGTGCTTTGATAAGGTTCTTCGTATCGTGACCGTCAACCGGGCCGTAATAAACAAGTCCCATGTCCTCAAATATCGAAGGCTTTTTGCGGTAAATGAGGAACCTGAAGAAGTCCTTGATAGCGATGATTATCCTGATAAGTCCCCTGCCGAAAAAGCCGAGTTTCCTGAGGAATGACTCTGTCGTTGCTTTGGCGGAAATGTATCCGCTTGAGATACGGAGCTTTGAAAGATATCTTGAGAGACCTCCGACGTTACGGTCAATGCTCATCTCATTATCATTGAGAATTATGAGCATTCTCGTTTTCGAATGGCCGGCATCGTTGATGGCTTCATATGCAAGACCGCCTGTAAGAGCGCCGTCTCCGACCACGGAAACAATGTAACTGTCTTCCTTCTTGAGATCCCTTGCCCGCGCCATACCCAAGGCAGCAGATATCGAAGTCGAACTGTGACCGGTATCGAAGCGGTCATACACTGACTCGCTCATTCTGGGGAATCCCGAGATACCGCCCTTTTGCCTGAGCGTATCAAACTGATCGAATCTTCCCGTAAGAAGCTTATAAGAATACGATTGATGTCCTACATCGAAAACGATCTTATCCTTTGTATAGTCGAACACCGACAGCAAAGCCACGGTGAGTTCAACAACGCCGAGATTACTTGCAAGATGCCCGCCGTTGGCAGAAACGGTATTGAGGATCTTGTCCCTTAACTCGGAGCAAAGCAGTGCACGCTCTTCCTCTGTAAGAGTTTTGAGCGCGACAGGCGTGAGATTCTTTTTTCCGAGTATCTTATATTCCATAGGGCGTCATTATACCATGACAGCATCAGCTGTCTCTCTTCTCCAGATAATCAAGCAATGCCTTGTATTCCCCGATATCGTATCCCGACTGAGCAAGTCTGGAAAGAACGTCTCCGGCAGCCTTGATCTCGGAGGAAAGCTTTTCTTCAGCCCCGTTAACACCCAGAAGCGTTACAAATGTGGCTTTCGAATCCCTGGCATCCTTGCCCGTGTTCTTTCCAAGCACGGAAGGATCAGAACAAATATCGAGGATGTCGTCTCTTATCTGGAAAGCAAGACCTATATGCTCGGAAAGATTGCGTAAAAGACCTGCTGTCTCATCTTCCGCGCACTGAACTTCGTCCAAGCCTTTGATCAGATAGTAAGGCGTTACAACAGCTGACTCGATCAAGGCTCCGGTCTTCTTGCGCTGAAGCTCATATAAAAGATCAAGACCTATTGTCTTGCCTTCGGAATCAAGATCGATGCTCTGACCGCCGACCATTCCTTCAAGGCCCGCATTCTTGCACAGATAATAGGATGCATAAAGGTATTCGGGATTCTTGATGGCAATCTTAAAAAGTCTCTCGCATGCGGTGTTAAGAAGCAGATCGCCTGCAAGTGTGGCTATTCCCTCACCGTACACTACATGACATGTTGGTTTTCCGCGTCTCAGATCATCATTATCCATCGCGGGAAGATCATCATGTATCAGCGAATATGTATGGATCATCTCCAGGGTTGCCGCATAGTAAAGGACATCAGCCATCTTTGCTTCATCACAGCCGATCATGCGGGCGGTCATTCTCATCATCAGAGGACGAAGCCTCTTTCCTCCCGCGTTCAGACTGTACATGGCAGCGCGGACCGTAACATCCTTTTGCTGCTCTTTTGAGAAGACTGATTCCAATTCGGGCTCAAGCCACTTGGCAGTTTCTTTTGAATAATCAACGATAGTCATTTAAGGTTCCTGTCTGTTCAGACATCGCTTTCTTCAATATTCAGGGGATCTTCGCCACCCGTAGCCTTGTTAACTTCAGAGATCTTCTGGGTAACTTCGCGAAGCTTCTTGTCGCAGTATGCGGCAAGCTCATTTCCCCTCTTATAAAGCTGAAGGGATTCATCAAGCGTAACCTTGCCCTCATTGAGACGGGCAACTATCTGTTTAAGTTCTTCCAAAGCTTCCTCATAGCTTAACTTGTCTATATTCTTGGCCATTTTACGAAGTCCTCCTGTCGTCAAATGAAGTATCTGTTATCTCACCGGTTGCCCTTCCGTCGGCAAACACAATTCCTATAACGTCGCCCTTTTTCAATGAAGCGGCAGATTCAACAGCTTTTCCGTCAGAATCGCTGACATACGAATATCCTCTCTTAAGAACATTCGTAGGATTAAGCGATTCAAGCTTTCCGCACAATGTCTTCTGATCACCAGACAGCCTGGTTACCTTTGCCTCCATCGCACTCTTCATTTCAGCCTTATATTTCTCTACGACAGTAAGCTGCTGCTTGGCGTAGAACGCAGGCGTATGAAGAGCTTTGTGATTGGCGAGCATATCCAGAAGGCTTCTTTTTGAATTGATAAAAGAATTCACCGCAATATCAAGACTGAGAGCAAGGTTATCGACCATGTTCTTCTGATCGTCATAGGAAGCCATTACCTGCTCTGCCGCTGCTGTAGGTGTTGCCGCACGCAGATCGGCAACATAATCTATGATCGTATAATCAGGCTCGTGGCCAATGGCTGAGATCACAGGTATCTCACATTCATAGACAGCTCTTGCGATGCTTTCGTCATTGAAGCCGAAAAGGTCCTCATAAGAACCGCCGCCTCTTGCCACGATGATGACATCTACGTTTTTCTTTTCGTTGAAATAGTTGATACCTGCCGTAACTTCAGGCGGACAATTCTCGCCCTGAACGCTAGCGGGATACAAAAGCAGGTCAAAATACGGATTTCTTTTCCGGAGAGTATTTACGATATCCGAGATTACGCGGCCGGATGCGGATGTTACAACACCTATCCTTCTCGGAAGGACAGGAAGCTGTTTCTTATGTTCGGGTGCGAAAAGTCCTTCCTTGGAGAGCCTTTCGAACAGCTGCTTATACTGTTCGTGAAGATCTCCCTTGCCCGCTTCCTTCATCGTCATGACCTGCATCTGGAGCTTACCGCTCGGAGCATAGAAATCCATGCAGCCGGTAACGGTTACCTTCATTCCGATAGCAGGAGTAAAAGAAGTGTATGCAATATACCTCGAGAACATCACGCAGTTCATTACTGCTTCGGTGTCTTTGATAGTAAAGTATGCGTGTCCTCTGGAAGAAACAATATATGCGGATATCTCGCCGGTAACGCTGAAATCAGACAGATACTCACTGCCCGTCAGGTAGCTTTTGATATAGTTGTCAAGCTGGCTGACAGACTTGAATTCAACCATAGCTTCAAAGACTCTTTTCGAAAGAACTCAGAACGCCGTTGATGTATGAAGCGGAATTATCAGTGCCGTATTTCTTGGCAAGCTTTACTGCCTCGTTAATAGAAACGGAGGTCGGGATCTCTTCGAAATTCACGATCTCATAAACTGCGATTTCAAGGATGATCCTGTCGGTCAGCGGTAGTCTCTCAAGCTTCCATTTCTTAAGGAACGGAGCAAACTTGGCATCTATCTCGTCACGCTTGTTGAATACGCCGTAAACAATCTCGAGGAAATAGGATTCATCGCCTGCAAGATCGGGATTATTCTCCTTGAACAGATCTAACTGTTCCGCAACCGGATCAGTCCTGAAAAAGCCCTGGAAAAGAAATTCCATAGCCAATTCTCTTGTCTCTATTCTGCTCATCTGACCCTCCCGGGCGGCAGGATACGGTCAAGAAACTTCTTGAACTTGCTCGTATCGCTGAAAAGGAATGCTCCGACAAAGAATCCTACCGCGGTAAAAAGTATGATAAATAAAGTTTTGAAGAATCCGAATATGCAAAGGAGAACTCCGGTAACGAAGAAAAAGAAGGCGAATACCGTACCCGCCTTCAAGTTGCGTAACTTCTCGAAAAGCTTTGAGAGGAAACGTTCCATGTTTTACCTGCTCTCAACCCTTGCAGTCGTGGCCTCAACTTTAGCCACCTTAACCAAAACAGATTCTACGATTATGCCTGTATATCTCTCGATATCTTTCTTAACCTTCTCCTGAACCTTAGCCATCGAAGCCGGGATCTCGACATTCGAATAAAGCTCACATGAGAGGTTTACCTTGATAGCGCCGTTCTTGGCAGGCGCAACATGGCATCTTGCGCTCTTAATACCAACCTGAGCGGACTTGGCGGCATTGAGCGCAATGCTCTCGATAGCATCTGCGCCAATGTCGACAGTACCGATATCAGTTTTTCTGAGCCTTGTACGGTTAAGTCTTCCGTAGATAACCGAATTCGAAATTGATACGATGGACGAGATGAAGAACAGCATGAGGACCGTGAAATATATGTATCTGCTTACAGGTCCCGTTACTATTGACGGAAGCGGCGAGACGATATCAGAGAAAATACCCTTGTCAATCAAGCCATAGAGCAGCACAACCGATAAGATCGCGATAAAGATCGAATAGATAAACATCAGGAATCTTACAAAGCCATTCATTATTCCTTCTCCTCTACGCCGCAGACATAAACGTCCACACTCTCAACCGTGAGACCCGTGAAGCGTTCAACGTCGTTCTTCACCTTCTCTTGTATCAGCCAGGCGACCTCGGGAATTATCTTCCCGTAACTGATCACCGGATAAACGGTTATATATACCGTGCTGTCATCCGTATCATCGAATACAACCCTGATGCCCTTTCCTTCATGAACGACTCCGGCCTTCTCTTTAAGGGCTACCGCGAACGAAGGAACAAGTGACACTACGCCGTCGATCTGAAGCGCTGCTTCCGAGGCGTACTGTGCGACGAACCCCTGCGTCATGGAGCGGTCGCCCTTGATCGATTCCGGGCTCAGGTTATCAGGCATTTATGCGCGCTCTAAGTATTCACCGGTTCTCGTATCAACGCGAATCTTCTCACCCTGGTTGACGAAGAGAGGAACCTTAACGACTGCACCTGTCTCAAGTGTAGCGTACTTGTTGGCGTTGTTTGTTGTATCGCCTCTTACGCCGGGCTCGCACTCTGTGATCTCGAGCTCAACTGTGATAGGAAGCTCAACCTGGAAAATGTCACCCTTGTAGGAAACAACCTTGCAGATCATCTCTTCCTTGAGGAACTTTGTGCCGTCACCGATCTTGTCAGAGTGAATAGGTGTCTGCTCGTAAGTATCAACATCCATGAAGTAGTAGAGATCGCCGTCAGCATAGATGAACTGCATGTCGCGTCTCTCAAGCTGAGCCTGCTCGAACTTCTCGTTAGGGTTGAAAGATCTTTCAACGACAGAACCTGTCTTGACGTTCTTATATTTTGTCCTTACAAATGCTGCACCCTTACCCGGCTTTACATGCTGAAACTCGACAACCTGGTAAACCTGGCCGTCCATCTCAAAACACAAACCATTCCTGAAATCTCCTGCGCTGATCATATAATAATCGCTCCTTTAAATAATAATATTAATGCTAAACTAAATAATTTTACTTGAAAGCCTATTATCTTGCAAGTATCTGTCAGAAGCGGCCGATCAGCCTGACGAGCTTTTCGGGAATACGCTTAAGAGCAACATACCATATTTCCTTGCGGTCCAGCTTTTCGACCATAAAAGTGCGCACGCCGGCAAGATTGCCCGCAATAACATCCGTAAATATCTGATCTCCGACCATGACGGCCTCATCGCGTTTGGCATCCATGAGCTCAAGAGCGCGGTAAACGCCGACAGGCTCGGGTTTCCTGGCATATGTGACACATGGAATATCAAGTTCTTTGGCTATTCCGGCTGATCTTCCCGATTTCGCGTTTGATACGAGGCAGCACCTGATCCCTGCGTCCTGTATCTCCCTGACGCAATCAAACGAAAATTCCGTAGGTGATGTTGCGTGATCCGGACCCAATGTGTTATCGAAATCAAGCAAGGCAACGGTAATTCCCTCACTGCTGAGACTCACCCAAGGGATCGTCTTAACTGAGCTGTACACCCTCTCGGGCTTCATGGCTTTGAAAATGTTCATCTGGTAGTTACCGCCGTTAAAATCGAATCATGAGAAATTTTATCTTTGAAAAGCCGAAAAGTAAACAATTTGCATTTATGATATTATATTATGGTTTTTATAAAGTTTAAGGAGCAATACACGTTATGAAGATAACTAAATTCGGCGGTTCATCACTCGCCAATGCTTTTCAGATACAGAAGGTCTGCAACATCGTCTTATCCGATGAAGACCGAAGAGTCATGGTCGTTTCCGCTCCCGGCAAGCGCACCAAAGACGATACCAAGGTTACCGACCTGCTCATTGCTGTCGCCAAGGCACGTATGGCCGGCGAATCATACAGCGATGATCTTGCACGAGTAATCGCCCGTTATGAAGAGATCGCTGACGAGCTCGGAATCAAGCAGGTCATGCCCGAGATCGAGAAGACTCTCAATTCCGTTGCTTCCGCTGATTACACAAACGACAACAAGTATCTCGATTCAGTCAAAGCAATGGGCGAAGACTGCTGCGCAAGGCTCGTTTCTTTCTACCTCACATCCACGGGTCACAAGGCAAAGTACTGCAATCCCGCAGAATGCGGCCTTTACCTCAAGCACGACGAAGCCGGCAAGGCAGTAATCCTTGACGAAACATACGACAATCTCGCAAAGCTAAAGGAAGAGACCGATTCTCTGCTTGTTTTCCCCGGATTCTACGGAGTATCCAAAGAGAACGAGATCATCACTTTCTCCAGGGGCGGCTCCGACATCACAGGTTCTATCCTTGCGGCTGCGCTTAACGCTGACGTATATGAGAACTGGACAGATGTAGACAACGTTTTCGCTGTTAACCCGAATCTTGTAAAGAATCCCTTCCCTATCACCGAGATCACTTATGACGAAATGCGTGAGCTTTCATATGCGGGATTCAACGTTCTTCATGAAGAAGCCATCTTCCCCGTCTTCAAGTGCGGCATTCCGCTCAACATCAGAAACACGAACAATCCTACCGCTAAGGGCACATGGATCGTCTCGAAAAGATCCCACTACGACTCTCTCGTAACGGGAATCGCCGGCGACAAGGGTTTCTGCACGGTTACAGTCAGCAAGTACATGATGAACCGTCAGGTAGGTTTCCTTGCTTCACTTCTTGAGATATTTGCTGCTGAAGCGATCTCTATCGATCACATCCCTTCCGGAATCGATACAGTTACAATCGTTATCCGCAAGAAGTATTTCACACCCGAGAAGGAAGCCGTCATCGTCGAGAGAATCAAGAACGAGCTCGGTGCAAAGGTCAGCGTTGACAGAGATCTCGCCATCGTTATGATCGTCGGTGAAGCCATGGCAAATTCAGTCGGTATAATGGCAAGAGCCGCTTCTGCCCTTTCCAATGCCGGTATCAACTTAAGGATCGTCAATCAGGGCGCTTCCGAGATCTCGATGATGTTCGGTGTATCGGAATCCTATTGTTCCTATGCTGTAAGGGTTCTCTACAAAGAGCTTTTCAGATACTAATGCCAAACGATATTTAAGCAAACAAAAACGGCGCCAAGCGCCGTTTTTATTTTGATTTTGATAAGTCTTATTACGCGTCGCCTTCAGGCTTCTCGGGAGCAGGAGCTTCTGTCTGCTTTGTTGTTTCTGCAGATGTAGGCTTGGCTGTCTGCTCAGTAGGCTTCTGAGTCTCGGGAGCAGCCTGTTCAGTAGGCTTTGCCGTTGTCTGAGCTGTTGTAGCGCCTGCTTCGGGCTCATCTGCGGGTTCAGTCTCGACGGGCTTGGGTGTGGGTGTAGGAGTATTCTTCTTCGGCTTGGGAGTAGGAGTAGGTGTCGGATCCTCTTCCGCTTCCGAAGACGATTCGGATTCAGATGTGGTTGTTGCATCCGCATCATCCCCGCCCGCATTTTCGGTCGTTTCCGCAGCACTCTCGGCAGGAGTTGTCTCAGTCGCGCCTCCGTTAGGATCAGCCTGTGTAAGCTGTGCCGTAAGGCAATAACCGGTAAGGCTGCCCGATGTGACTACCTTCGAGAATGAAGGATCAGATGCCTGCTGCTGGAGAGTAACTACATCACCACGCTTCAAAGTTGCGATAACCGTGGCATTCTGTGAAGGCTGTGCATAAACAGGCGTATTGTCTTCTATTGCATAATATACCGTTCCGACAGCTGCGCTGGGCATTGTCTCCGGAGCATTAGCCTCCATAAAGTCTCTGATGTTCAATACAAGGAACATGATTCCGAAACCGAGTATGAGGCAGAGAATGAATATGATTATCGGCATGATAATGGTCGCTGCCTTGCGGCCTGCACCACTCTCCTTGGAAGCCTCTTCCTCTTCCTCATCAGCTTCTTCGGGATAGGGATTGCCGGGAACGAAACTGATAGTATCATCAGCGTCCTCTTCTTCCTGAACCGCATGTGTTTCAAAAGGAGTGAAGTTATTCTTCTCCACAGCCGCTGCGGGAGCTGCCGCAAGGGTCGCATCACTTCTCAGATCACTTCTGATAACTGCATCACCGGGGAGCAGGAATGTGGATTCAACCTTAAGGTCAATAATCGTGAGGCCGGACTTAACACCGTAATTAACTGCCGCGTTAATGATCTCCTTGGCCTTCTCTTCTGTAGGCATAGGTCTGGCAATAATGGAATTGCGCATCTGCGCAGGCATTCCTCTTGATATACCAAGACCCATAAGGATGATCTCGTCGTTATCTCTGAGCTTGAGATGAACCTTCTTCTCAGGCTTGAGTTCGCCTTCCTGGGGCATCTTGCCGAGATACTGGGTAAGATTCATATTCTCGGGATTATCCATCTCATCAGAAGGACTGATGGAACCCATCTGTGCAAAGCGGTGCGCAACAGTCTGCTCTTCCGTAAGGACCATGATCTTCTTGTCACGGAAAAGGACCGCCTTGGTAATACCGAGGTGTACCACGCGGAGAATGTCGCCTTCAATGACAAGCATGGTCATTGAAGTCTTGAACTGCTTGCCTTTATTGACGCCGAAATTGCATACCCTGACGTTGAGAGTGTTAACTACCTGGTTCGAAAATGCTTCAAAATCAAGAACCGGCTGATTTGCGGTTGATGCAACGATCTTCTCAAGCTCTGCATTGAGCTCAAGGTTAAGTTCTGCGGCAAGATTGTCCGGACCGATCGTCGAAAAAATAGCACAAACCTGGATCGGAGACGTGGAACGTGCAGTCCTCAGGAACTCGTTGGGGAAATCCTCCAGCTTACGCGAAAGCGTCAGAAAGAACACATTCTCCTGCGGTTTATTCTGTTCCTGATTAGTCTCAGCTATACAGGTTGCAACTGTCTTGCTCATATAGATCTTCTCCCGATATATACTTAAGTGCCGCTGAAATAAAGGTTTGAATCAGTCAACACTTCTCGTTTTATTCTTTAAAAAGCAAGTGTATTATATCACCTCTTCGCTTTTTTCCAATTTATTTATAAAAAAAAGGCAATTTTGCCTAATTTACGATTATTTAACGCTGCTTTTTAAGATAAGTCGCAAATTTCCGCCCGAAAACAAAAGCCGCCTGCCCCGGAGACGGGACAGGCGGCAAATAAGTCAATTACGTTGATCTATCAGATGCAGCCCTGAGCGATCATAGCGTCAGAAACCTTGAGGAGACCTGCAATGTTAGCGCCGACAACGTAGTTGTTCTCGCAGCCAACTTCTGCAGCAGTCTTATCAACTGTGTGGAAGATATTCTCCATGATGCCCTTAAGCTTAGCGTCAACTTCTTCGAATGTCCAGGAAAGACGAGCGCTGTTCTGGCACATTTCAAGACCGGATGTAGCAACACCGCCGGCGTTGGAAGCCTTACCGGGTGTGAAGAATACGCCGTTGTCCTGGAAGAACTTAGTAGCATCAAGTGTTGTAGGCATGTTAGCGCCCTCACCTACTACCTTTAC
>JAEEGL013407565.1_pt1 | contig 51455 bp, 48 predicted proteins | sample 9134231 | NCBI WGS metagenome assembly JAEEGL01 (sample SAMN16246548, study PRJNA631951) | gut metagenome | biome: gut microbiome; feature: rumen; material: fiber-attached | host: Bos | place: Iran: Karaj | collected 2018-10
CAACGCGTGTACGCAGTCATTAAGACAGGTGGCAAGCAGTACCGCGTCCAGCAGGGCGACGTGATCTTTGTAGAAAAGCTCAATGCTCAGGCGGACGAAACGGTCAGCTTCGACGCTCTGCTTATCGGAAATGACAACGAGACTCGGATTGGTACTCCCGTCGTAGAGGGCGCCAATGTTGAAGGCAAAGTGTTATCTCAGGTAAAAAGCGCGAAGATCATTGTCTACAAGTATAAGTCCAAGAAGAATGAGCGTAAAAAGCAGGGACATCGCCAGCCTTACACCAAGGTTGAGATTACGGCCATTAACGCTTAAAGATGACGCGAGTCAGTTTTCTGAGAGATTCCAACGGGACGTTGTTGGGTTACACCGCTAAAGGACACTCGGGGTTTTCCGAGCAGGGAAGCGACATAGTGTGCGCGGCGGTAAGCGCTCTGACACAGAGCTGCGCCAAGGGCATAATGAATGTTGTCGGCGCCACGGCGCGATATAAGCTTGACAGCAAAGGATATTTTGAGATCTTTATTGAGGACGGCCAGTCCGAAGACAAGCTTTCAAAGTGTCAGGTCCTTCTTGAAACTCTTTACGAAACGCTGACAGAGCTTTCCCAGGACGAGCGTTACAGAAATAACGTTCGCGTGACAATCACTGAACGGAGGTAGAAACATGTTTAGAATGGATCTTCAGCTGTTCGCGCATAAAAAGGGAATGGGCTCCTCCCGTAACGGTCGTGACAGCCATGCTCAGAGGCTTGGCGTTAAGCGTGCGGATGGTCAGTTCGTTTTAGCGGGCAATATTCTTGTTCGTCAGCGCGGCACTAAAATTCATCCCGGTCTGAACGTAGGCATCGGCGACGATGACACTCTCTACGCGAAGCTTGATGGTATTGTTCGTTTTGAACGCTTGGGCAGAGATAAGAAGCAGGTCAGCATCTATCCTCAGACTGAAGCGGCAGCCGAATAATAAGTATTTGAAACCCGTTCGGGAGCACCCGGGCGGGTTTTTATATAGCAGAGATTTATGAGAAAGTTTGATGAGCAACTTACGCTGATCGACAGCGCACAGGTTTTCCATTGGCAGCGTTTGTACGACGAGTATGTGAGCGTCGTTGACGGAAAAATCCGAACGAGCCGTGATGAAGACGATTTCGCAAAAAAATACTTTGACGACGGCAGAGATTACGCTCTGCTTAAGCAACAGTGCTGCGCTTTTCCCACTGCGGTCAAGGCGATAGATATGCTGCCGGGGCTGCGGGTCTTAAACCAGCCTATATGGGAAGCTTTGATCGCGTTTTTGCTCTCTCAGAACAATAACGTGAAGCGGATAAGAGGACTCGTGCTCGGCATTTGCGAGAAGTACGGCGACAGGTATACATATAAAGGTCATACGTTGTACGGTTTTCCAGAACCATCCACGCTCGCGAAGCTCGATCCTAATGTGCTGAAGACTCAGGTCACCTGCGGTTACAGGGCGGAATACATCGTAGAGACCTCGAAGCTCGTAAAAGACGGCTTCCCGCTCGAATCGCTTAAGGAAATGGAAGTGGAAACTGCCCGTAAAGAAATAATGAGACTAAAGGGCGTCGGTCCTAAGGTTGCTGACTGCGTATTATTGTTTGGCACAGGGCATACGGACGCGTTTCCTGTGGATGTGTGGGTGAGCCGATTGATGGAAAGCTGGTTCGACGTGCATGGCAGCCGCGAGTATATGTGCGGCGAAGCCAGAAGGCTGCTTGGACCCAACTGCGGGCTTGTGCAGCAGTACCTGTTCCATGCCGCGCGCACGGGACTTATTGAGATATGATATCAAATTCAGAGTTTGTTTCCGCTGCGAAACATATGGGCTTTAACAAAATATTTTTCCTTCCTGCAGACGATATTCCTACGGATTACGGCAAACTCGTTTCTTCCCCCAAAGAGGCACTGCCCGGCGCAAAAACGCTGATACTGCTGATAATGCCTTATGAACTGGCAGAAAACACCGGATCAAGAGAAGGTGTTATCTCAACATATTACAGGGCGTCACAGAAAGCTTACAAAGGCACTAAAGAGCTTACCTATATATTGATCAATTCTGGCGCGCATGCTGTATACAACTCGAATATACCGCTAAAAAGCGCTATAGTAAAATACAACATAGGGATTCAGAGGCTGAACTCGCTTACGTATATAGACGGCATAGGTTCTGCTTTTCATATTCAGAATATTATCACGGATAATGAATTTGAGCTGGATAGATTGGCTGCTGACATTTACCCTGCAGACTGCTCAAAATGCATGCGCTGTGTAAATGCATGTCCTGGTAAAGCCATCTCGGATACAGGATATATTGACCCTGACCGCTGCCTGCGTTCGGTAAGCGAAAAGAAAGAGATCCCAAAAGAAGTTGAATCGCTTCTGGGAAACAGACTGCTGGGCTGCGACGTATGCCAAATGGTCTGCCCTCATAACAAAGTGTTTGGCAGCGAGCGTTCTTTTACATATCCGCTGAAAAAACTGCTTAAGGGCGATCTGGGTGATCTGCCGGATATAATCGGCCCAAATCTTGCGAGAAAAACCCGAATGATATGTAAGGCGTGCGTATTGGCAGCAAATAATAAGCGCACGGACCTTCTGCCGCTTTTGGAGGAGCTTGCCAGATCGAAGGATATATTTGTGCTGGCTGCCGCCAAGCGCGCGATCGACAGATTGGAGGAAAAACAATGAGAATAGGCGTAAGAGGGCACGATTACGGAAAAGGTACGCCCAGGCAGGTAGCGGACAGGATCTCCGAAGCAGGGTTTTGCTGCCTGCAGTTGGCTCTGCATAAGTCGATCGAAGGATTTCTTCCCGAATATGGGCATCTGAACCCGGGCTTTGCCTATGAGGTCAGGACCGCGTTTGAGCAAAGAGGCCTTGAGATTGCAGTACTGGGATGCTATATCGACCCGGGCACTCAGAATGAAGCACTGCGCCAGGACAGTATCAGGCGCTTTGAGGAGCAGCTCAGCTATTGCAGGATGCTGGGCAGCAACATTGTGGCGACCGAGACCAGCAACTGTACGGAGGCGGACAGAGATACACAGTATGAGCTGCTGCTTGACAGCGTGAGACGTATGGTAAAGCGAGCGGAGTCTTTCGGTGTATTTGTAGGCATCGAACCGGTATGGTGCCATACGCTCAATACTCCGGAGCTGACAGGTAAGTTTTTAAGCGACATATCAAGCCCAAATCTGCAGATAGTATTTGATCCGTTCAACCTGATCGCGCCTGATAAGACCGGGGATCAGCACAGGATAATCGACAAAGCGTTCGATGTGTTCGGTGACAGGATCGTGGCTGTTCATGCCAAAGACGCGATAGTGGTAAACGGAGGATTCAAAAGCTGCCTGATCGGAGAAGGCTTTTTCGATCATGACTACTTTTACAAAAAGCTCAACAAAATAAGACCCGGAATATCGGTGCTTAGGGAGGGCGCCGATCCGGATACGGCAAAACAGGATATCGCTGCCCTTAAAAGGTATGCGCAGCTTTAAGGTAAATATATATCGCCCTGAATCTTGAAAACAAGATAAGAATTGAGTATAATTAATCTGTACAAAAACTGTGGAGGTTTAATATGGCTAAAAGCAGACTGATAGGCGAATACCCGGCGATAGGCATACGTCCCGTCATTGACGGACGAAGAGGGGCCCTCAGAGTACGCGAGTCTCTTGAAGACCAGACCATGAACATGGCCAAATCGGCGGCGAAGCTGTTTGAGGATAATCTGAGATATTCCAACGGCGAACCGGTAAAAGTAGTTATTGCCGATACTACGATAGGCAGGGTCGGCGAGACCGCCGCCTGCGCCGCCAAGTTCAAAAAGGAAGGCGTAGCCATTACACTGACCGTTACTCCCTGCTGGTGCTACGGCAGCGAGACTATGGACATGGAGAAGGATACCATAAAAGCGGTTTGGGGCTTTAACGGCACAGAACGGCCCGGTGCGGTGTATCTTGCCAGCGTTCTTGCTTCCCATGCCCAGAAAGGCCTGCCGGCGTTTGGTATTTACGGACGGGATGTTCAGGACGCGACCTGCACCGACATTCCAGAGGATGTAAAAGAAAAGCTGCTCAGATTCGGCCGAGCCGCTGTTGCAGTCGCCACCATGAGGGGCAAGAGCTACCTGCAGATCGGTTCCATCTGCATGGGTATCGCCGGTTCCATCATTTCTCCGGAGTTTGTGGAAGAATACCTTGGCATGCGCGTTGAGAGCGTTGACGAAGTTGAGATCATACGCCGCATGACCGAAGGCATTTACGACAAGAAAGAATACAAGAAGGCTCTGGAATGGACCAAGCAATACGCCATTGAAGGCTTCGACAAGAACCCCGAGGAACTTCAGAAAACGCGTAAGGCCAAGGATGCCGACTGGGAATTCACCGTAAAAATGATGTGCATCATAAAGGACCTCATGAACGGCAATCCCAAACTTGGCAAAGGACATGAAGAAGAAATGGTCGGGCATAACGCCCTTGTCGCCGGTTTCCAGGGACAGCGTCAGTGGACCGACTTCTATCCCAACTGTGATTATCCGGAAGCTCTGCTAAACACCAGTTTTGACTGGAACGGAGCAAGGGAACCATATGTCCTCGCCACCGAGAATGACACGCTTAACGGAATCGGCATGATGTTCATGAAGCTGCTAACCAATCGCGCGCAGATGTTCGCCGACGTGCGTACATACTGGAGCCCCGAAGCGGTCAAAAAAGCGACAGGCTACGACATAGAAGGTGTTGCAAAGCAGTCCGGAGGTTTCATCCATCTGATCAATTCCGGCGCCTGCTGTCTTGACGCAACCGGCCAGGCTGTAGACGAAAACGGCAATCGCCTGATGAAGAAGTGGTGGGAAGTCACCGAAGAAGATCAGAAAAAGATCATGGCCAATACCACCTGGAACTATGCCGACCTCGGATACTTCCGCGGGGGCGGATATTCCAGCCGCTTCGTTACCGACTGCGAGATGCCTGTAACCATGATAAGGCTCAACCTTGTAAAGGGACTTGGGCCGATGCTGCAGATCGCTGAAGGCTGGACGGTCAAACTGCCTGACGAAGTAAATGATATTCTCTGGAAGCGCACTGACTATACCTGGCCGTGCACCTGGTTCGCTCCGCGCACAGACGGCAAAGAAGGCCCGTTCAAGGACGCTTACAGCGTTATGAACGCGTGGGGTGCCAACCATGGCGCGATCAGTTACGGCCATATAGGCGCTGACCTGATCACTTTCTGCTCAATGCTGCGCATCCCCGTAGCCATGCACAACGTTCCCGACGCGGACATCTTCCGCCCTGCCAGCTGGAACGCTTTCGGTATGGACAAGGAAGGCGCGGATTACCGTGCCTGCGCGGCTTACGGCCCAATGTATAAATAGTATATGAGGGGAAAGAGACTGCCTCCTTACGGGGGCAGTCTCGTATATACATATGTATCTGACAGTTCTTGGGCGCGAAGGCCCTTTTCCTTCCGCAGGGCATGCCACCAGCGGGTACCTGATATCATCAGACAGCGGCAAAACGAATATAGCGCTTGATATGGGCAGCGGCGTGTTAAGCCGTCTTCTATCGAGGATTAACGGTTTAGAAGACCTTGACGCCGTTATACTCAGTCACCTTCATTTTGACCATATGTCCGACATGGGTGTGCTGGGTTATATGCTGGACTTCAGCGATATCAAAACCATGAAACTTATATGCCCGAATACTCCGGCTTTCGTAAACACTCAATTCGGAAAAAAGTTTGATAAATACGAGCCCAAAGCCATGCGCTTAGGCGAGTTTGAGATAAGCTTCGCGCCTGTCAAACATCCTGTGGAGACTTACGCAGTCAGGATCTGCGGGGACGGGAGCTGCTTCGTATACACAGGAGACACTAATATCTGTCCCGAAATAAGTCTGTTTGCTGACGGCGCTGACCTGCTTTTAGCAGACGCGTGTTTTCTGAAAAGGGAATGGACCGCGTCTAAACCGCACATGAGCGCTGAGATCTGCGGAAAACTCGCTGCAGAAGCGCATGTGGGTGAATTGATATTGACGCATTTCCGCCCAAACAGCGATACAGAGGAGTTACTGGATGAAGCCAGGGCTGTGTTCCCGAATTGCAGGCTCGCTCAAGAAGGGCTTCGCGTCAGAATTTGACAGATTAAGCAATTTTGCCGATAGACGCCGAATTGCAGTGATCGCCTTTGGCGCTCTGCTCGGTTTGCTTTTGTCTCGACTCGGGCAGAATGCTTTTCTCATCTCCGTTATTTGCGCTCTTTTGGCGATCATGATCGTACTGATCAAAAACCGCGGGTATCGTACAGTTTTGCCCGCGGTCATTGCTCTGATCGTTTTCGGTATGCTGTACCAGTGCGCAAACGAAAAACCTTCGGACCTGCCGGTTGGGCACCATTCGGTTAACGGCGTCATATGCCAATATCCTGTTCTCCAGCAGGAAGACGGGAGAACCGTATACACTCTCGATAATATTGTAATTGACGGGAAAGAGCGCTCATATAAACTGAGACTGTATTTGTATGACAATGACCCTGTTTATTACGTGGGCGATGTGTTGTCATTTGACAATCTTAAGCTGACTGTGCCGTCCGGTGTAAGGAATCCCAACGGTTTCGATTTTAACCAGTATCTGTGGACCGATAATACCGCGCTCGTCGCAAACGCAAATGCTTCTGACATATCGGTTACCGGCAAACAAATGTCAGTCAAGCGGATCCTGATGGATCTGCGGAACAAACTCGCCCTCATTTGCGACGATGTGTTTCTTGAACAGTCTGACGTGGTAAAAGCCGTTCTGATAGGCGACAAATCTACGATAAGTGAAAGCTTATATACGGATTTTTCCTCGACCGGGATCTCACACGTGCTGGCGCTTTCCGGCCTGCATGTAAGCATGATAGCGCTGCTTTTCGAATGGGTGTTTTCCAAACTGTATTGTCCGAGAACAGCCAGGCATATACTGATAACACTTCTGCTTTGGGCCTATACGGTCATGACGGGCTCCAGCCCGTCTACAGTTCGCGCGCTGATTATGTATGCGATCACCTGCTTTACCATCGAGATGGGATACCGCCCCGATACGATGACGACACTGTCCTGGACATTTCTTCTGCAAAGCGCATATAATCCTCTTTTGATTGGAAATACCGGCTTCATAATGAGCTATGCTTCAGTATTCGCCATACTGTTGATCGTTGGAATAAGAAATAACAGCAGACAGACCCGATTAAGTAAAGTGTTCGGCAGGATATCCGACGCCGCGAGGGCATCTTTTGCGGTGCAGGTCCTGACGTTTCCGCTTCTCGCGTCGCTGTTTTACGGCATCCCACTTTTGAGTGTTCCCATAAACATGATATGCGTGCCGCTTGCGGTGCTTGCGCTTTACATGGGTTTTGTGATACTATTAATAGGCTTGCTGAGCGTAAACATCGCATGTGCACTGGCATTTCCCGTCAGGCTGATCTGGGCTGGGATAAAAGCGGTAAGCACTTATGCGGCGAAGCTGCCGTTTGCGTATATCCTTTCCTCGGCGTGGCCGCCATTGCTTATAGCTTTGTATGCTGTGATCGCGTTTTCATGCTCTGTATACTTGACGGCGAGCATAGAAAGAAGAGCTACTGGAATATGCGCATTGCTTATAATAGCGTTTCTGACTCTGCTTCCCGGGGATCGGATAGAACATCTGAAAGTGACGTTCCTTGACGTCGGCAGCGCTGACTGTACTGTTTTAAACGCACAGGGCGACGTATATATCGTGGATGCGGGGAAAGACAATTCCGTTGCGGCGGACTATCTTATCAGTAACGGGCAGAACCTAAAGGGTATATTCCTGACGCATACGGATATCGACCATTACGGAGGAATATTCGATATACTAAGAAGATTCCCGAAAGCGTCGATATATCTTCCGGAATGCTGGGACAGGCAAAACGTCAACGACAGACTGCTTGAACAGCTCTACGGACGGAACATATACTATCTGTCCGCAGGGGATACGGTAAACCTGTCAAATGATGTATCGATAAACGTACTGTGGCCGTATGAGGGCTTTGACCCGCCCATCGACAATGACGGCTCCATGGTAATGAATGTATCTTACAAAGATACTGCAATGCTTCTGACGGCAGACATAGGTGATAAGTATGATCATCTTTGCGCCGCGCCGTCCCAAATACTCAAGGTGAGCCATCACGGTTCAAAATATGCCACGACCGAAGCTTTTCTTGACATAAATCAGCCTCAAACTGCGGTGATATCCGTGGGGAATAACTCTTTCGGTCACCCGACGAAGGAGACGCTTTCCAGGCTTGCGGCGCACGGATCCGAAGTATACAGAACAGATTATTTGGGAGCCATAACGATAGACATATACGATGACGGCGTTTATACAGTGTCTCCATATCTGACGGAGGGGAAATGAAGTACTCTGAATTTGAGAAACAACTAAAAGAAGACAAGTTATACGGCGCGTACCTGCTGTACGGCGAAGAGGAATATCTCAAGCAGGAATGCGTCGAGATGCTCGATTCGCTCTTGCCTGAAGGTTATGAGTTTCTGAATAAAACGGTGCTTGAAGGCGAGGAAGCGGCAGATATATATGATGCTGCCGTCGTCGCTCCTTTTATGTGCGAAAAGCGCATAGTGATCGCAAAGGATCCTCTGTTCATCAAAGCCTCACAAAATGATGAAGATGAAACGGACGATGCTCCCGCGGGGAACAAAAAAGCAGACAAGCCGCAGGACGATACGGTAACAAAGCTTCTAACAACGGATTTCTCAACATCTATTATTATCATTTATGTCAGGGGAACGGTGGATAAGCGAAAAAAAGTATTCAAGCAATTTGACGCTGTGTCAAGAACCGTCGAGTTTCCGCTGCTCTACCCGGATGAGCTCATCAGATGGATAACGAATAAAGTCCAAAAAGAAGGCGGCAAGATCACCTATCCGGCGTCAAAAATGCTCGCCGAATCGGTAGGAGGCTCGATCACGGCGGTATTGCCGGAGCTCCAGAAGCTTATGGCATATAAAAAATCGGAGCTTATTGATGTTCCGGACGTTGAATCGTTTGTCAGCTCTAACGTTGAAGCTTCGGTGTTCTCGATGATCGACTCATTGTTTTCGGATGACAAGCGCAAAGCGTATGAACTGCTGCAGGATATGCTGCTTTCGAACGAACAGCCGATAATGATATTGAATCTCATATCAAGGCAGCTGCGTTTGCTCACATACGTTAAAAGCCTGCTTAATCAGGGAATATCGAGGGCAGAGATACAAAGGCAGTTGGAGCTAAAAAGCTTCGCTGCCAATAAACTGTTTGATATCTGTTCTGGATTACAGCAGCAGTGGCTGTCAAGGGCTTACGCAAAAAGCATAGAAACGGATTATCTTATTAAATCCGGCAAGATTGCCGAAAGGCAGGGACTTGACGAAATGATCGCGCTGCTTGCCGCGAAATAACGGAACTTTTTTCGTTCCGCTTTCGACTAACTGACGGAGGGATGTCTATGAGAAGAAATATTACGGCTGTAAGCCTTATAATATCGTTGATATTTGCTTTGTGCGCCGGGAGTTATGCGGGCGCTGAAACGGTGCTTCCGGACAAACAGGTGCTTGCTGACGCGAAGCAGGCGGTCGTATATATCAGCCAGAAGGACTATCAAAGCGCCGCGAAACTGCTAGGGACCCGCAATATGCGCGAGATCCAGCGCATATGCGAAGACGGGTGTCCCGAAATGTTTAGAATCCTGCCGCAGGAAGAGATAAGCGTATGCTACTCTCTGCCGACCGGTATATTTATCGCCGTTCCCATAGCCATGCCATCATCAAATGACTGTAAGACCATAGTGTTTACTCTGACTGACAGTTTTGACTTCGTTTACGCCCGCGTTCTGCCCTGGATAAAGGTCATAGAAGAATACTCTATGGCTGACGGTGTAGTGTGGAACGTGGAGTATCTGCCGGGATTCGGCTCAATCATGGATTAAAAAATCCGCCGAACAGGCGGATCATTTCTGCCGGTGGCGGGGGTCGAACCCGCACGGGTGATTAGCCCAACGGATTTTGAGTCCGCCTCGTCTGCCAATTCCAACACACCGGCAATGTGGTAATTATACTATCACAAAATGGAAAAATCAAGAGTTTTGATTTTCGGGCAGAATAAATAATTGTAAAGAACAAAGGTGATATATTGGACGGTTTTGATTACAGATTATTGAATCTGGCGGCAAACGGCGACAGCATGGCCTTTGAAAAACTGGTGGTCCCCCACGAGAGAATGATGTATGCTCTCGCGTTAAGGCTGTGCCAGAATAAAGAAGACGCCGAAGACTGCCTGCAGGACGCAATGATAAGAGTATATAAATCGCTTTCTTCATTCAGGGGAGAAAGCGCGTTTTCGACCTGGCTGTACAGGATCGTTACAAATACATGCCTGGACAGTCACAGGCGTAAAAAACACAGGTATTCGGAATCGCTCGACAGTTTAAGCGAAAGCGGATGGAACGCGCCGGATACAGGCCTGACGCCTGAGCAATCTGCCGTAAACAGCGACCTTAAACGTGCTCTGAATGAAGCCATAAACACACTGCCGTCCGATATCCGCACTGCGGTAGTATTAAGGGATGTACAGGGGTTCAGCTATGAAGACGTGGGGGAGATACTTGGCATAAACATTGGCACAGTAAAAAGCCGGCTGAGCAGAGGCAGAGAAAAAATTCGTTCTTATCTGACCGGGCGCATGGAACTTTAATAAAACTCTTACGTCAAAAACAATAGAGGTAATGTTTATGAAATACAACGACATTCTGGATGACGACGCCCTGTCAGGCGTTCTGCGCAGCCTGGACGATTCCGTAACGGTCCCGTCAAATGCTGCAGCAGGGTGGCGTACGGGTGTACAAAAGAAGATGCGCTTTGATAAAAAGCTCAACAACATAAGATGGATAGGGGAGATAGCCGCCGTATTCATCGTTGTGCTGTGCCTGTTTGTTACTCCCGCCAGTTCAATCTTCAGCGGGAACAAAGCCGCCGAACCGGAAATAAATAGGAATGTAAAATACGCGTATTCCGAGATAAAGCTTATGGCATCCGGTCTAAGCTTCATAGAATCCGACGGCAGCGATCTTGGCGCCGCAAAGGAAGCCCAGGTCGAAGAGTTCACTAACGTTACTAACGAAGAAGAAATCGACGCTGTATATGCGCTTGATGACACTTCAGACACGAGCGTATTCATGGTGGACGGCGATAATCTGGTCGTGACCACGAGGATCAGCTGCTATACTAAATCCGTAGAGAACTCCGTAAGCACATTCAAGCAGATAGCGTCCTCATATGATACCATAGCCGAAGATGAGATCTCGCAGAAAAAGGGCAGGGACACCACCGTTTTCGGAAAGCTGAGAGTAAGAAAAGACGAGGCAGAAGAGTTTATAGACGCGGTCAAGAAAGAGTTCCCTAAGGCAGATATATCAATAGAGTCGCACGATTTTGAGTCTTCTTACGTGGACGCCAGCAGCCGCATCTACGACCTTGAGGATGTTATCTCTTCACTGAAAACCAGGGTCGATATGGCGGAGCAGGATGAGATCGAGGGCTTGCGTGATCAGCTGTCCAAAGCCCGCAACGAGCTTGACAGCATACGCGCGGAGGCGGACGAATACCTGCTGGACAAAGAATACGTGACCGTAGATTACACTTTCACGAATGCGAGGTCGTGGACGCTGCTTGGGAGCACCGGAAGCTCTGTGATCTACTTTTTCGGTCTGATGGTTATAACGATCGCGCTGACCGTGCTTATAACCTTGCATATATCTTCCGCCCGCAGAAAAAGAAGGCTTTTCGCGTGAAAATATCGCCCCGTATCATGAACGATACGGGGTCACGTTTATTTGCATAAAGAGCAATCTCCGGGGCAGGAAGTGTTCTTTGATCGGGAGCAGCTGCCTTCAAGGATTATACAGTCCCGTTCCACATACATGTCGCATTCGCTGCCGTTGTTTTTCTGCAAAGCCTTAAAACCGTATCTGGCAAAGAAACGCATAAGCGATACTGGCACCCGGGCGTACACAGATGGCGCGTTAAGCTCCTGAGCGCGGAACAGAAGCATCCTTGCCAAAAGGTCTCCGATATACTGATGCCTTTTGGTCGGAAGTACGCCGAGATAATCGATCCTGAAATGGTTTTCTCCGTCTATCATGAGACGCCCAGAACCTACCGGAATATCCGACTCGTCGTAAGCGAGCGCGTATACCGCCATATCGTCGAAAGCGTCCTTGCCTGTACCGAATTCCGGTACATTTTTGCGGACATCGAAAACCGTGCCGCAATCCTGGTTGCTGTATATATACTTGCCTTTGTACATGGATGTTCACCTCGCGATTTGAAATTATAGTAAATACACGGTTTAGATTCAATACCGTGGATTGATTTTTAACCGGAAAGATACTATAATTGTCAAAAAAAGGAGTATATGGCATATGGAAAACGAAGAACTCGATCTTGTGGTGTTCAAGGATGACGACGATAACGAAATAACTATGGAAGTGCTGGATTACTTCTTCTATGAAGGCGAAGAGTATGCGATGCTTACGGAATACGATCCCGACAGCGCGTGCTCTGCCTGCGAAGCCGAAAACTGCGAAGGCTGCGACAAGGAAGAAGACAAAGTTGACGTCACGTTCATGAAAGTGGTGCCGGTGGGTGATGACGAGGAAGAATTCCTGCCGATAGACGAAAAGCTTGCAAATATACTGCTGAACATGGTCAATTCAAACGGGGACGAAGACGACGAATAGGATCACTTTAAAAGTTCCGGCAAAGATCAACTGGTCGCTGTATATAACCGGTAAGAGGGCTGATGGTTACCATGAGCTTGATATGCTCATGCAAACTGTCAGCCTTTATGATACCCTGGAGTTGATCAAATCAGATTCGTCCGCATTTATACTCGATGATATACTTCAGGATGATCCGGGAAAGAATCTCGCCTGGCGGGCGTTTGAGGCTATCCGTTCATATACCAGCAGTGATATTAAAGCAGTGATCAAGCTGAATAAACGCATACCTTCCGCGGCGGGGCTCGGCGGAGGCAGCTCTGACTGCGCGGGAGTTTTGCAGGCGATAAATACACTGTTCGGACTTAATATCTCAACAAATGAAATGAATAAGATCGCCGTAAGCCTTGGAGCGGATGTCCCGTTCTTTCTGCAAGGCGGTCTGTGCCGTGTAAAGGGGATAGGTGAGGATGTCGAAAGGATCCGTTCTACGGCGAAATTCCCGTTGCTGATAGTGCATTGCGGCGGAGGGCTTTCCACGCCGGCAGTATATAAGAAATATGATTGCCTATTAAACGATGCTATACAGGATTATAAGCTATCCACGACCGAAGTGCTAAGATCCATTTCATCCGGGAAGATCCGGAATCTGCGGGAACTTAGTCTGAACCATTTGGAAGCACCGGCTGTTTGTATGATGCCCGAGATCGCGGAAGTTAAGCGCAGGATGTATGCCTGCGGCGCCGTGTTTTCGCAGATGAGCGGAAGCGGCAGCGCGGTGTATGGCATATTTGATACAAAAAAAGCCGCTTTAGAAGCGGCAGGAGAGTTTCCGGGGTCTTTTTTCTGCGAGACTATATCATAGGGCAAAACTATTTTCTTGTGTCACTTTATGGCACGTTTCCTTCAGTATCTCAATAAGCGATAAATCGGCAAAAGTATCTTCAAGAGCTTTTAGCTTGGCACTGCCGGTCGAATTATCTCGGCCGGTGTATTCATAGTCGCAGGGGATAAATGAGTTCACCCTGATATCAAGACCTGTAAGCATTTCATACCATACCGCGGCGGCAAGATATCTTCCGTAAATGTACGACAAATGAAAACCGTCTCGCGTAAGGGCGAGCCCGCCGTTTTGCGGATCGAATTCGGGGCATCTGCGCGCGGTTTCGACAGCTTTGCCTGTCGGTATCATTGGGACGCCAAGCTTTTTCGCCGCAGATTCGTAGGCGTTCGATAAAGCTCTATACATTTTTGCTTCGGAACAGTCATAATTGACAAATGCGCTGTGTGTCGAGTTGTATTCATACGCCCACGTCTCGTTTATGACGATCCGGGTTTTCGGGCAAACGGATCTGATATGATCTGCCAATAATATGATATAAGGTAAATACGTATCAGGAAAACCGCTGAAATGGCTGGCTTGCTGCAGGGTTATGATATCCCAGTCAGAGTCAGCCAGTGCCGTTGAGATACGGCATCTGCCCATGGAAGAATTGTTCACGAAATACTCATATGCGGGTTCGTCGGAGGTCATGTTGTTATAGTGGGTCTCCAAAGAACAGCCGCCTATGTACATGTTTCCTATGTAGTATTCTATACCCGCATTTTTCAACAGTGCCGGCAAATATCGCTGGCAATCTACCGAAAAACTGTTTCCGATGGAAAGTATTTTCATAAGCCGTGTCTCCGTTCCAAAAACTGACATATATATTCTATCAAATGTGAATATTCTTGTAAAGTTATTATAACAGCATTTTTGGACAGCAATATGATATAATTATTTTGTAGTAGTAGGGAAGGAGGCTTGCGGTATGAAGAGATTTATCAGTATGTTCTTAGTCTTAACGCTTGTATTCGCTGTATTTGCTATTGCGGATGCCGAAAGCGTTAAGCTTGCGTATAAGGGCGGTTCCATAAAACTTCGCACGGGTCCCGGCAAAGAATATGGCTATACCGCTTATCTGAAAGACGGCACTTCGATCACCGTGCTTCAAAAGGGCAGCGCTTGGTCCAAGGTAAAGGCGGGCGGAAAGACTGGCTACATCAAGAGCCTGTATATTTCCGGCATTGGCAGCCTCTACGCGGACGGGACGACATTCTGGGATGGTTCAAGAATCGGATACACCACCGGTTCAGTGCATCTAAGGGCTGGTGCCAGTACTTCCACGGATACTCTGCGTTATCTGAGCAAAGGAACCAAGGTTAAAGGGCTCGGAAAGAACGGTTCCTTCTATCTTGTAGAATTGGCAGACGGCACACAGGGCTTCCTAAGCGGCAAGTACATCACTACTGCTTCACCGAGTACTCCCAAAAAGGATACCGCGAAAGTCACAGGCACATGGGTATATATGAGGAAGGGCCCTTCCATTGATTACGATGACATAATGCTTATCAAAATGGGCACAAAAGTGACCGTGGAAAGTACCGCGAACGCGAAATGGTGGAAGATCTCGTACAAAGGGAAAACCGGTTATATGTGGAGCAAGTACCTGGAACTCCAATAAACCCCAATATAAAAGCCGCCCGGACCGGGCGGCTTTTTCTATCTTCTTACAGACCGAGACAGCATATATCCAGCGTGGCAAAATAGTCATGCGGGGTCTCGGCTCTTCTGATAAGCTCAAAACTGCCGTCGTGACGCAGCAGCACCTCGGCAGATCTCAGGCGTCCGTTATAGTTATAACCCATGGACCTGCCGTGAGCGCCCGTATCGTGGATAATGATATAATCACCGATATTTACCTCTGGCAAAGGTCGGTCGATGGCGAATTTGTCGTTGTTTTCGCACAAAGAACCTACGACGTCGTATTTCTGCGCAGGCATTTCGGATTCTTTTCCGGCTACGGTGATGTGATGGTAAGAGCCATACATGGCGGGGCGCATAAGATCAGCCGCGCAGGCGTTAACTCCGATATAATGCTTGTAGGTATCCTTCTTGTGGATCACTTTTGTCAGCAGGCAGCCCGCCGAGGCCGTCATATATCTGCCAAGCTCACAGCAGATGCGTGTGTTATCCATTCCCGCGGGAACTAACAATTCCTCATAGTGCTGTTCTATGCCTGCGCCTATTTTCGGCAGATCAGGCGCCTTGTCGCCAGGATGGTAGGGGATACCAATACCGCCGGAAAGGTTGAGCATAAATATGTCGCAGCCGTTTTTTTTTCTAAGATCTATGGCAAGCTGCATAAGCATGCAGGCAAGCTCAGGATAGTACCCATCATCGGTTGTATTGCTTACAAGAAATGCGTGCAGGCCAAACTGTTTTACGCCCAGTTTCATGCAGCGTTCTACAGCTTCATATATCTGAGATAAAGTCATGCCGAATTTGGATTCTTCGGGACTGCTCATGATAACGTTGCCGCTTGAGATCTCTCCGCCCGGGTTGAACCTTAAGCAGATCTTTTCGGGGATGCCGCATTCAGCCTGGATAAAGTCGATCATTCCTATATCGTCAAGGTTTATGATAGCACCCATCTGCTTGGCAAGCGTGTATTCTCCCGGCAGCGTTTGGTTGGAAGAGAACATTATCTGTTCGCCTCTGAAACCCATGGCTTTTGCGAGCAGCAGTTCGCATTCGGAAGCGCAGTCGACACCGCAGCCCAGATCCTGCATCACTTTGATGACACCGGGCGTAGGGCATGCCTTTACGGCATAATACTCGATAAAGCCCTTGTTCCAGCTGAAAGCATCGTACACCGCATGCGTTCTGGCTATGATCTCATCTTCAGAATAGACATGTACGGGCGTAGGAGCGATCTTCTCGATCTCATATATTTGAGGCAAAGTCAAATTGAACATAAGGCGTCTTCCTTCAGTTTTTTATAATTATACACCCATTATTCATATAGTCAATAATTATACAAAAAGACTTAACGTAAACATACAGGAAATAATGGCAGGAATGTGTAATAATACATACGAGGTGATAATATATGTTTATAGCTGATTCACATTGCGATACACTTTCCGGGCTGAGGCACGGAAGAGATATCAGCTCTTTGATGATAAACAGGGACAAGATGCAAGCCGGCGGACTGTGTATGCAGACGTTCGCGCTGTTTACAGGCTCAAAAGGCACTTTGGGCACACCGTATCAGGACGGCATCGTAATGCTCAGCAAGCGAGACGAACTCGGCATACCGATATTCAACGCAATGCTCCCGGATACGCCTCCGGAGTATCCCTGCGGAGTGATCTCCATAGAAGGCGGAGAAGCCTTGGAAGGCAGAATCGAAAGGCTTCATGAGTTCTACGCGCTTGCCGGCATAAGGATGATCGCCCTGACCTGGAATTTTGAAAACGAGATCGGCAGCCCCGCAAAATTGGGCGATAAACCGGGCCTTAAGCCGTTTGGGCTTGAACTGCTTAAGGAAATGGACAAGCTCAAAATATACGCGGATGTTTCCCACCTGAACGAGGCAGGCTTCTGGGACATTTACGATAATATGGAACTTCCGCCCATCGCGAGCCACTCCAACAATAAGGAGCTCTGCGATGTGCCCCGAAACCTGAACAGAAAACAGATCAAAGCCATAATAGACAGAAAAGGCTATATAGGCATCAATTTTTACACGGCTTTTCTGACTGATAAGACAGATTCCACGCTGGAAGATGTTTACAGGCACATCGACTCCATTATGGAAATGGGAGGAGAAGACGTGCTGGGCTTTGGTTCCGATTTTGACGGTATCGATTCCTGGCCGGAAGGATTAAGCGACGCCACATGTTATCCGAAGCTTGTCGAATATCTGTTGAGCCGCGGCTACAGCAAAACAACGGTCGAAAAAATATCAGGGCTGAATCTTTGGAATCTGCTGAAAAAGGCTGATGATCTAAGGCAGTATAATGAAGCTTAAAATCATCTGCGCCATCATAACGGTATTACTGTTCATAGGAACGCTGTTAGTAAGCGGCGGCTACGATACGACAAGTGTGTCGGATAATGAAACATATACGTTGCTGGTGTCATGCTTTCCCGTATATGCTTTGACAGAAGCGATAATCAATGATGTGCCGGGACTGTCGCTTGATCTGCTGACGCTTCCACGAACAGAAGGCTACAGCGAATATGAGCTTTCAGACTGGGAAACTTCACTGATGCAGTCCGCGGATATGCTAATATGCTTTGGCGGAGGCTTTGAGTCATTCGATACAGGGTATCTGAGCGACGAATGCATATTGCTTACGCTGCTTGGCAATGAGCAGCTGCTCGAGTATGAAGATGGATCTCAGGCAAATGAAAACCCTTATGTCTATCTATCGACCGGCGGTACCAGAATGCTGCTTGGCAAGATAGCTTCGGCGATGAAGGCCGTAGATCCGGGTTTCGCGGACACGTATGAGCGCAACCTGAACACGGCTTTACAGCTGCTTGACAGCATAAAAGCCTTACCAATAGATAGCGGTATAGCATTATGCATAGAGCCTATGTTCGCTTATATGCTTGAGGATGCGGATTATAATGTATACTATGCCGTGTCTGACGAAGAGATCGCCGATCTGCCGGAAAACACGGTTGACCTCCGCGGCAAAATGGATATAATGCTGGATATGGATGAGAGTTTTTCGTTTACAGATTATATTGGCGCTCTTTATTCAAATTACAGTTTGCTGTATGAGGTTGCCGAATGAAAAAAGTTGTAATATATACTGACGGCGCGTGTTCAGGCAATCCCGGGCCCGGAGGTTGGGGAGCCGTACTGATCTACGGTAAAACGCGTAAGGAGATAGGCGGAGGGGAACAGGAGACCACAAACAACCGTATGGAGCTGACTGCCGCCATAAAGGCTTTGGAATGCTTAAAACAGCCCTGTGAAGCGACTGTTTATTCCGACAGCAGTTATCTGGTGGACTCTCATATAAAAGGCTGGCTCTTGGCTTGGGAAAGAGAGGGCTGGACGAGGAAAAAAGGCAAGGAACAGGTGCCAAACAGCGATCTGTGGCAGCAGCTTGTGAAACTTGAGTCTATACACAAAGTCACATGGCAGAAAGTGAGCGGACACGCGGGCGTAACTGAAAATGAGACGTGCGATAAGATCGCGACGTCCTGGGCCAAAAAGATCGTTGAATAGCTTTATTCGTTATCTGCATTATCCGTTTGTTCCGCATCGTTCAGCCGCACTCTTGTGGCAGCGTAGCGCCTTCTGTTTTCGTTCATGGCGGCGTAATGCTTTCTGGTGGTATTGATGTCGGAATGGCCCAAAACATCGGCTACAAGATAAATGTCTCCGGTCTCGTTATACAGGTTGGTGCCGAAGGTGGAACGCAGTTTATGGGGGCTTATACGCTTTTTAAGCGGCGCAGCGATCTGCGCGTATTTTTTTACCATGTTTTCAATGGAGCGTATGCTCATGCGTTTCTTCTGCATAGAGATAAACAATGCGCGCTCATTTTCGTCTATGCTTTTATCGTTTGTTCTGAGCTCAAGATATTGCTTAATGGGTTCGATTATGTCTTCCGGGAGATAGAGTATAACCTGATTTCCGCCTTTCCGCGTAACCAGAAAGCTGGCGTCTTCAAGGTTGATATCCTCGACGTTAAGACCCTGGAGTTCGCTTACACGAATACCGGTGCCTAAAAACATGGATATGATCGCAAGATCCCGCGCGGCGGTGATATCGTGGTAGGCTTTCTGGCGTTTAGTGAGCCCGTCCCCGTTTTCGACTGCATTTAACAATTTCTTAACTTCATCCAGATCGAGGCGCAGAATTGGTTTTTCATGGCGCTTCGGAGGGTCGATAAGAGAAGTGACATCCGACGTTATCTTACCTTGTCTGTAGAGCCATTTGAAGAAAGAACGAATAGAGTAGAATTTGCGCTGCTTGCCAAGTTCCTGGTTTGAGACCATTACGTCATTTTCGTTAAAATACAAACCGAGATAGTCCATGTACATGGATATGTCTCTTGCGGTAATTGCTTGAAAGTCAGCGCTTGTCCATGCGATGAGTTCTTTGCTTGAGAACCTGGGATTTTCTTTTTGAAGATAAGTGAGGAACAACCTGATATCGTGCGCATAAGCGTAACGTGTCAGGGGCTGTGTAGAATCGCCGAGCGCGAGAATGTAATCGTATACGTCGTTTGGAAGCTCGGAAACGATGTTTCTGGTGACTTCGATGATATGAAGCTTTTTAGACTGTATAAAAGGCTGATTCTGCGGCATAGGCTCTGATTACCCCTTATCTATTCGTAAAAGCTGACTTTTGCGCATAGTTAAGTATACCACCCTATCATGACACTTGTCAATAGAAGACCCGCAGGTTTTTGTTGCCTGCGGGTCTGTCTTTTTACTTGATAAGCAGTTCCAGTATTTCAACGGCGTTCGTGGCGGCTCCTTTGCGTATCTGATCACCGCAGCACCAGAGGCATACGCCCCTGTCACCGTTGATAAGATCTCTGCGTACGCGCCCCACGTATACAAGATCCTGATCGCTGACGTCCAAAGGTGTCGGATAATCCCTACCGTCAATGTCTTCCGCGAGCACGCAGCCCGGAGCGTTCTTGATGGCGGATTTGACATCATCCAGGGATACGTCTTTGTCCAGTTTCAGCTGAACGCTTATGGAGTGAGACCTGATAACCGGGATCCTTACACAGGTGCAGCATACTTTCAGTTCGGGAAGATGCATTATCTTTCTTCCCTCATTCTGCATCTTCATTTCTTCAGTAGTGTAATCGTTATCGAGCTCGCTGCCAATGAACGGTATGGCGTTGGAAAGTATCTGGCATGGAAATACGCTGTGCGTTTTCTCCTCGCCGTTGTATTCCTGGCGCATCTGGGTCTCAAGCTCGACTATGCCCTCTCTGCCGGCGCCGGACACAGCCTGATAAGTGCAGGCAACCATTTCCTGTATGCCGGCGATCCTGGCTATTCCGCTGATCGCCATAAGCGTTACGATGGTCGAGCAATTGGGATTAGCTATAACGCCGTTATGCTTAAACGCGTCTTCCCCGTTGATCTGAGGAATGACCAGCGGCACATCCGCGTCAAGACGAAAAGCGGATGAATTGTCTATAAACACCGCGCCGCTTTTGACTATGGCGGGCCTGAACTTCTGCGCCATGGCGTTGCTTACCGCGCCAAGCACAAAATCCATATTCTTAAATGAGTCTTCGCGGGTCTCTTCTACTATTATCTCCCTCTCGCCGCAATACACTTTTTTGCCGGCACTGGACGCACTGGCAAGCGCCTTGACAGTACCGAGAGGTATATTTCGCTCTGAAAGGACTTTAAGCATCTGCTGACCGACCGCTCCGGTCGCGCCAAGTACTGCCACATTCCAGGTCTTCATGTATGTACTCCTTTACTTCAATAGAATGGATCCGTTGTTCGCTTTTATACACGAAAGATCAAGCTCATCCATGCACATCGGCATTGTCTCTATGACTGTATATCCGTTGACTTCCGTAGTTTTTTCCGCGGGAAGCATGGAAATGTCGCATTTTGCGGGCATTCGCACATAGAAACTGCGTTTGTCGTTATTCTTTACGACTGCCTCGGACAGTTTGCCTGGAAGCATATTCATTGTATCTTCACTGATCGAGATAATGTCCTTGACTATATTAGCAGCGGTCGGAAGGCTACCGGCGCCCTGCCCGCTGTAACCGAACATTCCCGATTTGTTTGCGTTATACCAGATATAGTTAAGGTTGGACTTGGTGGAAGCTTCGGGAGCCGAATCATCGAACAGACCCGGCATTACCCAGGCTTTAAGCGTATTGTCTTCGTTTATACCGGCGTATGCGGTCAGTCGGATGACTTTCCCGTGCTCTTTAGCGTATCTGATATCGGATTCGTTGATGTTGGATATGCCAAAGCGGCAAACCTGCGCTTCGGATACGATCGACCCGAAAGCGACCGCGCAGGACAGGATGAGTTTCCTTGCGGTATCCAGACCTTCTATGTCGCTGGTAGGGTCCTTTTCGGCGTAACCCAGTTCCTGCGCCTTTTTTAGGGCATCGCTGAAGTTGATATCATTGGACTGCAGCTGATCCAAGATATAATTGCTGGTACCGTTCAGTATGCCGCCCAGCTCCGTAACGGAGTCCACATCCTTAGTGCGCTGCAGATTGACCAGATACGGTATTCCCCCGCCGCAGGCAGCGCTGAATAAGAGCGCCTTATTGGCGACACGAGAGGCAGCAATAAGCTCATTTGCGCATTTGCTCACCAGCAGCTTGTTCGCGGTAACGACATGTTTGCCTTTATTAAGACATTCAAGCACATATGTACGGGCCGGCTCGACGCCGCCCATCGTTTCCACAACGAGCTCGATCTCCGGATCGCCAGCGATCTCGGAAAAATCGGTAGTCATAAGATCATTCCATTTTCTAAGATCGAGGATACGTTTTACGATTATGTCAGTACGGCCGGAAAGCAGCTCAAAAACGCCTTTCCCGATAGTGCCAAATCCCAATATCGCTATCTTCATTTCGGTTCACCAATCTTAACAGTATTGTCAAAGATAAACACTTGCCATATTATCATATTCATTGTATCATAACTTCCAGCGTTTTACAATACAAGGAATTGCTTTTTATGTTTACGATTGTGTTTAATCCTGCCGCGGGAAATAAAAAAATAGACCAGGTATTGAAAAAAGTCTGCGATATACTGACAGGCAGACATATAAACTATACCACATTCGAGATCTCAGCCAAGCAGGGACCGGAGGCTTATCAGGCTATACCCTGCGGGAACGACGATACGGTATGCATTTTGGGCGGAGACGGTACGGTTCTGCATACTTTCAACAAGCTGTCCGGCGACAGCTTCAGACTGTTGATCGTTCCGTGCGGGACAGGCAACGATTTTATAAAATCTCTCGGTTTACCAAAGGATCCGATCAAAGCTTTTATATCACAATTGAACGGTGATACGCGGCATGCGGACTACCTGACAGCCAATAACAGACGCTTCTTAAACGTTATGGGCGCGGGGTTTGACGTGAATGTATTATGCAAACTAAACGCGTTTAAACATAAATTCAGCGGTCTCAAAGCCTATCTTATGGCTGTGATCCAGTCAATAAAAGAATACTCCCCTATTGAACTTGATATCAATGCGGATGACACGGGTTTTGTAAAGAAAAAGCTATCAATCATATCGATCGGCAACGGTCGATTTATAGGCGGCGGCATGAAAGCTGTACCAAGCGCGGTCCCGGACGACGGCTTGATAGACGTGGTAGAAGTCAGAGCGATCAAGCGCTGGCAGCTGTTATTCCTGCTCCCGCTGTTTATATGCGGCCTGCATATCAAGTTCGGACTTGGAAAATCATACAGATGCAGATCGTTACGTCTCGCGTCTTCCGGGCTTACGTATCAGCTTGACGGAGAGATATTCAGCGATGACAGTGTGACAGTAAATCTGATACCGGACAGACTAAGAGTGTTTAAATAACAGTTCAAAAGCCTCAGGACGCTTCGAGGCAATCGCTTTCAACGAGGTTTATCGCGGAAAATGCGCTGTCTCCCAGCATGGTTAGAGACCCGTGCGGCGCGTTGAGCATCGTCTCAAGTATGTAATTGTACGTATCTATCTTCTCCCTGAGCTGCTTGGCGGTAGCCACAACATCCTTGGATACGGATATGAGCTGCGCGGCATCGTCAGTCAGGCAATAAATGTGGTTGAGTATTATCCTTCCCAACTCATCAGAGTACTTTGTGTAGAATACTTTTTGCTCTATCCCTTCCTGGATGGCGTCGTTAACGATCTCGCTCATAAGACTTACGCCGCTGATCTTTATGTGGTCTCTGAGCATTACATTGCCCTCTACATAAGCGATCCGCAGCATTATAGATATGTATTCTTCGGAAGGGTCGTTCAAAAAGCTGCAAAAAGAAAAAACGCAATTCAGCTTGTCGATAGCATGCAGGTCGCCGTCTGATATTGCTTTCATGCAGTTCTCGGCGTTGGCTTCCACGCGCTGCTGGCTGATAGCGTCAAGCAGGGACAGTTTGCTTTCAAAGTGATGATAGAAACCGCCTTTGGACAGTTTAAGCGCATCCAAAACATCCTGGATGGATGTGTTCTCATATCCTTTAGTGTAAAAAAGCTGTTCCGCCGCCTGGATAATCGCGGCTTTACGGATATCACCCTTGCGCACTTTGTTCACCGTCCATATAATACATACCGAAGTCTGTATTTATTATATAAAACCGAACAAAGTCTGTCAATATATTTACGATAATTTAAGAAATTATTACGAAATTATTTCAATCGTTGAACATCAGCTTTTCGGCATATATGTCTTCAAACTCCTCCTGAGCGGAAAGATCAACATATACCGTGTTTTGCCTCAGGATCTCGGCCGTTTTCCTGTAGCAATCACTCAGCAGCAGCATTTTCGCGCCATCCCCCGCGGCATTGCCTACAGGATGTATTTTTGTTTTCAGTTCCGGAGGAAGCAGACCTATACTGCAGGCGGAATCGATGCTGATATACGTTCCGAAGCCTCCGGCAAGATAGACGCGGTCTATATCCTTTACGCTTATACCTGCGCTTGACGCAAGTATCTCAACGCCAGATGCTATCGCGGCTTTCGCCAGCTGTATCTCGCGAATGTCTTCAGGAGCGATATACACAGAATCGGTTATGTGGAATCTTTCTTTCATCCTGCCCTTAAAATCTATCTCTTCCTTTGCAAGCAGACAGGACACCGCGTCTACTATACCGCTTCCGCATATACCGCAAGGTGTCTGACCGCCTATAGTCGTATATGTGATGCTGTCACCGTCAAGTTTTATATGGTCAACGGCGCCCGCTACACCGCCTATGCCGCACGCTATGTGCGCGCCTTCAAACGCGGGACCCGCCGCGCAGGAACAGGCATAGATGACGCCGCCCTTTTTAAGCGCGATCTCTCCGTTAGTGCCTATGTCTATAAGCATGACGGTCTCGTTTGCGTCATCAAAGCCGCACGCCAGCATTGCAGCAACCGTATCAGCGCCGACAAATCCCGAGATGCAGCCGCCGAATACGGCAGGCAGACCGAAATAATCCCTTATATGTTCGGATGTGTATTCCGGCAGATACGGCGCTTTGGAAATGCCGAGCGTGCTGTATCTTCCCGTAAGATGCATTATCGTAGTATTGCCGACCAAAGAGATCTTCTCAATTCTGCACCCTTCAAGGCCCGCTTTATGCAGCATATTGGCGATCAACCGGGAGATCGCTTCGTGTATCTCATCGGCGAGCACTTTAGGATTGCCGGCGTCCGCATTGGCGAACATTATCCTGCTTATAACGTCCGCGCCATGTACTTTCTGGGGATTCAGCATCGATTCCGAAGCAAGCACGCGTCCGTCTTCAAGCGAGCACAGATACGCGGCGATAGTTGTCGTGCCGATATCTACCGCGACGCCGAGACCCTTTTCACCATCTGTTTCATACTGCCGGGTGATGCCTTCAAGCTGGATCTGCGCGGTATGCTCTATGGGCTGGATCACGCAATCACCTTTCAAAACCGTTTTACAGCACAGACAGGTGCCGTCGGCATCGACATCTATGTCACCAAACGCTTTTACGCGGCATTTACCGCACTTTCCGTGACCGCCGCAGGGCGCCTGTATGGAAACGCCGGCTTTTATAAGAGCGGAATACAGTGTTTCGCCCGTTTCTCCGCTGAATGCTTTCTCAGCTTCACCTTTTGCGTTTAACAGTTTTATCTCGCACTTCATGCTTGATTCTCCCGCTGTTTTTTGTATCTCGTATCGGTGGTGCTGCCGTGTCCCTGATAAGGCACTTGGGTGATCTGCCGATCAGATCGTATCTGCCGGCTTTTTTAAGCGCTTCGAGCACAAGCTCGCGATTTTCGGGAAGATTGTAGTGGATAAGCGCTCTTTGCAGCGCCTTGTCATGCAGGCTTTTGGCGACATATACTTTCTTCATGCTGCGGGGGTCTAAACCGGTGTGATACATGCATGTGGAAAGCGTGCCAGGCGTCGGATAGAAATCCTGTACCTGCTCAGGATGCAGATGCGTGTCCCTCAAGTATTCCGCGAGCATTATAGCGTCTTTTAGCGTGCAGCCGGGGTGGCTGCTCATAAAATACGGCACGATGTACTGCTGTTTGCCGTATTTTTGATTGGCCCGATCATACTTTTCGCGGAACTGCTCGAAGACGTCTTTGCCGGGTTTCCCCATATAGTTAAGTACCGCGGGCGAAATATGCTCTGGAGCGACTTTGAGCTGGCCGCTTATATGGTGCTGTACAAGTTCGTCAAGCAGGGAGTTTTTCCTGTCCAGCATCATGTAATCGTATCTTATCCCGCTGCGGACAAAAACCTTTTTAACTTTTGGCAGGGCACGGATCGCCCTGAGTATATCGATATATTCTTTATGATCTGCGTTTATGTTGGGACATGGATCAGGGAAAAGGCACTGACGGTTCTCACATGTGCCGAGCTTAAGCTGCTTTTGACAGGAGGGATACCTGAAATTGGCTGTTGGTCCGCCCACGTCGTGTATGTATCCCTTGAAATTGGGCTGCTGAGTAAGTACTTTTGCTTCTTCCAGCAAGGATTCCTTGCTTCGGGAACTAACTATTCTGCCCTGATGGAACGTTATGGCGCAGAAACTGCATGAACCGAAACATCCACGTTCAGACACAAGAGAAAACTCGACTTCCCTTAGCGCAGGAACACCTCCGATATTATCATACATAGGATGCCATTTTCTGGTATACTTGAGCGCGTACGTATCGTCGAGTTCGCGTGTCGTAAGCGGCTTGGCGGGGATATTCTGAATGACATAGTGGCTCTGATGTTTTTGAGCAAGCTTTTTGCCGCGGAATGGATCCTGCGCGTTGTATTCAAGCATAAATGCGCGGCAGTAAGCTGTCTTATCCCGCATAACTTCTTCTGCAGATGGAAGCTCGAGTGCATCGGAAGGGATATTCTTAGCCAGCACGCAGGTGCCGGGTATCCTGCACGCCTCAAAGGGCAGACCGCTTTGGGCGAATTCCGCCACTTCGAGTATGGTCCTCTCCCCCATGCCGTACATAAGTATATTCACGCCGCTGTCAACAAGCACTGAAAACCTGACTTTGTCGTCCCAGTAATCGTAATGAGCAAATCTTCTTAACGACGCTTCAACGCCTCCGGCGGCAATGGGAATATCTCCATAAGCCTCCCTGATGCGATTCGCGTAGACAATAAGCGCTCTGTCGGGCCTTTTGCCTCCGATGCCTCCGGGCGAATAAACGTCGTCGTGCCTGCGCTTCTTGGCGGCGGTGTAGTTATTGACCATACTGTCCACTACGCCTGTGCCTATAAGAAAACCAAGGCGCGGCTGACCGAAGCGCTTGAAGTCCTCGCAGGAATGGTAATCCGGCTGTGCGAGCATACATACCCTGTATCCAGCGTTTTCAAGCACCCTGGATATAATGGCATGGCCGAAAGACGGATGATCTACATAGGCATCGCCGCTGACATATACAAAGTCCGGCTGTTCCCATCCAAGGGATAGCATCTCAGCTTTTGTTACGGGCAAAAACCCTTGTTTGATGCCTTCCGTCATACAGTCGTTCCCAATCTATTTCTGCATCCTGTCATACAGGGCGTTGAGCGCGTCAGCGCAGCTGACTATAAGCTTTTCTACGGACTGCCCCGATTCTGAGAACGCGATTATACCCCTTTGCTTTGGCAGGAGCTTGAATCTGCCGTCCTGCTTGAGGGCATCCAGCAGGCTCAGCACGTCGATATCGCCTTCCTGAGAGAACCTGAGCAGCAGCATGTCTTTTTTGTAGCTTACGTTGTCTATAAACAGCTTCTCACATGCGGTTTTAAGCAAGGCTATGTTGATCAGGTTCATTACCGGTCTGTCCGGATCGCCGAACCTGTCTATCAATTCGTCTATAACATCGTCTCTGATCTGCTTGCTGGTGATCTCGGCGATGCGTTTGTACATCTCGATCCTTGTGGTATCGTTGGTAACGTAATCGGTGGGCAGGTAGGCGTCGATGGCAATGTCGATCTTGGCGGAAACCTGGGCGCGCTGCGTGGTGCCCTGCATTTCCCTGATCGCTTCATCGATCATCTTCACATACAGGTCGTAACCCACAGCAGCCATATGCCCGCTTTGCTCAGCGCCGAGTATGTTGCCCGTGCCCCGGATCTCCAGGTCGCGCATGGCGACGCGGAACCCGCTGCCGAATTCTGTAAACTCCCTTATTGCGTTCAGGCGCTTTTCGGCGTCTTGGGTAAGGATCTTGTTGGGGTTTACGGTAAGATATGCGTAAGCGATCCTGTTTGATCGGCCCACCCTGCCCCTCAACTGATATAGCTGCGAAAGCCCGAAACGGTCCGCGTCACATACTATAAGCGTATTTGCCCTGGGTACGTCAAGCCCTGCTTCGATTATAGTCGAGCACAGCAGCACGTCGTATTTCCCGTCGTAAAAGTCCAGCATAACGTCTTCAAGGTTATGCTCCCTCATCTGCCCATGGGCGACGGCTATCCTGGCTTCGGGCACAAGGCGTTTCAAGCGGTTAAAAACGATCTCTATAGACTGAACACGATTATACAGCATATAGACTTGCCCGCCCCTGGCAAGTTCCCTGAGTATCGCATCCCTGACAAGGCTGTCGGAATACTCCACCACATACGTCTGTATGGGAAAACGCTCTTCCGGAGGCGTTTTTAGTATGGACATATCCCTGATGCCGACCATGGACATATGCAGTGTCCTGGGTATGGGAGTCGCAGAAAGTGTAAGCACATCAACGCTCTTTTTGTACTGCTTGATGGCCTCCTTGTGGGAAACGCCGAAACGCTGTTCCTCGTCTACCACCAGAAGACCCAGGTCTTTATACTCGATATCCTTGCCCAGCAGCCTGTGTGTGCCGATTATAAAATCTATCTCACCGTTTTTAAGCCTTGCGATAGTATCTTTCTGTTCTGACGCGGACTTAAAGCGGCTGAGAGTATCTATCTTTACGGGGAAGGAGCCAAAACGGTTGAGTGCCGTGGCGTAATGCTGCTGCACAAGTATGGTTGTAGGAGCAAGCAGTACGGCTTGTTTGCCTTCCATGACGCATTTGAAAACAGCTCTCAATGCAACTTCAGTCTTGCCGTAACCAACGTCGCCGCAAAGCAGCCTGTCCATGACGCGGGGCTGCTCCATGTCGCGTTTTATTTCATCCGTAGCTACGACCTGGTCAGGCGTTTCCTCAAACTGGAACGTATCCTCAAATTCCTTCTGCCAGGGAGTATCTGGCGAGAACGCGTAGCCGGGAGCGGAAGTTCGCTGGGCATACAGCTTTATAAGGTCGCCGGCTATTTCCTTTATAGCTTTCCTGACGCGGGATTTCTGCTTCTGCCATTCCCCTCCGGACAGCCTGCTCAGCTTGGGCGCTTCACCTTCGGAACCGATATACTTCTGCACCCTGTCCATCTGGTCGGTAGGCACATAAAGCTTGTCGGTACCGCCGTACCTTATGTTGAGAAAATCCCTGCTCCTGCCGTCGACAGTCATGCGCACAGTGCCCAGGTATTGACCGATACCGTGGTTCTCATGCACTACGTAATCGCCAATATTTAACTGAATAAAAGCTGAAGTTTTGCTATGAGAAGCACCCAGGGTGTTTTTCTTTTGCTTCTTCCTGCCGAACAGGTCGTCTTCTGAGAATACGCACAAAGGGATCTCGGGCAAAGAGAAGCCTGTGGACAGATTGCAGGCAAGTATCACGGGAACCGAAGGCTGAAGGCTGGGCGTATCGGATTCTATAAACGGAACGATGACATTTTCCGAGGCCAATTCCCTGCTGAGCCTGACGCCCCTTGACTCGCTGCCGGCAAGCAGCACGACAAATGCCTTCTGCTGTTTCATACGCTGGATCTCAGAAGCAAGCTCTTTGACTTTGCCGTTGAAGCCCACGGAAGAAAGCGCATTGAACTTCACAAGCTTCTGCGGCGGAAAATCAGTCTTGCTTCTGAGCATCAGGTCTATGGTAATTATATGATGGGCGGAAACGGATCTGACAGTCTCGGAATAATCGTTGATTATATCAGATTGGAACGGGAAGGCTTCTCCCCTCTCAAGCGCCGCCTTATAGCTTATGACAAAATCCTCAGACAGGCTGCGCAGGCGTTCCTTTATCCTGTCGGAATGTTCTATGACGATAACGGCTGAGGCGTCATAATCCGTAATCAGCTCAGTGTCGTCGCACAGCAGACTCAGGAACGAATAATCGCAGCTGAACGATACGTCATTCCTGAGAGCGTCTGACAAAGCTCCAAAGTGCCTCTCATGCGTGGACCTTACTGTCATTCCCGAAAACTTGCGGTCGGAGGGAACCTTTTCGGTATTTTCCGGATCAGATTCGTCTGCGGTCTCTGTCTGCTTTACGAATTGGTCATACGGCTCGAGCCCGAACTGCCTTTCCAATTCCTTCTGGCGCAGCTTGTTACGGGAATCGCTCCTGTCTTTTATCGCTTTGTCTATTTTGTCCGCAGCCGCGAGCGCTTCGTCTTTTGTGAAAAGTATCTCTCTTGCGGGATATAAGACCGCAGATTTCCTGGGGGTTATGGAACGCTGCGTAAGCACGTCGAATTCTCTTATGGAATCGACTTCGTCGTCAAAGAACTCCACGCGAAGGGCGTTTGCGGAATTTACCGGATATACGTCAAGTATACCGCCGCGTAGGGAGCACTGCCCCTTGCCCTCAACAAGTTCAATTCGCTCATATCCGGCGCTCACAAGCTTCCCTATTAGTGTATCGGGTTTAATTATATCCCCGATGTTCAGAGAAATGGTATTGCTTTTAAACCGTTCCCGTGATATCTGTTTGTAGCGCAGCGATTCTGCGGGCACGATCAGTACCTGGATCTTTCCGCTTATAAAGTCGCCGATAACTTCCAGACGCTGGTAACTGAACTCCTTGCTCTGGGCGTCTGCGCTGAAGAAAGTGACATCTATATGCGGTATCACGCGGGAATAGATGCCCAAAGCGTTAAAGTCTTCCGCCCTTTTCCTGGCCAGAAGCTCATTTTCGCATATCCATATAAATCTGCGCCCGGTATCATGCTTTAGCGCGGATATTACACTTGTAGCCGCCGACTCTTCCAAGCCGCTGACGCTTATTATATTGGAGATTTCGACACTCGATTTAAGCTGGCGGTAAGAATCCAGCCGCTTTATAAGATCAAGTATCGAGCTTTCTGTTTTCATGCAGTTTCCCTATATATTGCCTGGCACGGTCTATTCCGCCCTCGATATACTCCAGTATGACGCAGGCAGCCATTCGTTCCGTATCTTCCATAAGCTGTTTGTCGTTTCCAAAAGGCTGCGAAAGCACGTAATCCTTAAGGTCGATCGGTCCAGCGGGTCTGCCGATGCCGACTCTCACCCTTGGTATGTTTATGGTGTCCAGCCTGTATACGATATCCCTCATGCCGTTATGAGTCCCAGCGCTGCCGGAGGGACGGATCCTTATGTCCCCTTTATCCAGGTCGATATCGTCATATACTATGAGCAGGTCCTCAGATGCGCACTTATACCAGTTCATGACGCCCAGCACAGCCTCGCCGGACAGATTCATATATGTCAACGGCTTAACCACGACGATCTTTTCGCCGTTATGGCGGCCTTCGCCGATCAAAGCCTTGCATTGCTTGCGGTCTGTCCAGATATCCAATTTCTCGGAAAGGTTATCCAACACCCGAAAACCCGTGTTATGGTAGGTTTTCAGATATTTGATCTCCGGATTTCCAAGGCCGATTATAACGCGCATATATCCTCCATACACAAAAAAGACATTTTATTCTACAACAAAACCCCACTGCTGTCAAATAAAATGTCTGTGTAACGTATTTCGTTAAAGTCTATATGAACAACGCGTACAGGATATAAACTACGGGAATGGAGAACAGTTCGCTGTCGATCCTGTCCATCATACCGCCGTGTCCGGGTATAAGATTTGAATAGTCTTTTATACCGGCTTCACGCTTTATGCAGGACGCGGCCAGGTCCCCTATGGCGCCGGCAACGGAGCTTAGAAGAGCGGCCAGCACAACGGCCCAAAGCGGGATCAGGGCTAGAGAGAATGCCTTAAGTATGTAATATACTCCGAATCCGGAAAGCGTTCCCGTAACGAGCCCGCAAATAAGACCCTCGACCGTTTTGTTGGGGCTGATATGCGGTGCCAGCTTTGTTTTGCCAAAGAGCTTTCCGCCGAACAGGGCGAAGGTATCGCTGATGATGGAAGGCACGATCGCGCTCAAAAACACGATGGGCCACTTATCCACCCCCGCTGACGTTGTGGCTGTGGAAATATATACCACGAGCATAAGAGGTGAAAGCGGGTACGCGCACACTCCGAAAGTGGCGAACAGGTCCCTGACTTTAAATTTCTGCCCAAGCACAAGTATGGCGAACAGAGCAAGCAGGATTATGATATAAACTGGGAAAACATAAATGCTTAAATTAAAGTAGATAAGTATCGCGGCGCACACGCAGGCCAGATGCACGGCCCATATCTGTACTTTCAGCTCGAGCTTATCGAGCGCGTTTTTCATCTCATGGCAGCTGCATATACAGCACGCGACAAAAAACAGTATCCTTGTTTCCGGAGAAAAGCAGATCATGAACAGAGTCAACGCTATGAAGACCAGTGCGGAGATTATCCTTGTACGCATGAGTTACCTCAATGTCAGAGTTCTTTTGCTATCAGTGAAGCAAGCTTCGCATTATTATATACCAGTTTTATGTTACTTTCAAGGCTTTCACCGCCGGTGAGTTTCTGTATCTTGTCCAGCAGGAAGGGCGTTATCTCCTTGCCCTTTATACCGAGCGCATTTGCTTCGTTTACGGCAGTTTCGATTGCTTTGTTGATAACGTCGGCAGGCATCGCGAACTCACTAGGTATGGGATTGGCGACCAGCATGCCGCCTTTCAACCCGAGCTCCATTTTGCAGTTGAACGCGTCAGCGACTTCTTTGGGAGTGTCGAGCCTGTAGTCCACTTTAAGGCCGCTCTTATCCGTATAAAACGCGGGAAGTTCTTCGGTACCATAGCCGATCACCGGAACGCCCTTGGTTTCAAGATATTCCAAAGTGAGTTTAAGGTCCAATATGGATTTGCACCCGGCGCACACGACCATGACGGGAGTATTGGAGAGTTCATCCAGATCCGCGGAAATGTCCATGGTTTCTGTCGCGCCCCTGTGCACACCGCCTACGCCTCCAGTGGCAAATACCTTAATGCCTGCGAGATGAGCACCGATCATCGTGGAAGCAACGGTGGTGGCTCCGTCCATGCCTTTTGAGATCAATATGGGAAGATCTCTTCTGGATGCTTTCGTAACTTTAAGGCCGGTCTTGCCGAGATATTCGATCTCATCCGCACTGACGCCGACGATCAGTTTGCCTTTGATGATGCAGATGGTCGCAGGCACCGCACCGTTTTCCCTGACGATCTTTTCTACGTTCAGGGCGGTCTCGACGTTCTTGGGGTAGGGCATTCCGTGGGATATTATGGTGCTTTCCAGCGCAACTACGGGCTTGCTTTCGGAAAGCGCCTGTTTAACTTCTTCTGATATTTTCAGGTATTCCAACATGTCTGAACTCCTTTAAGGTCTGTCAATGATGCATGTTCATGAGTTTGTTTACGGTATCACGTATTATGTCCACAGCGATTAGGGTTTCTTCCTGTGTGTTGTCATCGCTGAATGAAAACCGTACCGAGCCTATGGCGGTAGTCTTCTCGATGCCCATTGCCATGAGCACATGAGACGGATCAACCGAACCGCTCAGGCAGGCGGAACCGGTGGACGCACACACGCCCCGAAGGTCGAGATTCAGCATCAACGCTTCTCCGTCAACTCCGTGGAACGATATGTTCGATATTCCGGCTGCGCGACGTACCGAAGCGGAATTTATAGTGATATCTTTTATTTGAGACGATATCTCCGCTTCGAAAAGTTTTGTCAGCTGTTGTTTTTTGGCTATGATCGCATCCCGGTCGCGCATTATTATCCTGCAAGCGCAGCCAAGAGAGAATATGCCGGGAAGATTTTCTGTGCCCGCGCGTCTCCCCTGCTCCTGCGCTCCTCCGTATATAAGAGAAGGCAGTATGACGCCCTGTTTTATGTACAGCGCGCCGCAGCCCTTCAGACCGTGAAGTTTATGCGCGCTCATGGAAAGCATGTCTATATCGCTTTCTGCCAGATTATACTTTATATCGTATATGCCCTGTACCGCGTCCGTATGGAACAGCGCGCCTATCTCATGCGCGGCCTTGGAAAGCGCGGGTATATCCTGTATCACGCCCGTCTCATTGTTTGCGGACATTATCGAAACGAGAAATACGTCGTCGCTGAGCGCGTTATACAGAGACTCGACGGATACGACGCCGTTATTGTCGACCGGAAGGTATATTACGTTGAAGCCTTCCTTCTCCAGCCGGGACGCGCAGGACAGCACCGCTTTGTGCTCCGTTTGGCTCGTGATAAGTGTATGCTTGTTTTGCTTTAGTGAATGCGCCGAGGCGTACAGCGCCCAGGTATCGGACTCGCTGCCGCCGGATGTAAAAAAGATCTCCTGAGGCTTGCAGCCCAGCAGTTCAGATACGCTGCGCCGGCTGTCTTCGATTATCTTTCGGGCTTTTCTGCCTTCTGAGTGAACGCTGGAAGGATTGCCAAAACACTCACCGGTTACCTGTGATAACTCGGAAAGTATCTCGGGTTTTACCCGCGTTGTGGCAGCGTTGTCCAAATAAATAGTGTTCATATAGTGACAGGGGGAGGAAGGATCCTCCCCCATACGATGCGATATTTATTATTTCTTCAGCGTTTCTTTGGCGAGCTCGCAAACGTGCTCAGCAGTGAAGCCGTATTCCTTGAACAGGAACTTGTACGGAGCGCTCTGGCCGAACCTGTCTATGCCCAGTACTTTGCCGTCAAGGCCTACATACTTATGCCATCCTAAAGTGGCGCCCGCTTCTACGGCGACCCTGGCGCGCACCTTGCTGGGCAGCACGCTCTGCTTATACTCCTCACTCTGCTCGTCGAACAACTCAAAGCTGGGCATGGAAACCACGCGGGCGTCGATGCCTTCTTCTTTCAGCTGTGCCTGAGCCGCTACGCACACCTCGACTTCGCTGCCGGAGGCGATAAGTATGCAATCCGGATTCTTTTTCTTGCTGTCGGAGATGATGTAGCCGCCCTTGAGCGCATCCTTGCCGCTCTTTTCATTGAGCTGGCAGTCCTGACGGGACAGGATAAGCGCAACAGGTCTCTTCTGTGTAAGCGCGGCATACCAGCCTGCGGCGACCTCGTGGCTGTCGCAGGGACGGAACACTACCAAGCCCGGAATGGCTCTGAGGCCAGCAAGCTGTTCTACGGGCTGATGAGTGGGACCGTCTTCGCCGACGCCTATGGAGTCGTGGGTGAGCACGTAAGTCACGGGCAGTTTCATTATGGCAGCGACTCTCATGGCGTTCTTCATATAGTCGGAGAATACGAAGAACGTGCCGCAGTACGGCCTCAGGCCGCCGTGCAGTTTCATGCCGGCGCAGATGCAGGCCATGGCGTGCTCCCTGACGCCGAAGTGCAGGTTCCTGCCGCTTCTGTCCTCAGCGGAATAGTCTCCCTGACCCTTCATATAGGTCTTATTGGACGGGGCGAGGTCGCCGCTGCCGCCGATCAGGTTGGGAATCTTGCCGGCGAGGCGGTTGATAACGGTGCCGGAGGAATTTCTGGTGGCGGCTTTGCCTTCGAAAGCCCAGAATTCTTCGTCGTTCAGAAGATCCACAGGCAGTTCTTCGGAATGCCAGACGTCCCATTCCTTGCGCAGCTCGGGATACTTTTCACTCCACTTCTCGAACAGTTTGTTCCATTTCTCCTCCGCCTTCGCGCCTGCCTGAGCGACTTTGGCTGTGATCTGATAGACCTCATCAGGCACGGCAAAGCTCATGGGAACCTGATCGATCCAGTGAAGCTTCTTCTTGAGCGCGACGATGTTGTCTTCGCCCAGAGGTTCGCCGTGCGCGCTGGCCATGCCCTGCTTGGGTGAACCGTAGCCTATAAGCGTATGGCATACGATAAGATTGGGCTTGTCGGAAAGCTTGGCAAGCTTGATCGCAGCGTCCACGTTCTCAAACTCGTTTGCGTCCGCAACGTCGATAACGTTCCAGCCGTAAGCGCGGAAACGGGCGGGTACATCTTCCCTGAAAGCGATATCGGTGCTGCCTTCGATGGAGATCTCGTTGTCGTCGTAAAGCGCAATGAGCTTATTCAGCTTGAGAGTGCCGGCCAGAGAGCAGGCTTCGTGGCTGAGGCCTTCCATCATGCAGCCGTCGCCAAGGATAACGTAAGTATTATGGTCTACGATATTATAGCCCCTGCGATTAAATTTGTTGGCAAGCACGGTCTCCGCCAGCGCCATGCCTACCGCGTTGCTGATGCCCATGCCCAAAGGCCCGGTGGACGTCTCGACGCCGTTGGTGTGCGCGTACTCGGGATGTCCGGGTGTAAGTGAGCCATACTGTCTGAACTGTTTAAGATCCTCTATGGTCAGCCCGTATCCGAACAGATGCAGCAGGCTGTAAAGCAACATGGAACCGTGGCCGGAGGACAGCACGAAACGGTCTCTGTCAGGCCATTTTGAATCTGCGGGGTTATGCTTCATTTCCCTGCCCCAAACAGCGTAAGCCATAGCCGCGGCGCCCATGGGCATGCCGGGATGGCCGCTTTTCGCCTTCTGTACCGCTTCCGCGGAAAGAATCCTGATTGCAGATACAACCTTGTTCTCGTTCATTTTCGTACTCCTTTTATATTGTTTTGAGAACGTCCTCAAATGGTTTCAGATCAAGTTCCTCGTTATCCTGCTTAAGCACTTCGTATAACTCGGAAAGAACGGTCTTTAAGCCTCCGGGCACTTCGCTCTCGGCGTTCAACACCATTACAGGGTCGTGGACTGACAGCCTGAGCATAAACCAGGCACTGTCGACCTGACCGTCTATGGAAAACAGTACCCTGACGCCCTCGCGGTTGTCAACAGCAAGCCTCCATTCGGGATTGGAGACCGTTTTGGACAGTATCGCTTCAATGACGTAACCGGCTGCCTTGCGATAATCCTCCTGTATTATGGGCAAACGCACCTCAACGCTTTCCACGGGTTCCTGCAGTTCGTCGATCAGGGACGTAAGCGTCTCGCCGCGTTTCTTTCGCCACATGGCTTCGCATATGACTTTTGTCGCAAGGAACACGCCGTCGTCTATAAAGAAGTTCTCGGCCATTGCCGCGTGACCGCTGGTCTCGATCGCGGCGGGGACCTTTATGCCCTCTTCGCTAAGGCGTTCGGCTTCTTCGATGACATTTTTATAGCCTCTTTTGAAGCGGTAATGATTGCCGCCCCATTCGGTTATGAAACGTGTGAGGCCGCTGGACGTGACTGAATCAGTAACGAAAGTCAGGTTTTTTTCGTCTTCAAGCATTATGGCAGCGACCAGCGCGATAAGGCGGTTGCGGTTGATCACCTTGCCCGCAGCGTCCACGAGCGCGACTCTGTCAGCGTCCGCATCCAACAGGACACCGAGATCCGCTTCGTTTTCAAGCACCTTGCAGCTTAATTCCTTGAGGTTTTCGCTGGACTCTGGGTTGGGCAGATGCGATGCGAACACGCCCGTGGGTTCAAGGTTAAAGCTGCCCGCAGTGTCCGCGCCGAGGCTTTCAAGCATTTGAGCAAAGAATCCTCCGCTGCCGTTGGAAGCGTCCACGATCACTCTCAGACCCAGCAGCGGCATGGGAGTATCGTCCTCAAGAAACTCCCTTACGCGGGATGCCAGCCTTGATTTATAGGACGCCATAATATCAAGCGGCTTGACCAGACGCTTAGGCACGACCATATTCTGTGCCTTGTTCAAAACGCAGGTCAGCTCATCGGACGTGAGCGCGCCTCTTGACGAATACAGCTTAAATCCGTTCTTTTCCTCTCCGGAAGCGCTGGCGGTTATCATTATAGCGCCGTCAGCGTTTATATCGTCAAGCTCAAGCGTCATCTGCATGGCAGGCGTAGTCGCCAGGCCGCAGTCGTATATATCGGTGTCCGCGCGGCTCAAGCCCTCACATACGGCTTTCAGTATACGTTCGCCCGAAGGCCTTGAGTCACGCCCGACGCTTATGACGAGCGTATCGGCAGGTTTCTCAAGCGACTCCGAAAGCCACTGCGCGTAAGCGTAAGCCAGTTTTGTAACGACCGAGTCTGTCAGTTCCTGTTGGTTGGCCCGTATGACGGAACCTCTTTGCAGATCTTTGAGTTGTATACCCATTCCTTCTCCTTTCGGATGCATATGACCGGCAGTAGCGGGAAAATGCCTTAACCCATCGGACAGATCAGCGATGAGCGCTGATCATGATACAATTTGTGCTTCCGTTTGCCGGTTTCCCGTATTTCAGGGTGTGTCATGTTTCGCTTCTTAATCCGTCAAAGTACCTGTACAGCGGAGCGAGAAGGAAGAAGTCGTTTTTGATCTCTTCGGCAAGCTGCGGTGACATCGCAATACCGCTTGGCGGTATTTCTCTGTATGTGTAGAAACTTCTGAGCGCGTACCAGTCTCTCATATGAGCGGGAATGCCATCCGGGAGCACGAAGCGTTTATAGCTGCGAATGCTGAAACCGAACCGCTCGCTTATCGGTGCGATAAGCTCTTCAAACTCAAGGGGATTATTGGTCATTACCCGTCTGTGAGCGTTGCACAGCTCCCGATTGTCTTCCCAAAAGCCCATTCCCCAGCCGATATGGTTTGCGGACATATCAAAATAGAAGCCGGGCAGCATACCTTTGTTTTCGCCTTTATGTATGCCGATCCACATATAATCCCTGTACGGGGATTTGTCTTTGGAAAAACGGATGTCCCTGTTTATCCGCGACACCATACGCTCCGGGCGGCGTTCAAGCTCGGGGTCTATGGCTTCAATTGTATCGTTGAACTCTGAAGCAAGTTCAAGCAGCGGGCGCCTTACACAATCCATATACCAGTCGTGATTCTCGTGGAAAAACTCCCGGTTATTGTTGAATCCGATAGCCATCATAAACTCGAAGCTCGCAGGTGTAAAGCCGTTAAACATTCGTTTTCCTTCCTGCTTCAAGTTTTTCTTTCTTTTTGCCCGCCCTGCGGATAAGCGCCGTGATCGCCGCTATGGAAAGAATTGCCGCCCCGGCAAACACATACTCGGCAAGATGCGGCGTGTATATCAGCGCGTAAAACAATCGTCCGAGAATATCTCCGGATGCGGCTATGGTTTCCGCTTCGTTTTTCGGCTGTTCATTAGTTATGGCATTAAACTCGCTCTCGGGCAAAACTGTAAGCACATAAGGCTCGGCTTCCGCCTTGACGGATACTCCGTCATCCCTGACTCCATTCATTCCAAGCACCAGATAAGCGGAATCATTGATTTTTGCCGTCACAGTCAGCGGCACGGTGATAAAATCGCCCGGCTTAAGAACCTCCGGCAGCTGTGAGCTTACAGCGTTAAGGTTTGACGTGAGTTCCAATTGCCTGTAGCTTACGTTTCCGCGGTTTTCTATGTTGAGGCTGAGCTTGGGCGGATCACCGTAACTCACTTCATTTTTTCCCGCCACAGACAGCACAAGCTCCTCACGGACCAAATCGTATACAGGCTTTTCAAACTGAAAAGTATACTTCTTTCCGGATATGGCGCTTTCGCACTCAACGCGTGCCTGCAGATCACCGAGTTCCTTTACGGGGACGTCGATCTCATACGAAAGGCTGCTTTTAGCGGCTATGGAGAATCCGTCGGTACCGGACAGATTCTCGTTGATAAACAGTCTTCCATTTTTTATATCCGTGTATCCGACGTTGACGAACACCATGCGCACAGGTACGCTCTCATCAGGTAAGAGCGCCCTGTCAGGCGTTACGCAAAACAGTTTGGCTTCGACCTTATCTTCCAGTTTCGTCAGGTCGCACATTGCCTGTGACAAGTATTCCACTCCGTCGGCGGAATACAGCACGCTTACAGTCAAAAAGCCTTTTGTCAGAGCGTCATCCGAGATGGTTATTTCACTTTCGTATATCAGCGATTCGCCGGCAACCATCTCCTGGGCAAGCGATACGCTGATGCTGTCCGCTTTAAGCCTGACATCGCTTATTGCGAAATCATTCTCGTTTTTGATCTTGACTAACACATTCGTCTTGCCGGCACTGTGAAATTTATCGTTTTCAAGCTGCGCGGATACGTTCACCTGTGCGGATGCTGCCGATACGAACAGTATGCACACGGCAACGCAGAGTATAATCAGATGTTTCATCATTGAATATACTCTGCTTTTACCACACGTATATTGTAACAGAATCGTCGGTTTTGTCAAGGCTGCGCTCCTGTATGGTTACGCCGTTTTTTGAAGTATCTGGCTGCGCAAGTCTTCAGCCTGGGCAAGCGTTATAGTGGCGAGAGCGGAGAAATTGCCCTTTACGCATTCGTTGATGAACGCCAGCGCCTTCTCGTAATTGCCTCTTTCGTAGTTGATCTTCGCTATATAGTATAGCGTAGCGACCTGCGAAGGCTTGTCATTGAACGCTTTGGCAAAATACTCGTACGCCTTATCGGTTTCGCCTTTCGCATAGTAGAGCTGGCCGATGTTGTCCAGCACACCGGCGTCTTCATCGTCGTATTCCAGAGCGGAAAAGTTGAATTCTTCTGCCTTGGAGAAATCTCCTGTTTCCTTGCCCTTTTCTATGTAGAAGAAACCGAGGGCGGTATAAATCATGGAGGTCATGCCGTTAGAACCGGCGATCTCAAGATTCTCTATGGCTTTATCAAGCTCTCCAAGCTTCCACTGGTTGATCGCAAAATTGATCCTCAGCTGTTTCTTCTCTTTCTGATCCATGCCGCCGACCTGTTCGCTCAAAAGCAGGAGATCGCGTGCCTGTTCGCATTTCTCAAAACGCATAAGCAATACAGCCCATGCCATCAGTATATTGGCTTCCCTATATCCCGCGTCATATGATTTCTGGTACAGTTCCAGCGCCTGCAGATGCTTCTGTTTGCCTTGCTCTATCTGCCCTTTTTCGATAAGCTGATTGCCCTGCACATGCAGCGTGTAAGCCCTGCGGGCAACGAGCCTTTCGGCGAATTTTCCAAACATATCAGCAACCTAAACCTTTCTTTTGCTTTTTATACAATATGCGCTTCCTGCGTTCTGCGAGGTTTTCACGTTCCGTTTCATCACAGCTCGCGAGAAGTATGTCGCATTGTTCCAGCGCGTCGTCAAAACGCTTCAGCCTATGCTCATACAGCTTGCACAGCTCAAACACGGGTAACATGCCCATCTGACCGCGTTTGACCATGTTTTTCAGTATGTTTTCGCAGGTGTCGAACATGCCTCTGCGCCTGGACAGTATATACAATCTTAGATTCGCTTCCCCCCTGTATCTCTCGCTTCTGATGTCGCTGACCGACTTAATTGGTCTTGGAATCGAAGCTTTAAGGAAGAGCCTTTCGGCTGCACGTATCTCCCCGTGCCTTTCCATGCAGCGCCCCATGGAAAACAAGTCAAGCTGTTCATCCAGTTTTTCCGGAGACGCGTAACACTCGTTCAATTTGGACAGCAGCAGCGCTAGCGTGTATATATCCTGGCGGTTGTGCTCTATCACATCGCCAAGCAGCTGCATGTCGCGGGTCCTTATGCTTTCAAAATACCTTTGCGGTATTTCGCTGCCGGGGATGTCGTCTCTCTCAGGCAGACCGAGTATCTTTGTTTCTATATAGCCGAGCCTGCAGGTGCCCAGCCTGAGTTTCCAGACAGCCCTTGCGGGATACATCAGGTCCAGCTGCTCAACGCCTTCGGTATAGTCATCTATCCGTTTAAGTATCAGCCTATCCCGCAAAAGCGGCATATCAAAGCGCTTTCCGTTAAAGTGCACAACGGTCTCGCACTCATCGAAGTCCTGCTTCAGAGCCAACAGCATTTCTGTTTCGCAGGAATAATCCGGCATGAGATACTGTTTTACGACGAATCTGTCGCCGTACACTCTCCCAACTCCGATCAGGAAAGCGACTGTGCCAGCTCCCCCGCTGAGCCCTGTGGTCTCGGTGTCGATAAACAGCGTTTTTTTTAGATCGAGTCTATCACCCGCAAAACCCATCAGCCCAAGCGTGTCCGGCGCTATGTCGAAAAGACCTGACGGAGCTGGAAATGTTTTTTCAAACAGTTTTACAGCTGTATCCTGACGTGGGGCGGCCGGCTTGCCGGAGGGATCTATAAGGCTGAGCTTCTTGAGCAGACCGGATGCCATTCAGTTTTTTCTCCAGGCAGACGGGAACACCAGCACAAGCAGCGGATACAGCTCCAGCCTACCTGCCAGCATGATCAAAGCCATTATAACTTTAGACGCCGAAGGCAGCGCGGCGAAGTTCCCGCTGGGGCCAAACCGCCCGAACGCGGGTCCTATATTGGACAGACACGCCACGGAGCCGCTGATGGATTCCGTTATATCATATCCGCTTATCGCAAGGGTCAGCACACCCACGGCGGCAATAAGCATGTAGACAAAGAAGAACACGGAGATATGATTGAGCATATCCTCGGGTACGCTCTTTCCGTCCATTTTTATGACCTTGACTTTACGCGGAGAAAACGCCTTGCCGATCTCGCGGGCAGTAAGCTTCATAAGCAAAACGACCCTTATGACTTTTAAGCCGCCCGCCGTAGAGCCGGCGCATGAGCCTATGATCATCAGCAAAAACAATATGATCTTTGACAGATTGGGCCACAGGTCAAAGTCGGCGGAAGAGAATCCCGTTGTGGAAATGATGGAAGACACCTGGAAAAACGAATACCTGAACCCCTGCCCAAGGTTATTATCGTACAGGGGTCTGATGTTAAACGCTATGACGGTCACGGTTACCGCGGAAAGTGAAAAGTATACGATCAATTCCTGATTTTTGAAAGCCTGCTTGAAATCCCTTGCCAGTATCCTGAAATACACCGTAAAACTCACGCCGAAAAGAAGCATGAATACGCTGGTGACGATATCGACCGCGACGTTATTGTAATAGCCTATGCTCAATCCCCTGTTCGAGAAACCGCCGGTTCCCGCAGTAGACATGGCATGGATAAAACTGTCAAACCAATTCATTCCGCATACTCTGAGCAGTACTATAAGCGTAAGAGTCATTACGGAATAGATGATATACAGTATTTTCGAGTTATCGCCTACTTTGGGCAGGAGCTTGGAAAAACTGGGACCGGAGCTTTCCGCTTTGGCGAGCGAGGTGTTCTGCCCGTTCATCCCGGGCAGTACGGCAGTGGTCAAAACGAGCACGCCCATGCCGCCTATCCAGTGGGTTGCGGAACGCAGGAATACGATGCTCTGAGGTAAACCGTCGATATCCGTAATTACGGTGGCTCCGGTTGTGGTATAGCCGCTGGCAATCTCAAAAAAGGCGTCAGCAAGCCCGCAGATCTTTCCGAATACCAGGGGCAGGCATCCAAATAGTGAGATAAGCACCCAGCCAAGCCCCGCGACGGCCATGCCGTCACGTATGTACATGTGCGTACCGATAGGTTTTATGAACTTGACCATGGGAAATGCGACCAGAATCATGACCGCAAAAGAGATCAGAAACGCGATCGCGACTCCGTCGGAATAAGCTATGCTCACCGCGAATGAAGGCAGCATCAGTGCCGCCTCCATCAGTAGGAGTTTTCCAAGGGTGCTGAAAACGAGTGCTTTATTCATTATTGCTTTAAAACATCCCCCAGGCTTGCAACGCCCTGACGTTTGGTCATTATAACGACACGGTCACCCGCTTCGATCACATCTCCGCCAAACGGGACAATAACTCGGTTACCCCTGACGATGACGGCAACGATCGTGTCCGGATCGACGTTCAGGTCATTAAGAGTCTTGCCAAGGTAGCTTTCGCCTTCTTTAACTATGAATTCAAGAGCTTCAGCCTGGCCGTCCATTATCCTGTACATGCGTTCAACACCGCTCTTTTCGCCCGCTATGCGAGCTCTTATCGCCCTGAGTATAATGTTGCACGCGATCTGTGAGGGGCTTATGATGCTTTCCAGGCCCATTTCTGTAAGAAGCTGTGAATAGTTCAGGCGGTTGCTCTTTACTATGATCCTTGCCTTGCTTGAGTGGGTTGCGTAAAGCCCCGCCATAAGATTCTCTTCATCCCTGTCAGTCAATGCTACGAACGCGTCGGTGGTTTTAAGGCCTTCGCTCAAAAGCATTTCCTGGTCCGTGCCGTCTCCGCAGATAACAGTGGTACTGCGCAGAAGCTCGTCCAGGTGGCGCGCCTTTTCCTCGTTCTGTTCTATAAGTTTGGTCTTTACGCCCGCCTCTTCAAGTATATTGCACAGATAGAAACCGATGCGGCTGCCGCCCACTATCATGGCGTCTTTCGCGGCTTTCGTGTTTTTGCCCAGTATGCGGAAGAAGGAAGTTATGGAAGCGTAATCGGCGCAGACGAAAATGTTGTCGCCTTCCCTGATTATGAAATCACCCTTGGGGATAATTGCCTGCCCCTGCCGCATTATGCCGCAGAACAGCACTCTTAGGTTTGCGGTGCGGTTTCTGAAGTATTCGCTGAGCGGTATGCCTACAAACGGTTCGTCGCCGTTAACGCGCATCTCGACCATTTCTACGAGCCCTCTTGCGAAGGTCTCGACGCCGCTTGCGGTGAACGGGAAACGAAGCATGCGCCCTATTTCCCTGGCGGTGGCGCGTTCCGGGTTTGCAACATAGTCTATGCCCAGCTCCTGAGTTACGAAACTCATGCTTTTAAGATATTCGGGATCCCTTATGCGCGCTATGGTGTATTTAGCACCCAGCCTTTTTGATATCAGGCAGCACAGCATATTACTTTCGTCGGAACGCATGGTCGCGACGAGTATATCCGCGTGCTTTATATCCGCTTCTTCCAGAGAGTTTATGGATACAGCGTTGCCCTTTACCGGCAGGACATCCAGATCTTCCATCCTGTCCAGAGCCGCCTGATCCTCGTCTATAACGGTGACGTCATGATATTCGGCAGATACTGTCCTTGCCAGCATGCTGCCCAGTTTGCCTGAGCCTGCGATAACTATTCGCATGTTTATTCTCCTTATGCCTCTTGGGGATCAGCGTTTTGGAACTGCCGTTTGAGTCTATCGGCACACGATCCACGCCTGCCGGCAGGTGCTTTTTATCGTACTGACGGAAATACTTCCTCTTGGCCGCGTACACGTAAATGATTTTTATCACGGAACCTGCTATCAGCAGAATACAGCTTCCCATCCTTACGAAAGTGTTGTAATTGACCAGTTTAATTATCCAGGACCGGGTCGGGTCATAAACCAGAACGATTATACCTCCAATAAGGGTGAAGACTCCTGTGCGCATACGGTTGGTTATTACACCGAAAGTACCCAGAAAACAGCTGAACGCGAGCACTATAAGCGTAAGCAGATCCTTTCTCGCTTCGGGTTCTCCCCATATCTCGGATAACGTCTCGCTCAGTGTGGCTTTGCCCTGCTGTATGCGGTTGAATTCCACCTTCAGCAGGCCGTCCATCGCGTCGAACCGTGTCAGAAAATCCCCCAGAGCCCAGACAAACAGAACCAGCGCGCCGCATAAGACGAGCGCGCTACCCGGCAAAGCTTTGCGTTTAAGCTTCTTCCTTGCGTATGCTTTTCTCGGATCCCCGGTCTTCATTGCTTTATTATCGTTTCTATCATTCTCACCTTATGTCCTGTTGCGGGCAGGAACACCTCCAGCAGGTCTCGCGTGCGTATCTTTAACGAGCAGGAGTTGTCAAGCGGATGAAACAGCAGGCATTCTTCTGTGATCAGTTTGCTGTCTATCAGGCATTCTACCCTGTTTTCCTCATCAAACATAAGTCCAAACGGACTGACGGAGCCGGAGTAAGCACGGAGCAGCCGTTCCACATCGTCATTTGACGCAAAACTCAGCCTTGAATAACCCGCGTTTTTGCTGACTATGCCAGTTTTGAACGGAGTGCCGCCATCCATCACCAGCAGCGCGTATGCAGAATGGTTTGTGGTCGTCAAAAGCAGGTTTTTTGGCATTTTGGCGTTAAGCAGTTGTTCGGCCAGAGCGCATTCTTCTATTGTGTGCAGCTTTTGATGCCTCGCAAGCTCATATGGTATGCCTAACTCTATAAGCTTTGCAAAAATCGTTTCGTCAACGCTCATGCACGTCTAAGGTCACTGCCCTGCAGCCACAGCCTGTCCCAGTAATCCTTGTCGGACAGGCGGGACATTATGCGCTCCTGATAAACATCCTTTATCTGAGGCTGGGTGAGATTTGTGGTGATGACCGTTTTAAGCTTTTTGCCCATACGCTCGTTAAGAAGCACGTAAAGGTATTCTTTATTCACATTATTCAGCATTGGTTCGCTGCCCAGGTCGTCTATAAGCAATACCGGGCAGGAAAGCATCTCATCAAACACCTCGTCTGAGTTTTCAAGGTGAAAGTGTTTTGAACGCATGTTTTCCAGCATCTGGTAGCTGGAAAGCTTTATTGTATACACTCCCTTTTCCCTTAATCCCTTTTCGATACAGTTGAGCAGGAAACTCTTTCCCAGACCTGTCTGCCCCTGCAGAATTATGCCGGGCTTGTAACAGTTGGGATAATCCTCTACCCAGTCTTTGCATGCCTGCATTATGCGTACGGCAAGCTGCCTTTGGGTAAGCTCGGTAGCAATAGGTTCGTCAGGGATCAAGCCGGCGTCGAAACGGTCAAAACTGTCCGTATTACCGTCCAGGTCATTCAGCATCAACTCGCTGACTTTGTCCTCGAAGCATTTGCATGGTTTTGCGGGGATCGATCCGAATATATAACCCGTGTCGCGGCACTTCGGACAGTGATAAGCGGGATTGAGCCAGTCTTCTCCGTAACCGTTTTTAACAAGTTCATCGCGGATCTGTGCGTTCAGTTCCTGGCCGGATCTGCGCATCACATCGGAGATTTCGGCAGCTTTGGATGGCTCAAGCAGCGCCTGCTTAAGGCTGTTTACAGGCAATGCCGCTCGCTTCCTTAAAAGCGCATCGATAGCGGGATAACGCGAGCTGATATCTGTCTCGCGCTGCTCTATAAGCTCTTCCCTTGCTATTTTAAGCTGGGTAAAGCAATTGTCAGCTTGTACGACTGCTTCCTGTCTGGTCATCTACTCACCTGACCTTTTACGGCTCATCAATTCTGTATAATCAGGCTTGAATTCGTCGGGATCGATCTCTCTTTCGTCCATCGGACGTTTGCCCGGTTGCAATGAATGCGCGGATACGTGCATCTCGTTCTCAGCCTTGATCTTCTCAAGCGTATTCAGGCCCTTAGCGCTCCAGGTTTTTACAAGTTTATCTATGTATTTTATGGGATTATCCGTGCCCTTCGCAAGCTCAGCGCCAAACAGCACGGCTTCCGCAGGGATAAGCGCCGTCCATAGCCTGATGAGTTTTATATCGCCGGCGGTCACACGCCTGTCGAGTCCGCACTCTTCGTATACCTTAGTGAGGATGTAGGAATAGTACTGTTGGGCGTTTCGCTCCTGTTCGACTTCAGCCAGTGTACTGATACCCAGTTCTTTCCATTTCTCAAGCCGTTTTTCAAGTTCTTCGAAAGAGCGCCGCTGGTTTTGTGAACACCATTTTGCGGCTTCTTCGATCACGTCAAACTCAAATCCCATGGCGGAAAACCTTTTCATGGCGTCCAGCATGGCGGGAGTGGGCCTTGAGGCGATTCCAAGGTGGCTGATCAGTTTTTTGACCTGTTCCCTGGCAGTCTCGTCCGGGTTGCTCCTGAGCCCTTCAAGGATCTTATCAAGGTAACCAAAGGAAGGAGTTTCCCCGTTAACGGTCTTCTCGCACGCTTTTATCACGTCGTCCTGAGAGAACTTCCATTGCTCCGTCCACTTCTCGACAAGCCGGAGCTCGTCGATGGAAGGCTGCCTGCGCTGCCCGAACTGTTTAAGCACAGCCTTGGCTATATTTGTGCAGGAAGAAGTTTTCAGAAGGTATTCCTGAGCGGATTCCAGATTGCTAACGCCGTTTTCCGCCCAGTTCATGGCAACGTCATTTAGCTGCTTGAACATGGTGCGTGTGCCGGGAAGATGCCCGTTGCGCTTTTCCACCTCGGTCTTGACCATGAAAAGAGCCGCATCCTGGGTCAAACCGTATACGTCAATCCAGTCATTCGCCATGCGCAGTTCATGCCCTTCAAGTATGAGCCCGGGCATGAGCGTATGCAGTTCCCTGTAGTAAGAACGGTTCTCATAAGGGTCTTCTTCAACATCATCGGATCTTATGGTGTTGATTGGGTCTATAAAACTGTAAGAAGGCGGATTGTCGCTCAAACGTTCGACAAGCCCTTCCCTTTCCCAATAACTGAATGCGTTTTTTATAGTTTGTACATCTATATGGAGCACTTCGGACATCTTGTCAAGGCTATCGCAGAGCGCCGGATACTTGCATGCCATCAAACCGTAAAGATACACTTTAACATAGTCTCCCGGGGCGGAAGGCATGTTTTCAAGTATAAACAAGTTATTCACGTTCGTTACGCCCAGCATTTCGCTGTTTTCGGCGTATGAGCATAAAGGCATCGGCGCTTACCTCTGAAGATGATGTACTATTTTAGCACTTATGTCTGTATTTTTCAAGCCGGAAGATATGCCGCGTCCACTACCACGTCGCAGGAGTTGGAAAGCCTGTCTGTACCTTTAAGCGTAAGTAGCGCGGAAACGTTTTCACAGAGCTTTTCTTTAGGCTCCAGGGTCTTGATCATGACTTCCACGCCTATTACCTCGATCTGGCATTCAGTCATCATTTCCCGCATGCCCTTAAGCGTGCCGCCGCCCTTGGCAAAGTCGTCCGCGATCAAAGCCTTCTGCCCGGCTTTGACCGCGCGGCGGGATATGGCCATGGTATCGAGCTTTTCGTTTCTTGAGCCCGAAAGATAGTTGATCTTGACCGCGCTGCCCTCATAAGCCCGTGAGTCGCGCCTTGCAATGACGAGCGGCACGTTTAGTGCCTGAGCGATCATAAGCGCGAACGGGATGCCCTTTGTCTCCATTGTCAGCACGAAGTCAGGAAGATTGTCATAATACTTCTGAGCGATTATCTCTCCCATCTGTCGGGTGTACTTTGGATCGCTCACCACGTCAGACGTATACAAAAATCCGCCCGGCAGCAAACGACCCGGCATGGAAAGGATCTTTGCTATTTCAGAGAGGATACGCGCTGCCTCGTCTTTTGAATAGCAGCTCCGGTACATTACTCCGCCGGCGGCGCCGCTGATGGTTTCTACCACCCCTTTGCCGGACAGTTTCATCGCGCCGGCGATAAGGTCCACATCCTCGCTGACTGTGGATTTCGCCACATCGAACATCTCGCAAAACTCCGCGAAATTGTGCACTATGTTGGGAGTGTTTGTGAGTATGCGGGTCATCAAAACCAATCGTTCACTGCGTTTCAAGTGTTCCATGATCGCTCCAATACGAACATTTTTTCTATTAAAGAGATTATAATACGGATTTTGTTATTTTTTACACCACAGTTTGATTATTTTTCAAAATACCAATACAGTTTTAACCATTTTACTTGCCTTCGGAGGTAAACGATATTATAATTATGATAGTGAGGTGTGTTATGCAGGAAACCAAAAAAGTATTCTTTATAGGTATAGGCGGTTCGTCCATGAGCGGGCTTGCCAGATATATGAAATGGAAAGGCTGCGACGTATGCGGTTCCGATAAATTCGCAAGCCATAAAACAGACGCTCTTGAAAACGAAGGGTTTACTATTTATATCGGTCACAAAGGCGAGAACGTCAAAGGCTGCGATCTGGTGGTATATTCCGCCGCCATTCCGGAAGATAATCCCGAGAGGCAGTATGCCCTCGAACACAATATACCGCAGATCGAGCGCTGCGTGCTTCTGGGCGAGATAATGCAAAGATACGCCGCCTCCATCTGCGTGAGCGGTACCCACGGCAAGACGACCACCACCGCTATGCTTTCCTGGGTATTCCTTAAATGCGGAGAGGATCCGTCCGTGCATATAGGCGGTGAGCTTGAAATGATCGGCGGCTCGACACGTATGGGCAGCGGCAGCGCGTTCATTTGCGAAGCCTGCGAGTATCATTCCAGCTTCCTGTCTTTTAAGCCTACCCAGGCCGTAATCATGAACATAGACGAGGATCATCTGGACTACTACAAAGATATAAACGATATAGAGAACGCGTTTGAGAAGTTTGCCCGACTGGTCCCCAAAGACGGACGAGTATTCGGAAATGGGGACGATAAACGAGTATACGCGCTGCTTGAAAGGCTTGGCGTGAAAACTGTGAGTTTCGGTCTCGAGCCCCAGAATGTTATAAGGGCAGAGAACATATATTACGACGAAAATGACTGTGCGAGCTGTACCGTCACATATTTTGGCCATCCCTTATGCGAACTTAATCTGAGTGTACCCGGCGAGCACAACCTGAGGGACGCGCTCGCCTGTGTTGCCGTGGCGAACGAGAACCAGCTTCCCTTGGCAATGGTCAGCCAGGCGCTCGGCGAGTTTACCGGCGTCCACAGGAGATATGAGCTTACCAGTGTGACCGACGGCGTAAAGGTATATACAGATTACGGACACAATCCTACAGAAACTGCTACAGTGCTGAAAGTCGCACGTGCGCAGGCGGCTGGCTGCGTATTCGCTGTTTTGCAGCCCCATACTTACAGTCGCACGAAAACGCTGTTTGAAGGTTTTCTAAATTGCTTCGACGACGCTGATCAGGTGCTTGTGCTTGATATAGACGGTGCGCGCGAGAAAGACCCCGGGGACATCAACAGCGATATGCTCGTTCAGGCTATGCTAAAAAAGGGTATCAACGCGCACTACACGCCGAGTTTTGACGACGCCGAGGCGTATCTTAGAAGCTCTTGGCAGCCGGAGGATACTGTAGTCACCCTTGGCTGCGGAAACGTATACCTGCTCAACGAGCAGATCGCCGAACACGGAGATACAACTAAGAGGTAAACACATGAAAAAGGTTTTGATAATAGTTCTTCTTATCGCCATGCTGTTGCCGAGCGGCTTCGCCGCCACAAAGCGTGACGCTACGCCTACTCCAAGCCCCTCACCTACACCGTATTATCAGCCGACTCCGGTCCCCACGCCCACTCCCATACCGATAATACCTTCAAGCCAGTATGTTCTCCAGTGGAAGAATGACGCCCAGAGAGGCATGAACTACATGGTGCCCACTCACTGGGAGAACACTTCGACGGGCGAAAGGTACAGGGTCTACTCCGAGCCTACAGAAGACGATGTCAGTGGCTTCAGGGCGGCGTTTGTCAACAAAAAGAAGCCCAGCCAACCCGATGCCTCAAAAATGAAGTCCGAATTCCGTGCGTTGATGAAGGAAATGGAAAAGGTGTATGCCGACTTCGCCTGGAACGGAGAGATCTCCCGCGAGTATTCTCTGGTAAAATTCAAAGGCTATTCCGCATTCTATACTTATACGGACGATAACGGCGAGCCCATGAAGGGTTTCGCTATAATCGCGACATACGACAGGCGAATCTACTGCGTAAACATTTCGGGTCCGCTATCGCGCTTCGACGATATGAAAGGGATAATACTAAAGATGGTCGAATCCGTTACCAGAGCATAAAAATTGCTCCCCGGGAAATCCCGGGGAG